>MDTG01271083.1_pt1 | contig 11621 bp, 9 predicted proteins | sample 811421 | NCBI WGS metagenome assembly MDTG01 (sample SAMN05326645, study PRJNA326480) | marine metagenome | isolation source: seawater | place: Pacific Ocean: South East | collected 2011
AGTTCACACCGATGGGGTTGGCCCCGCCAAGGACGAACTCCTGGGGGAGATAGGCGATCGCGGCGCCACCGGCGTAGGTGTCCTGGGCGGCGGCATCGCTCGACACGATGTTTCCACACGCGACGGCCGCCACGACGGACGCTGTGATCATGGTGTTCTGGAACATGGTCCTGCTCTCCTCTGGTCAAATTTGGGGCTTGGGCGTCTGAGATTCGTTTCCGTGGTTCCAGACTACGGGGCCGGAGTCCCCCGACCAACAGCCTTTTGGGCTATTCGGACCCCGAAGGGGCCGACGCCCGCTTGAGCATTCGGTAAAGCGGGATATCGACGAGGAAAGGGCCGAATGGGACCACCGCCCCGAGGAGCCCCCACGCCATGAGCCTGCCTGATATCGGAATCATGAAGCGGCCCATGATGAGCATGACCACCAGGGCGACGAACAGCAGCCCGTGGATGGATCCCGTGATCGAGACGGCGTCGCCGCCCCACGGTTGGACGAAGACCCGTTTCATCAGGACCGCCCAGACGAGGACCAGGGTGCTCGTCCCCTCGACCAGCCCCATGATGATCAACAATTTCAGGAAACCGGGGTTTCGAATGCCTACGCTCGAATCTCTCATGACCATGGGCTCCAATCCTGATCGTTCTCGGTGAGGATGCATTCTGCCAGACTTGCACTGCGAAGTCGATTCGCCATCCTTCCGGAGGAGATTCGCAACCTCTCCAATGAGAACCTCCATACAATCGAGGTGCATCACGGAGCCACTGGACATGAGACCTCGCCTGCCTGCACCCATCCTGGCCGCCGTCGTGGTCACCCTGCTGGTCGCCTGTGGTGGCGAGACCCCGGGCCCCAAGACCGCCCCGGATGCGGCTCTGGGAAACAGCACGGGAGCGGAAGGTCCCGACGCACCGCGTCCGGGTCATCCCGTGCTCGCCTTCGACCGTACCGTGATCGATTTCGGCCGTATGGGCGACTGGGAAAAACGACAGGCCGTGGTGACCTTTCGCAATGCGGGAGAGGGAACGCTGGCGGTCTCCAAGGTCGAACCCACGTGTGGATGCACCAGCGTTGGTTTCAACCCGAGGTTGACCTACGGTGCCGACGAGACCGGGACCATCGTGCTCGACTTCACCCCCAAGGGGCAGGGCCAGCAACGCAAGGACGTGCGGGTGGTCTCCAACGACCCCGATGAACCGGTCCGAACCGTGACCATCACGGCGCAGGTCATTCCCGCCCTGTCCGCTTCGCCCAGGATTCTCCAGCTCGGTCGAATCCCCTACCGTTCGAGACATGCGACCGGAACCACGCTGACCGCATTGGAGCCCGGTGTCGAATTGGACACCATCACCACCAGTGGAGATCTCGCACCCCACCTGTCCACCTCGATCCGGCCGACCGGCCCCGACGACGAGGGCCGACCGACCTGGAGGGTCGACGTGGCGATCGACGACCGGGTTCCATGGGGCTGGTTCACAGGCAACATGGTGGTGTCCGGACGAATCAGGAACGACGAGGGCGTGAACCCGGTCAAGATGAACTTCGCGTTCAACGGCTCCGCGGAGGGGGAGATCGCCGCATCGGACAGCATGTTCCGATTCATGATGGTCGACGGAGGCGAACGTGGGAATCGAACCGTGGATCTCCGCCGGGTCGACCTGAAACCCTTTCGAGTGCTGGGCGCGGTGGTCTCCGGATCCGGATCCGAGGACCTCGTCGCCACCCCTGAACCCCTCGACCCCGACGGACGAAACTGGCGCGTCGATCTCGAGGGGCGCATGCCCTCCACCCCGGGGGTCTTCAAGGGAGAGGTCGTCGTCCAGACCGACGTTCCGGGTGAGGAAGTCGTCATTCTGCGTTACAGCGGCGTGGTGCGCCGCTGACCGAGCTCGATTCGTTGCCCGGGGAACCGGCCCCTGTTACGGTCGGATCGTGCCCGAGATCCTCCCCAAAGCCGCAATGTCGAATCGGGTCGCCACCCTCGCGGCCCGGGGTGAGGCATCGGCATCCCACTCCCATCGAACCATCCCCGAGGACGTCGCCATCCCCGGGAAGCATGTCGACTTCGCATCCGAGGTTGATTCCCCGACGACCCACCCGAACTTCCGGGATCGGTGGTTCGGAGCGAAACACCGGGGACGGGACGCCGGACCGACCATGATCGAGGTGGCTGAAGTCGCGGAGGAAACGCCCTCGTGATGGCCGCCACCCGAGCAACCCGGCCGATCCTGCCCCCGACCAGCGGGGAGATGATTCTTCGCCGCATCACGCTCTGGCTGGGGATCTGTTCCCTGAGCGCCGCCCCTTCGCTGACGATGTCCCTGCAGGATCGGGACGAATTCCCGATCATCGCACAGCTCCTTGGACTCCTGACCTTCGCCATCGGTGCTGGAATCCTTTGCTCCCTCCCCCGCGTCCGAGCGATCTCCACCAACGAACGACTTCGCCGATCCGTCTTTCTCGCCTATGCGCTACGCACCGTCGCTGCCTCCCTGCCCGGCGCACTCCTGTTCCTGGATGTCCTCGTGGGAACGGCGGCGATGCTCTCGTACGCCTTGATGATGGAAACGCTCCAGATACCTCCGAATCTGGTTGAAGGCGGCACCTTGGAATTCCTGGGGACCTACTTCCTCGTCCTGTGGCAGGGCGTGCTTCTGAATGTCGTCGTCTGGATCGTGATCCTGATGGCGTGGACGTTCCAGGTGATCTTCATGAAGAAACCGGAGATACGCGGCGAATACGGGTGCCCGCGGTGCCGATACGACCTCCGCAGCACCCCATCCGGGATCGCCTGCCCCGAATGCGGGGATCCGAAGATCTCACACTGCATGGAATGCGGCTCCAGAATCACCACCGGCTGGGCCCGGGCGGAATGCCCGGAATGCGGAAGCACCGCCGGGACCTTTGACCCACGATCGAAGAGCTGGGTCGATCGCGTGCCCGCAGGCAGGCTGTGCCTCATGACGGCCGGATGCATGGCCTGGGCTTCGCTGGCTACGGCATTCGCCATGTACATTCTGTGATCATCAACGAAAGATGTCGTCCGAAGCCCGGAGGGGATTGTTCATGAACGGATTCGAGCCGGAGGATCGGGAGCGAACATCGCCCGGACCAAAGCCGGGGTCATGCGACGCGGACGGATCCCCGCCCCGATGTCCATGGTGCGGATCCATCGCACCCGTGATCCAGGTCCACGGTCATGGCCAGTGCGGCCACTGCGGAACGAATCGAGAACCCTGCTGCCAACCGGACTGAAGCTCGGCCCCTCATCGAGGAGATCAGGGACATTCGCCCCAGCCACCGATCAGCAGTCCCAGGTCCGCGGAGTCCACCTCGCCGTCTTCGTTCAGATCGGCGTCGCAGGCCTTCTTCGATCCACATGATCCCCACTGGGCGATGAGGAGTCCGATGTCCGACGAACCGACGTTCCCGTCTTCATCGAGATCCCCCTGGCAAGGCAGGAACCCGCCCTGGGGAATGAAGGTGAAATCCTCGACCACCACGGAAGCGGGCTGGCCGTCCTGGGGGGGGTTGCCACCGATCAACCAGAGGTTCAGATGAACCCGGGCCGGACCGGGCCTGGGGTGATGAGGCCCGTCGTAGAACCAGGTGGCGAGGAGATCTCCAGGATTCTCCGGAGTGCCGGTCCAGGCCCTGCAGTACATGCCCTCCGGCTCCCATCGAAACTCGGAGGTGATCATCTCCGACTCGGGGCCCTCGGGAACCTCGAAGCGCCGGATGTTCCCCGGCCAGTCGTAGGGCTGCGCGACGAACTGCCCCACGTCCCGATCCGGATCGCCCCAGCGGCTGAACTCGATGTCGAACTCGTTGGGAGGGTTCCACCACATCACCGTGTTCTCGTAACAGCTGACGTACTCCCAGATGAAGAGGCCGAACACGATGTTCGGATCGAGCTGGTCGACGCGAGCCCTGGTCACGAACCGGTAGGTTCCGTAGCCGAGGTCATCCTCGAGAGCCAGCTCGACACAGCGCCACGGCCCGGCCTGGTCGATGCCCATGAAGAGCGTGCCATCATCCTGCAGGCGTGCATTGTCGGAGGAATCCGAGAACAGGTTCGGCCCCGGCCCCTGGTAGGTGTTCTTCACCCGCCAGGAATGGCCTGCAAAGTCGATTCTGCGATTTCCGAAGTCACCCCACTGGTTGACGATGGGGACCGCTCGATCCAGTCGGAACGAATCGATCCAGACCCGACCGGTCTCCTGGGCTGCGGTCTGTCGAAACGAGAATTCAATCTCCGCGGAAGTGGTTCCGAAGGGAGCGGGGCCGATGTCCGCCTGGGTGGTGCTCATGACGTCGGCCTGGTCCTGCGAATTCAGGAGGACCACCACCTCCTCTTCGAGGATCGTTCCTCCATTGTTTCGCCATCGCACCGTGAAGAAGGCTCGAGCCGCCCCGACCAGCGGGTCGTCGGACCGATGTCCGACGTCGACCTTGAGGTCGTACGACCACCCGTCGTAGGCCTCCATGAAACATCTGACCCGGGAGGAACCGATGTCGCCGGTGAAGGGCCCGTAGAGCCAGAGGGCGCGGGTTCCGTGGGAGACGAGCCCGTTCCCAAGCCCCGTGTTCCCGAAGCTCGACCAGCCCGAGACGGGATTTCCCTCGAGACCCGGGCCCATTTCGAAGCTGGGGTTGTCGTACAGGCAGTCGACGTCATCACCCTCGCCGGCGGCAGCGGGGACCACTCCGAGGGCGACCAGTGCGAGGAACGCGAGAATCGCGGGGAGGAGCAGGCTCCTCCCCGCGATCGTGTTGTGGCTGGAATGATTCATCATGATCCCTTCGAACCGATCTTCTCCGAAAGCGAGTCGAACAGTCCGGACATCAGGGACAGTTGCTGGTGGCGAGTTGGACGCAGAACGCATCCCAGCTGATCGAGCAGCAGATCGGATCGATCTGGCAGACGATCTTCTCGCAGGCAGGATCGTCGCAACCAGGCTCCGGGTGGACCTCGCCGCAGTTGCTGACGCCCCCTCCGCAACCCTCGATCGGGGTGTTGATGCACTGCCCGGTGACGGGGTCGCATTCATCGATGGTGCAGGGATCCTGGTCGTCGCAATCGACGCTGTCACACGGGTTGTTCTCCGGGCAGTCGCCCCACACGGCGAGAAAGGCACCGAGATCTGCACCGTTCACGAAGCCGTCGTTGTTGAGGTCCTCCGCACAGCCCGTGCAGGCCCCCCAGACCGCGAGCAGGGCTCCGAAGTCGGCGCCATCGACGCTGCCGTCGTCGTTGAAGTCTCCCTCGCAGGGAGTGGAGGGAACCGAATCGGTGGTGGCCAGCACGTTGTCGATGCGGACCGACCCGCCCTCGCAGTTGGGCTGGACGATCTGGGCGACGATGCGAACCCTCTGGGTTCCCGCGGGGGCGGTTCCGCTGATCTGGCTCGAGTACCAGGCGTCCGAGTCGAAGTCGCCTGATCCGTCGATCAGGACCCCGGTCTTGAAATCAAGGGGGTTGATCGGATCGCTTCCCAGGAACTCGATCTTCTGCAGTACGAAGTTGCCGGTCCCGACGATGGTGTCGAAGCTCGGAGTGAATCCGGACATCGAAAGCGTGACGGTGTCACCTTCCGAGATGCCCGGAATCAGCTGGTTGAGGCCGGAGACCCCTCCGGGGTCGCAGTTTCCGTCGCCGTCGTAGTCGGGGAAATTACCGTACATCCCGGCCGAAAAGGGGCCGCTCTCGTAGAAGGCATCGTCGAAGAAGATGTTCCCGTACTGCTCGCTCCACCCGTTGAAGATCGGAAACAACTGGTAGTTGTAGTCGACGCCGAGGTCGAATCCCGGGTTGACGGCGAGATCCGCGGAATCTCGTTCGGTGGTGGCGACGGTCATCGCGTCGAAGAACATGGAACCGCCGTCATCCGCGCTGGCCTGCAGGAACACCGGCACCACCGAAACCGAGGTCGCTCCGTCGGGCGCAAGGGCGATGAAGTCCGCCTGTTCCCAGACATCCAGTTCCTGTTCAGGGTCGGTCCCTTCGATGATGCGCTGTTCGGCCAGCGACACGACGGCGCCGTTGGCGTCCTTGAACTCGATCTTCATGCCCCCCCAGCATCCGGTGCCGAGGAAGGAATCGAAGGACGGACTCAGGGCCCATGCGTTCACTCGATAGACCTGTCCGGGCTGCACCGGGGTCTCGTAGGTGCTCACCGCTCCGTTGCCGTTGTAATCGCTGCAGAAGCAGCCGTACATCTTGAGGCAGGTGATGCCCGAGTAGGCGTACTCCTGATTCAGGAAGCAGTTGCCAAAAGTCGAGTAGTAGCCGTCGAGACCATTCTCGAAACTCGAGTTCTGGAGAAGATTGGGCCCATCCTGGGCGATGGCGGTCGAGCAGGCCAGGAGGGCACCGAAGCCGGCGGCACGGGTCAGAGGGTTCATATCTGGAATCTCCGGAGGTGGCGATCGCTTTTAGGAGCATTCGGAGGCGATGGATCATCCACCCTATACCGACCAAGGGCCGAAATCGAATGGTTTACGTAGGAAACTCGTCCGAGAGCCTCCTCCTTCGACGCGGCGAATGTATCGGTCTCCCTTCTGGTTCACGGACCTTGGCTTCTGCATTGTTGTCGACTGTTGCCATCGTCCGGCCGCACGCATAGATTCAACCAGAATCCAACCAGGACCACTCCAGACATGCACCCACTCGCCAATCTCCTGATGATCTCATGCCTCGCGCTGATGGGCATCGAAGCATCCGCCGAAGGTCAGGATCAGGCCATTCCGGTGGAGGTGATCCAGGGGAAGAACGGCTGGTCCCTCCTGAGAGGTGGAGAGCCGTACTTCATCAAGGGTGGCTGCATCGTCCGAGGATCGATCGAGGACCCGGATCTTCCCCTCCTCCTCGATCGAATCCAGGAATCGGGCGGAAATGCCATTCGCCTCTGGGCCACCGGGGGAGGAACGCTCGGCATTCTCGACGCGGCCCATGAACGAGGGCTCTCCGTCATGCTCGGTCTCTGGATGGAACATTCGCCGAACCATGCCGACAGCTCGGGAGCGGCTTTCGACTACCTGGACGTGGCGGCGGTGCAGGCACAGATCGAGTCCCTCTCGCTCCAGGTCAATCTGTACAAGGACCACCCCGCCCTGCTCGCCTGGGGAGTGGGGAACGAACTCGAACACCTCAACGACGTGGGAGACGCCGACCAGGCGATGGTCACCGCGATCTGGCGAGCCATCAACAGCACCGCAGCCATGGTCAAGCAGAATGACCCCAACCACCCCACGATCGCGGTCACCGCGGATCTTGGGGAGTGGCACCTGATCGACAACGCGACCCAGATGGCGACCTACTGCAGCAACATCGACATCTGGGGCGTCAACGCCTACGAGACCCTTCCCGACATCCGGGCCAAGATCGACTTGAGCGCATGGGATCGTCCCTACCTCGTCCCGGAGTTCGGGCCCAGTGGCTGGTGGGGCGCCCTGCAGACCACATGGTCCGCGCGGTACGAACACAACACCACCCAGAAGGCGGCGTTCTACCGGGACGGGTGGAACGAATCCATCTCAGGCCAGTCCGATCGCTGCCTGGGGGGCTTCGTCTACCTGTGGGACGAGTTGTATCCGCCCACCGACACCTGGTTCATGATGCTCGGCCCCGGCATGGAACCGTCCCCATGCTCGGACGCCCTGGTGGAAGCATGGACCGGTTCGCCGCCCGTGAACCTCGCACCGGAGATCACCAATCTGGTCGGCGTCCGGGGGCTTCGATTCGATCCGGGCGACCCGATCTCCGCCACGCTGCAGGCCACCGATCCGGAGGGTGGCCCTATCACCGTGGACTGGATCATCGGCGAGGAGATCTTCGACGAAGACGGTGTCTATCGATGGAACGCCATCGGTCCCTGTGAATACGTGGAACTCGACGGCGACCTGACCCTCGACACCAACGCCCCGCTGGTCCCGGGTGCCTACCGCCTGGTCGGCATCGCACGCGACGACCAGGGAAGCATCGGACTCCAGACCTCGCCGTTCTTCGTCGAAGGCGATCTTCCCGATGGGCAACCCATGCCTTTCCGGATCGACAATCTCTACGAAACCACCGGTTTCATGGGCGCGTTCTGGGCGGTGGATCTCGTCGGCATCGAATCCCCCAACGGCCCGTGCGCCGGCATCGGTCATCGATTCACCTTCGATCCCCCTCCGATCGCACTCTGGGCCGGAGTGGCCTGGCAGTACCCGGCGAACAACTGGGGATCGCAACCCGGACTCCAGATCGCACCGGGCGCGGAATACGTCGAGTTCATGGCCTGGACGGACACCCCCGACACCTCCGCCAGCTTCGCGGTCGGAAACCTCGAGGCCGACGGTTTCCAGGTCGAGCTGGCCGACGTGGAACTGACCTCCGAACCGACGTACTACCAGATACCACTCCAGGGAATCACCTACGATGAAGTGGTGATCCCATTCAACTGGACGATGTCCCAGACTGCGGGCCCGACCCAGCTCCGCAACCTGATGATCGCCGACCTCAACTGGGTCGGCCCTCCTCCACCGCCCCCCTGCTACCCCGATCTCGACGGGAACCGAATCGTCGACGGAAGCGACCTCGGCATCCTCTTCTCACGGTGGTACGCCACCGGAGAAATCGCCGGGGACGCCGACCTGAACGAGGACGGCTTCGTGGACAACCAGGATCTCACCCTGTTGATTCAGGCCTGGGGCGAATGCCCGGACACTCCCGAATGAACCGGAACTGAGCAGCCGAGCTGCGAATGAACCGTTCTCCCCGCCCCACTGGCGGGGAGAACGGCCGCTTTCTCGCGAATTCATGACACCGCCGTGCGGTATCGTCTGGACATGACCGACGAGACCGACACCACCCTGATCGAAGCTGAATTCGACGTTGAATCGATCATCAAGTATCGATGGGCGGGACTCGTCCCCCTCGCCAGCCTGATCGTGACCATTCCCATCGTGCTGGTCGTGGCCATCGTCTATGCACTGGTCCTGCGTCGGGTCGTAGGAGCGTGGTCGGCAACCCTGACCGCGAGATCGCTCATCGTTCGCAAGGGCGTCTGGACCAAGACCGAGAAGACCATCCCACTGGAGAAGATCACCGACCTCGGAAGCACCCAGGGGCCGATCATGAGGTTCTTCGGCCTCAAGATGCTGACGGTGGAGACCGCCGGACAGTCGGGAGGCGCTGAAGGCGGCTCCCTGGTGTCCTTGATCGGGGTCCGGAACACGGATGGGTTTCGCAAGCAGGTGCTGCGACAGCGAGACGTCATCAGCTCGGTGGTCTCCGAAACACCTCCCCGATCAAGCGAGGGTGATTCCGACCGGACCGTCGACGAACTGTCGACGATCTCCGCCACGCTGCAGAGGATTGAAAGCACCCTGAGCCAGATGGCGTCGAAGTCCGACGCCGATCGTGGCTAACGCGAGGGACTGCGCCCCATCAGGCCTCGAATCTCGGCCGGAGCGCGTTCCACCAGCACCTCGTCGCCCGCGGACTGCACCGCCGCCAGGTGCAGGTAGATGCCCAGGACGCCCGTCCGTCGCCCCCGTCGGACATCCACCGCGGGCGAGTCGGGATTCGACGGATTCTCGGTTCGATTGTCCAGTCGAAAAGTCGCCTGAAAACGCGTGCCCGCCTCGAACCTCCGGGGCGTCTCGGAGATCACCGTCTCACGCTGATGGTGATCCCAACTGGCGAATTCGATCACGATGTCACCCTCGAATTCTTGCGAGGAGCCTGGCGGGAAGGCCCGAAGTTGAATGTCCGTGGCGATCTCCAGGGCTCGGGGTGTGATGCCGACCAGGTCGACCTCGACGGGAACTTCGATCATCGAGGAGTGGACCGTCTGGATCTCCTCCGCCGGCACCGTCACTCGCCCCACTGCGACTGGAAACCACCGAAGCGGCCTGGAGACCTCCGCCTCCCGGGGAGCCAGGAGCTTGAATCGAATGCGAGGCTGCACCGTCTCCTCCATGCCGGTGGGTCGGTAGTGCCACTCCACGACGGCATCGGCGTTCGCCGGGATCGGTTGATGGAAACCCTTCGGCCATAGAAGGCGATCACCTCCCCCGAGCACCACACCGTGCGCTCCGCTGGGTACCAGGCCCGCATCACCCGCCATCAGAAAACCAACGCGCGGGTCCCGCTCGTCAAGGTATCGGCCGGCTCCCGTGTCGTCGAAGACCATCGAAGCGACCCTGACCGCCTGAGGTGCGCCCGTCTCGATCTCGATGCCCCGGACCTTCCAGGGGATTCGGTTTCCCAGCCCAATGGCATTTCCCCGCTGGTCGATCTCGCCCTGATGCCAAGCCGGATCCGACTCCGCAGGGACCACGAAGGAGCCGTCGACCGCCCTCATCACCGTTCCAACGTGCTCCTCCGCCGTGGCGGAGGCAGGCGAGGAGGCCGTGATCGCGACCGCCTCAGGGTCGTCCCGGTCGATGATCGCGCCCCCTTCGAACCAGGATCGGAGCAGTGCCTTCTGGTCGCCATCGAGACGCCGATCGTATCTCCAACCCTCTCCACGCCCCAGCCAGGGTGGCATCCGACCGGCATCGACCAGTTCCATGATGAAGGCGGAACGACGGGTCAGGTCAGTCCTTCGATCGAGCCGAAAAGGACCTGCGCCTCCATCACGATGACACGTTGCACACGCCTGCCCCACCAGTGGTGCCACGTCATGGTTCCAATCCGGCACCTTGGCAGTCGGCGGGGCGACGCCGATCGCCACGAACACCAGACCGGAGGCGAGCGTCCCAGGGATCAAGATCCAACCATCCGTTCGATCGCGCAACCATGAGCGGTTCGAATGGGACGTTCGATCGGCAGGCCGGCCCGAATCCGCTGGATGGCGTCATGGACGTGGAAGGTCGTGGCCGCCCGGCGACGCCGCCCGACCCCGGCGTACAGGTCGTCCACGGGTCCTCGATACCGGATTTCCCAGTCCCCCTCCACTCGATGGAGCAGAAAGGCTTCCGGGACGACCCTCGCGCCGAGCTGCCTTGCCAGCACCTGACCAGGGTCGAGAAGAATGTCCATCGCCAGCTTCCTGCGATCGGCATGCTCTCGGGCGGCCTCGGGCGTGACCAGCGGGTCGGGATGCACTAGGACCATGTCCACCTCTGATTTCGATGCCAGTTCGTGAAGTCGACGGATCGAAGGCATGCTGGCGTTCGCGATGGGACAGGTCGTGGTCACGAAGACCACCACCACGAGATCAGCCCCCTTCGGGCCGAACAACTCGCGGTTCCCGGTGACCGCCAGCCCCTCGACGTCGCGAGCGACCCTTTGCAGGACCGAGGGTTCGCTCGGGGCTTCGGACGCCATCGGAGGATCGTGCGAATCACGACGAAAATCCGCGGATGCCTCCCTCGCACCCGCGGAGTTCGCGGCCATGATCGCCACGAGGATGATCAGGGACATGACGTGATCGAAACGAGTCAAGACTCAGCCTCCGCAGAACTGCGTGGCGGCCGCGGCACACGCCGCATCCCAGTTCTGGCAGCAGTATTCGTAGCCGGGGATGTTGCGGAGACAGTTGCACACCGGGGGAGGGATCATGTTCTGGGCGCAGCCATTGCATCCACCGCCACCGCCGCCGCCACCGCCACCGCCGCCGCCACCGCCGCC
>MDTG01175051.1_pt1 | contig 11620 bp, 13 predicted proteins | sample 811421 | NCBI WGS metagenome assembly MDTG01 (sample SAMN05326645, study PRJNA326480) | marine metagenome | isolation source: seawater | place: Pacific Ocean: South East | collected 2011
AAAATAAAAAAATATATAAATAAGTTTTTTTTAATTGGCTGCATATAAATTAAGATAAAAATACCTGTAAGTATAGGTAATAGCCTTGATACATAGCTACCGAGGATTAACTCATCTCCAAAAAAACTACTTACACGTGGGCCTTCTGCAAGTTCAAATCCTAAAAGGTTTTTTTCAAAAGTAAATTGAATAAAACCATCTACTAATAGAATACTCATACATATCAATAATGAGAAAAAAAAATAATTTAATATTTTAATATTTTGTTCTAACAAGTAAACAATTGCAAAAACAAATAATCCAAATCGAATATGAAAAAAAGATATTCTCAATGAATCTAAATTTTGATTCTGGAATAAACTATTTAAAATTAGATATACCCAAAATACCACAAAAATTTTGAATAAATTATTATTTAAAAAATTAAGTTCTTTATTTTTAATTAAATGAATAAAGAAAATTATTGCAATTAATGATACAGCAAGATCACTAAAAAAAGGACCAGTAATTAATAATAAAGGTAAAAGTATGAAAAGGATTGATTGAATATTTATAAGTAAATTTTTTTTTAAAAAAAGTTTAGTAGACATATTTATATAAAATTATAATCATAATTTATTACATTGATTGTAAAATTAATAAAAGTAATATATTTAATTAGCTGATAAGATTACAAATCAATGATAAAATACTCTAAAAAATTAATAGAATTTTTTTTTTCAATATTTAATTTAGCAATTTATAGAACGTCAGGACCTATTAGAGACAATTTATATAAAAAAATTTTCAATAAATTGAAAATTTTTGATACTGGCCACAAATTGATACGGATCGGCCCAGACACTGATGGAGGTTATGTGTTACCTGATATTTTAGATGAAATTGAATATTGTTATTCACCTGGTGTAGGTCATACTAGTGAATTTGAAAAACAAATATCTCAGAAAAATATAAAATGTTTTCTTGCAGATTATAATGTTGAAAAACCAACGGATAACAGTTTTAAATTCAATTTTTTAAAGAAAAACTTAAATAGTTATACAGATGAAAAAAATATAACTTTAGATGAATGGGTAAAAACAAACACAAAGGATAATTCTAACTTGTTATTACAGATGGATATAGAAGGCAGCGAAATAGATGTAATATTAAATGTTTCAATAGATACTTTATTAAAATTTAAAATTTTGCTGATTGAGTTTCATGATTTCGATTTTTTGAAAACCATGTTTGGTATTAGAATTTTGAACAATGTTTTTGATAAATTAAATAAAAATTTTACTGTATGTCATATACATCCTAATAATTGTTGCGGATATACGAGATTTTCAAATTATAAAGTCCCAAAAGTAATGGAATTTACTTTCATTAGAAATGACTTAATAATAAAAAAAAATAGAATTGTGAATAATTTGCCCCTCAAAATAGACAAAAAAAATATTAAAAATAAAAAAGAAATTTTTTTGTCAGAAACTTTTTTTTAAATGTTTATAGAAAGAAAATCTTGTCCCATTTGTGAAAGTAAAAATATTTGTAGTCAAAAAGATAAATTTAAAAGAGAGAAAATAATTGAGTTTTTAGAAAACTACTACAACAGAAAACTTCCTGAAATAATTTATAATGAGTATGAATACAAAATAATTCAATGTGATGAATGCAAACTCGTATTTCAAAAATTTATTTGTGATAATAAATTATCAGATTATCTTTATGAAAATTTAATTGATAAAAATGCGAGTCTTAATAAAAAAAAAAACTTATCATTTATTGATTTTCAAGAATATATTCTTGATATGTCCCTAATAAGTAATCTTTTTCAAAAAAAATCAAAAGATATCAAAATTTTAGAGTTTGGTACTGGCTGGGGTTTTTGGTCGAGATTAGCGAAAAGTTTTAACTATGAAATAGAAGGAATTGAAATTTCAGAGTCAAGAATAAATTACTTAAGTGAATATAAAATTAATGTTACAAAAGAAATTGATCAAAAAAAAAAATATGATTTTATATATTCAAATCAAGTTTTTGAACATCTTGCAAATCCTAAAGAAGAATTTTCTAAATTACTTTCTGTTTTAAATCAAAATTCTTATTTTTTAATTAAAGTTCCTTCATCCTTTTTGATTAAACAAAAAGAGTTTTTAAAAAAATTTTCTTACAAAGATGTTTTATTTCCTTTGGAACATATCAATTTATATAATAAGGAAGTCTTTAATTTTTTGTGTAAAAAATATAATTTAACAATTTGTAATAATTTAATTCTAAAAACTAAAACTCTGCTTGGAATAAAAACATATATAAAGAATTATTTTACTAGCAGCTTTGTATTATTTAAAAAAAATTAAATTTTCTTAAATTCTAAATTAAATATGTATCAATTTTTTTGTAATTACTTTTTATTATTTTTTAAAAAATCTTTATAAGTTAATTTGAAACTTTCATCTAAATCAAATTTTGCTCTCCATCCATAATTTCTTGCTAAAGTTGTGTCTAATATTTTTCTAGCTGTACCATTTGGTTTCTTATTATTAAACTTTATTTTTAAGCTTACTCCTATTTTTTTCATTATAAATTTAGCATAATCAATTACTCTAGCTTCAATACCACTTCCAATATTTATTAAAGTATGTTTTGTATTTTTTTTCAAAAAAAACTCACACGCCTCTGCTAAATCATCAACAAAAGTTAATTCCCTTTTAGCTTTTCCATCTCCCCAAATTTCAATATATTTTTTATCATTGATACTGGCACTATGAATTTTTGAGATTAAAGCAGGATAAAAATGGGATGTTTCTAAATCATAATTATCATTTGGTCCAAAAAGATTTGAGGGCATTAAACAAATATAATTTAAGTTATATTGCTTGTTATAAGACTCACACATTTTGATGCCTGCTATTTTTGCTACTGCATATGCATCATTTGTTGGTTCTAATTTACCGCTAAGTAAATATTTTTCTTTGATGGGCTGTTTAGAAAATTTAGGGTATATGCAACTTGATCCTAAAAAAATTAATTTTTTTACGCCGGCTCTATAAGATGAATGTAAAATATTTGTTTGGATCATCAAATTTTCATAAATAAACTCTCCCTTAAATTGATTGTTTGCATGAATTCCACCAACTCTAGCAGCAGCGATGATCACAAAATCAGGTTTAATCTTAAGAAGATATTTCTCTGTTTTTTTTTGATCTAAAAAATCTAGTGTTTTTTTGTCTTCAAAGAAAATTTTTCTATATTTTTTATTTCTAAAATATCTAAGTATAGCTGATCCTACCATTCCATTGTGGCCAGCTAAAAAAATTTTACTATTTTTATTTAATCTCATTTAATTTTTGATATTCTGAGTCTATCATTTCATCAATCAACGAACTTATATCTTTAGTGGGCTTCCATCCTAGTATTTTTCTTGCTTTTCTCGCATCACCTAAAAGGGTATTTACATCAAGAGGTCTGAAATAATTTTCGTCACATTCTATTATTGATTGACCAAATTCATTGAAAGCTTTTTCTTTTTTTCCCTTACCTCTCCAGTTGAGTTTTATTTTTAATTTTTTTGCTGTGAGATTAATAAATTGCTTTATTGAATATTGAATACCTGTAGCTATTACAAAATCATCGGGTTTATTTTGTTGTAAAATTTTCCACATAGCATAACAATAATCTTTCGCATGGCCCCAGTCTCTTTTTGCATTTAAATTTCCTAAAAAAAGTTTTTTCTGTTTCCCTTCTTTTATTTTACACATTGCCGCAACTATCTTTTTTGTAACAAATGTCTCACCTCTTCTTGGACTTTCATGATTAAATAAAATACCATTACTTGCAAAAATACCATAAGCTTCACGATAATTTTTTGTAATCCAATGCGCATATAATTTTGCTACTCCGTAGGGACTTATAGGATAAAACTTAGTTTTTTCGTTTTGTGGAGATGCTTGAACCTTTCCATACATTTCAGATGTACCTGCCTGATAAAACTTTGTTTTTTTTTCAAGTTTATGAAATTTAATGGCCTCTAATATTCTTAAAGCACCTAATGCATCTGCATTAGCGGTATATTCTGGAACCTCAAAAGATACAGCAACATGTGATTGAGCTGCTAAATTATAAATTTCATCAGGTTGAGTTTTTTTTATAATATTTGAAACAGATGAGGTATCTGTAATATCTCCGTAGTGTAGCCTAAAATTATAATTTTTTTCATGAGGATCTTGATAAATATGGTCTACTCTAGATGTATTTATACTTGAGGACCTTCTTTTTACTCCATTAACAATATATTTCTTTTTTAATAATATTTCTGCTAAATAAGAACCGTCTTGACCAGTAATTCCAAAAATAAGAGCGATCTTTTTTTTCATAAGTTTTACTTATTTAAATAAATTTATTTTATATCATTGTTAATTTATATGCCCATTATTTACAATTTAAAATTAGCTATTTGTTTTATTGCATCTTCATGAATCTCGTTTCTTTTCAAATTTAATAAATTACAAATTTTTTTATTATCTAGAGTTCTTGATTTAATTAAGTTTTTTTTATCTTCTATATTTTTCGGAATATCATTATTAAATACAACATTTAGAAGCTCTTTAATTGATATTCCTTTAGAAGAACCTATATTAAATATGCCAAAATTTTCTGTATTGATTATCTTTTTTAAAATTAAATATAAATAATCTATTGTAGTAAAATCCTTGATACTATCCAAACTTATATCAAAATTAATCTTTTTATTATCATTCCAATTATTTTTAAGTTGATCAAAAAAAGAGTCTTTAGCAAAATCATCACTTGAAAAAACACTTGATATCCTAAAAATTTGATATTTATCTGTTCTATCAATTAAAAGATTTTCAATAAAAAGTTTATTTTCACCGTAAAATGAATCTGGTGATAAGTCTCCATTCTCATTACAATTCAACTTGTATGGATAAACTTTTTGAGTTGAAAAATAAACAATCTTTTTATTACAAAATTTATCAAATAACTTTTTTTCAAATAAAAAATTTTTTTCCTTTTTTGATTTATAAAAAGGTGGAAAAGAAATCAAAATTAATTTTTCAAAATCATCGAATTTTAAATCATTTATGTCTTGATGAGAAATTTTAGCACTATTTTCAATGTCAAAATTTTTTGATAAATAACTATTTTTTCCCACTATTAAAGTTTTCATTTAATAACAACACCTATAAATTTTTTTTTAAACTTTAAGATAAAAAAATCTTTATCTTTTTTTAAATTTTTTTTTTGAACAAAATTGAAAAAAGCGTAATTGTCTGAAATATCATCAGAGATAAAATATCCCTTTTTTTTCAACAAATCCCACAAGATCTCATATGATCTTTTTCGTCCATAATATGACTTATCACTGTCATAATGAATAAGGTCGAATTTAATATTTTTTTTTTGAATTTTTTTTAACCCCATCAAATCTGGAACTTTATAAAGTTGCCAATTTTTTTTCAAAAAGTTTGGCACAATTGATCCTATATAATCAAAATTTTTTTTTGTGACATATGGCATATCAATGGAAAATAATTTACCCCTTTTTTTTTTCAAAAAAAAAAGGAAAACTAATGATGACCAACCTAATGCCACACCTGTTTCTAAAATTAAAAAATTTCGGGATTTAATTTTATTACAAATGCAAAATAATAAATCTAAATCTGCCTCCCCACCATAACTTTTTATAATTTTCTTATTTTCATTTATACTTCTTAAATAAATTGATTTTTTTTTAAAACTAACTCTTTTAATACAATTGATTTTATAAAATTTTTTATGATCACAATAAACAATTCCTTTTTTTTTTGTTAATCTAATATCACCACTTAAAAAGATTTCTTTAATTTTGTTTTGAATTATGAAAATTAAATTTGGTAAAAATTTTGGATTTTTGAAATACCAGATTATTATACTAAGATAATTTATTATCTTCATTTAATTTTTCAATTTCATTTAAAAGTTTATTATTTAATAAATCATGCGTAAAATTATTTTTCCATTTATCATATAAGTGATTTCCAAAATTTTTAGCTAAATTTTTATCTTCAATTAATCTAGTAATAGAGTTTAACCAATCATATTTATTATAAGCTATAAAATCTTTGAAATCATCATTAAGAAGTAGAATTGATGAAATTGTAGGTTCTGTCACAATTGGGACTTTGAATTGAGCAAATATTAAGTGTCTGCCAATATTTGAATTTTCTTTATATCTTAAAACATATTCATTTTTAAGCTCATTGAAGTATTTTATAGATTTCAAAAAACTAAATATTTTAAGAAAATTTCTATTTTCTGGTAATAACTGGGGCACTATTCCAATATCAGCTTTACATAAAACTTCAGATATAACATCTTCTGAGTACTGATGATGAAAAACATTTGTATTATGAATTTTATCAAAAAATTTTAATTTTTTTTTTTCTACATTGTATATCAAGTGTAATTCAATTTTTTTTTCAATCTTAAGGTTGTTAAGTATAAATTTTAATTTTTCTTTAAAAATACTAATATGCTTATCATTTCCATGATAAACTAATCGAATACGAGAATAATCTTTATTTTTATTACCAAAGTTTTGATGCTCATGTAATGGTGGATAAATTAATGAAGGTTTTTTATATTTTGAAAAAAAAAGTCTTGAATCAAAACTATTTACAATTAAAAAATCAAATTTTTCAATTTCATTGTAATGACCTGTTCTTGGCTCAACTAATACTAACTTTGATTTGCACTTAAGAAAATTTAAATTAAATTTTTTTTTGTATCCTGTGTGAAGAAAAATAAATTTATAAAAATCATTATTTATCTTATCAAAATCTAAATCGGTATCTAAATTATAGTTTTTTATCTTTGAAAAAGATTCATAATAAAACTTGTATGCAGGTGAATCTTTATTGGCTCCAAAAAATAAAATGTTATTTTTACTAGTCATCAAATTTATTAATTTTAAAACAAAATTCTTTAATTTTTTTTTGAGAAAAATATGATGCGATTGGAAGGCTAACAATTGTCTTATGAATTTTCTCTGTAATTGGAAGATTTTTATTTTTAATAAAGTTTTTTAGGGCCTTTTGTTTATGTGGTGCAACCGGATAATGAATATTGAAAGGCACCTTTTGTTTTTCAAGAAATTTTACAAATTTATCTCTATTTTTTACTCTTATTGGATAAATATGAAAAACATTACAATTTTTATCGATTGGGGGTTTTATAAATTTTTTATTTAATAATTTATCGTAAATATTTGCGATTAAGATTTTCTTTTTATTTATATTTCGAAGTTCCTTTAGTTTTTCAATTAAAAAAGCTGCTTGAATCTCATCCATTCTATTGTTAAATCCAACATATTCATTATAGTATTTTTTTTTTGATCCGTAATTTTTAAGAGTTCTCATTATATCGGCTAATTTTTTTGAGTTTGTTGTAATTATACCAGCGTCACCTATTGATCCTAAATTTTTTCCTGGGTAACAACTAAATACAGCCAGATCTCCAAATGATCCAACCATTTTACCATTAATGTGCGCACCATGAGCCTGGGAAGCATCCTCAATAACAAAAATTTTTTTTTTTTAAAATATCTTAGTTTTTTATAATCTACTGGTCTTCCATATAAATGCACTGGCATGATAGCTAATGTATTTTTTGTAATTTTTTTTTTTGCGATTTCTAAATTAATATTATAATCGTTGAGATTTGGTTCTACTAATATTGGTTTTAATCCCGCATGAATAATTGAAATTATCGAAGCAATATATGTATTAGCTGGCACTAGAACTTCATTAAGATTTTTTTTTTTTCTTAATATTTTAAGTGCATTTAGACCTATTACCAATCCATCCAGTCCATTAGATACTCCAATTGAAAATTTTACCCTCACAAATTTCGAAAAGTCTTTTTCCAGTTTTCTTCCAAATTCGCCATTTACGTACATTCCAGTTTTTAGTATTTTTTTTAAATTTTTTAAAAAAGCCCTATTAATTGGGAGATTTGTTACTGACAGTTTTTCATAAAACTTTAAATTCTTATTTAACATATAATCATAATTTAAATTAAAATATTTTTCTATATAACACAAAAATCTAATTTAAATGAAATATATTTATTTTATCTCTCGATCCTGCAGATTACATAGAAAAATGAAAATGTCTTTCTATGAAGATAAGACTGCAGAAATATTATCTAAAATTAAAGGGGTAAAATGTTTAATTGTCTCTACTGCACTTAAAAAAGATCAAAAAAAAATACTTAAAAAAAAAGTAAATGGCGTTCAATATTTATGTCTTCCAAATAATAATCCCGAAGTTTTTAATTTAAAATTTTCAGAAATTTTAAGTAAACTTATTAGTGATAAATCAGAAAATTATTTAATTTTTAATCAATTTTATCAATTAGATAAAGTTTTAATTGATTTTAAACTAGCAAATTTCATATATTCAGTTCATTGTCCCTTTTCTGCAAATTTTTCTAATAGAAATAGTTTATTAATTAAAATAATTCAAAATTTAAAAAATTTCCCAATTCTGTTTATCAAATATCTACGCGAGTTAAGATCTATTAAACAACTTAAAGACAGAGAGAGATCATCTATTATTTATTCTTCAAAATTTGTCAAAAATTATTACTGTAATAATATATTATATTTTCCTGTTAGATCTACTCTTAAAAATAAGGGTACGTTTATTCCATTATGCATAAAAAAAAAACAAAAATTCAAAATTAATAAATTTAAGAAATTAAAAGATACTTTAAAAAAATATGAAATTAAAATTTGTTTTATAGGAAGAGTGTCCATTTCAAAAGGAATAAATCATTTTTTGGAATTAACTGATATGTTCAAGCAAAATGATAAAGTAGCCTTTTATATAGGTGGAGCAACTGATTTAGATTTTAAAGAAAAAATTATTAAAATTAAAAAAAAAAATAAACTCAAAAACTTAATACTAAATCTTGATGGAATTGATAATGAGGATGTGTGTAGTTTATATTCTCTTTTTGATATTAGTCTTCACTTGTCAAATGTTCCTGAGGGAACTTCTTTCTCAATTATGGAATCTATGATTTCAAAGTGTATTCCAATAGCAAATTATTCATCAGAAATGATTAATAATAATGGATATGTTTTTGAAAACTTTCAATATCATCAAATCGAAAAAATTATAAATAAATTTTTGAAAGAAAAAAATTTAAAAAAAATTAAATTTAATTCATCTTTATATATTAAGAAAAATTATAATGAAAATGTGATTGTTAAAAAGTATAAGAGTTTTTTATCGATATAATTTCAAGAATTCTTTGTAATTATTAATATAATCTTTTCTTTTGTTATATTTTTGATCGCATAAAACTAAAAGCAAACAGTCTTTTGTCATGTTCTTAAGTGTATGCCACACACCTTTCTTCACATAAATCGCTTTACCATTTTTTTTTATCTTTAATTTTTTCTTTTTCTTACCATTGTCCAATATTAATTCGGCAGAGCCATTCAAACAAATCAAAATTTGTCTTGTTATTTTGTGTGCGTGATCTGCTCTTGTAAAATTTTTAAAATTAGAATGGATGTAAAAAATTCTTTTAATTTTAAAATTAAATTTTTCATCATTCTCGAAGATCTCTATTATACCTCTTTTATCCTTTACTTTTTTGATTTTAAAATTATTAAAAAACATTATGTATAGTTTAACAAATATAATAATTTGGTTAAAATGCTATTAAAAAAAATTAATATGGAAAATAAAACAAATTTTTTTTTACTAATTTTTTCAGCATTATTATTTTCTTATTTCTTCACATTAACCTTTAATAAACAAAAAAATTTATCTTATCAAGAATATGATATTTTAATAAATAATTCTCTTGATAAAAAGTACGATACTATAAAAAAACATATCTTGAATAAAGTTTATGGCGACCTTTTTCAAGTAATTGAAAATAATCAGAGATTTTCTTTATATCACAGATATCCAGATGTTGATTATTGGAGAGATAAAGGCATTCTTCATTCCAAAAATAATATTCAAACAAAAGAAGTGTTAATACGGTATGAAAAAAATCTTGCTGCCAATACCTACTTTGCGTGTGAAGATAGTATATTATATTATAATAAAGAGTTAACAAAGTATGGCTTTGACAAAATATTGTGTTTGCGGGACAAATCTCTTTGGTTAGAATTTAATGATAACAGAGAATATGTTGATTTTATTAATCAAAATATTGAGGTGAAAAAAGCCAATATTATAAATCATAAATTTTTCTTTCTACGGTGCTTCTTTATTTTTTTATTTTTTTTTCTTTTATGTTTTTTTCTTTTTAAAAAAATAAATTATCAAAATAAAATATAATAATGCTATAGTTATAATAAGATAATAAAATTTCATTCCAGCAAGAAGAAGATTAAATAACAAAAAATAATAAAAGATTGAAGAAATGATGTATTTTTTTTTTGAGATAAATTTTTTTGATAAATGATGAATGTGAAAATTATCTGCTTTAAGAGGATTCTTATTCAAATATAATCTGTAAAAAACCAATCTTATTAAGTCCAATGCTGGAATTAAAAGAATTAATATTATTTCATCTGCAAATATTCGATTGGGTTCTAGAAAGTTATATTTGATTAAAATAATTGAAAATATTCCAGAAAAAAACATCACACCATTATCACCTAAATAAATTTTTTGTTTAAGATTAAGTATCAAAGTTACAATCAATGGAATTATTAGATAACCAGAAAAAACTACGCTGTGAAAAAAAAATAAATATGCTGATAAAAAGATATATAAAATTAAAGATTGACCATCAATCCCATCAAACATATTTAATGTCAGCGTAAGAGTGAAAATACAAAAAATAGTAAATATAATGTAAAAATTTTTAAGATCTAAATTGAAATCATTACTAAAATAAAATATTTTTACTAATCCATAATCTGTAAAATAGATAAAAGAAATGATTATTAAGAGCATCAAAAATATTTTAGTCAGTGCCTTTAGTTCTAATTTATCATCAAATAATCCAATAATCCAAAACAGTGATATAAATAAGATATTTAAAAAAAATTCATAAGAATTTATAAAAAAAATAAAGTCATTTTTATTTTGAAAATAAATATATAAAAAAATTAATATAGAATTTAAATATAATATTAAGCCACCAGAAACAGATATAGGTTTTTTTTGTAATTTTCTTTTTTTATCTGGATAATCATAAATATTGAATTTATGGTTTAAATAATCTATTTTGATATAAATTATTAAATTTAATAGAAATAACAAAAAATAAATCATTCTTTAAAGACTAAAATCAGAATTAATTTTTCCCAAATAAAGTCTATTTAAGTCAGCAAATACACTATTTTTTTTTAGGTGTTTTCTGAAAAAAGACTTTGAATATTTTCTAAATTGATTGTGAGAAACAGCTGTCAAAATTAAATCATATTGACCTTTGATCCTTTTTAAGGTTTTTAATTTTTTATCACCTAAATTACTCGTTACCGCAACAGGATCAAACAAATATGTGTCTTTAAAATTCCTGGAAAATTTTTTTGCTAATTCAATTGTTCTTGAATTACGTACATCTCCACAATTTTCCTTAAACGTATAACCAAGTATAA
>MDTG01175951.1_pt1 | contig 11620 bp, 12 predicted proteins | sample 811421 | NCBI WGS metagenome assembly MDTG01 (sample SAMN05326645, study PRJNA326480) | marine metagenome | isolation source: seawater | place: Pacific Ocean: South East | collected 2011
AGGATCAGGCGCTTCATAGGCAGGTCCGGAGATTAGAAATTCTGATCGACACCTTCAGGCACCGCTCATTGGCTCAGTCTCTCTTAGGCACCATTTTCGCCCTCGAAATCAAGTCACAGGAGACGGTTTAGATGAGCTTGCTGATCGGCGACGTAGCGCCCGACTTTGAAGCGGATACGACAGAAGGCCCGATCCGGTTCCATGACTGGTCCGGCGGCGACTGGGTGGTGTTTTTCTCCCACCCTGCTGACTTCACGCCCGTCTGCACGACAGAGCTTGGCTATACAGCCCGGCTGAAAGATGAATTCGCCCGCCGCGGCGCCAAGGCGCTCGTCATCTCGGTCGATACGGTCGAGGATCACAAACGCTGGATCGAAGACATCGAAGAGACCCAGGGCGCATCGGTCCAGTTTCCGATCATCGCAGACCCCGGCCGCAAGGTGGCGATGCTCTACAACATGATCCATCCGAACGCCGATCCGAAAGTGACCGTGCGGGCCGTTTACGTGATCGACCCCGACAAGAAGATCCGCGCCTCGATCATCTATCCGCCGAGCGCCGGGCGGAACTTCGACGAAGTGCTGCGCCTGATCGACAGCCTGCAGCTGACCGACGGCCACAAGGTGGCCACCCCGGTGAACTGGACCGATGGCGAAGACGTCATTGTCGTGCCGAGCCTGTCGGACGAAGAAGCCGAAAAACTGTTCCCCAAGGGCTTCAAGACGGTGAAACCCTACCTGCGCTACACACCCCAGCCGAACAAGTAAGCCAACAAAAAAGGCGGCCCACGGGCCGCCTTTTCATTTTGTCCGGATACGGATCCGCGCCCTAGAGCGCGACTTCCAGCTTGCCGTTGACCAGCGCCGAATAATCATTGACCAGCGCTTCAGAAATCTGGCCTGGCTTGTAGGTATGCGCGCCGATTTCGGCGACCGGGGTGATTTCCGCGGCAGAGCCCGTGATGAAGCACTCCGAGAAGGTCGCCAGTTCGTCCGGCATGATGGCCCGTTCGATCACTTCAAGCTGGCGCTGCTGGGCGAGCTTGATCGCCGTCTGGCGGGTCAGCCCGTTCAGGAAGCAATCCGGCGTCGGCGTGTGCAGCGCGCCATCACGCACGAAGAAGATGTTTGCGCCCGTCGCCTCGGCCACCTGGCCGCGATAGTCGAGCATCAGCGCGTCGGCATAACCGTCCCGCTCTGCCGCATGCTTGGAGAGCGTGCAGATCATGTAGAGACCGGCGGCCTTCGCATGGCAGGGCGCGGTGTCTGGTGCCGGACGGCGCCATTCGGCATGCGTCATCCGGATGCCTTTCATCTTGTCGGCAAAATAGTCACCCCAATGCCAGACAGCGACGGCCAGGTGGATCGAGTTCTGCTGGGCCGACACGCCCATCATTTCCGATCCGCGCCAGGCGATCGCGCGCACATAGGCGCTGTCGAGCCCCGACTTGGCCAGCGCCTCGCGCTTCACGTCTTCGATCTGCTCCACCGTGTAGGGGATGTCGAAGCCCATGATCCGCGCGGAATTGTGCAGACGTTTTGAATGGTCCAGCGAGCGGAAGATCTTACCGTTATAGGCGCGCTCGCCCTCGAATACCGACGAGGCATAGTGCAGTGCATGCGTGAGGACGTGTACCTTGGTGTCACGCCACGGCACGAATTCTCCGTCCATCCAGATATAGCCATCGCGGTCGTCGTATGCGGTTCCGGCCATCGTATCTCAGCGCTCCTCGCTTGCACTTCTTGGAATTTCGCGTTCATTTCACCGGATGGCACCTGACGTCAACCTGAACCGCCCGTTCGACCCCCGCCTTTTCCTGATGGATCAGGAGCTGGATCGCGGCGTCGGCCTCCTGCTGGCTGGCGCATCCGAACTCACCAGAGCCGCCGAAGCGGCCCGGCGCAAGGCGGGCCTGAGCAAGCCAGAGATGCAAATTCTCATGACCATCCGCTACTGGCCCGGCCTCACCGTGTCGGAATTACGGGATTCCGTCGGCATGACCGTGCCGACCTTTGCCCGCATTCTCGGCCAGCTGGACCAGCGCAGCCTGATCGAAAAGGAAGTCGGCAACCGCGACGCCAGGCAGCGCAAGCTGACCCTGTCGGACTCCGGCATCACGCTGACCACGCAGCTGACCATCGTGCTGCGTGAGCGCCTGCGTCTCGCCTATCGCAGCGCCGGACCGGACGCGGTGGACGGCAACCGCCGCGTGCTCGATGCGCTGGTCCGCTGATGCCCGACGCCGCGCATATTCTTGTCGTCGATGACGACGACCGCATCCGCGACCTGCTGAAGCGCTTTCTCAGCCGCGAGGGCTACCGGGTGACGGCTGCGCCGGACGCCGAGGCTGCCCGGCGCCTGATGAGCACAATGGCGTTCGACCTCGCGATCCTCGATGTGATGATGCCGGGCGAGGACGGCTTTTCCCTTCTGTCCGGCATCCGTCAGGGCGTGTCGCGGGAGACCCCCGTCCTGCTGCTGACAGCGCGCGGGGAGTCCGGCGACCGGATCGAAGGCCTGAAACGCGGCGCTGACGACTACCTCGCCAAACCGTTCGAACCGGAGGAACTCGCCCTGCGCTGCGCCGCGATCCTGCGCCGCTCGCACAAGGAGGAGCCGCCCGAAGAACTGGAAATGTCCGGCCTCATCTTCAATGCGGCCCGGGGCGAGCTGAAATCCAGCGACGAACGCGTGCGCCTCACCGATGCCGAACTGCAATTGCTGACGGCCCTTGCCGCGCGGGCCGGCGAACCGGTCAGCCGCGAAGAACTGGCACAGATCACCTCCGCCGGCATGGAACGCTCTGTCGATGTTCAGGTCACGCGCCTGCGCCGCAAGATCGAGCCGAACCCGAAAGAACCGATCCATATCCAGACCGTGCGCGGTATCGGCTACCGCCTGATGCCGGACTGACGCGCCATGTTCCGCTTACGCGACATCACCCCCCGCGGCCTCTATGCCCGCAGCCTGCTCATGGTGGTACTGCCGGTCGTCCTGATCCTGACGCTGACGACATGGTTCTACTATGACAACCATATCGCCGAGGTGAACCGCAAGCTCGGCCAGTCCATCGCTCGGGATGTCAGCGTCGTGCAGGACTATTGCGAGCGGCGGTCTGAATCGCCGATCTCCCGGGATCTGATCGCGACCCGGCTGGACCTGACCTTCAGTTGCGACGCGCCGCATGCTGTGCCGGAGGAAGAAGGCTTCCTTGAGAATTTCTCCTATCGCCATGTCCTGCGGCAAGAGCTTTCGACCCGTCTCGGCCTGCCCGTCATGGTGGGCCTCAGCCCCAATGACTCGCTGATCCATATCCGTTTTCCGGCCGCAGGGCGAACGGTCGAAGTGCTGGTCGAGCGCAAACGGGCCGTCACCATCACGTCGCACGTCTTCATCGTCTGGGTGATCATCTTCAGCCTTCTGATGATTGCGCTGGCCGTGGCCTTCCTGAACCAGCAGGTACGGTCCATCCTCAGTCTTTCGAAAGCCGCACGGGCCTTCGGCCGGGGGCGCGACGTACCGGACTTCCGGCCATCTGGCGCCAATGAAGTCCGCGAAGCTGCCCGCGCCGTGATCGATATGAAGAACCGGCTGACCTCCTTTGCCGAGCAGCGCACCGCCATGCTGGCTGGCGTGAGTCACGACCTGCGTACCCCCCTCACCCGGCTGAAACTCTCCCTCGCCATGATGGAGGAGACCGACGAGATCCGCGCCATGAAGGCCGACCTTAAGGACATGAGCATGATGCTGGACGGCTACCTCGCCTTTGCCAGGGGAGAGGAAAGCGATGAACTGACAGAGTTCGACTTTGCCGGACTGGTGCGCGAGGCCGCCGCCGGGTTCAGCGAGGAGATTGCGGTCACCGGCCCGGAAACGATCCGGGTCACAGGCCGCCGCCTCGCGGTCAAGCGCGCGCTCACCAATCTGCTCTCCAACGCCCTGAAATTCGGGGATACGGTGCAGGTCACGCTGGTCGATGGCCCCCATGCGGCCGAAGTGCATGTGGACGATGACGGCCCCGGCATTCCAAAGGACCAATATGAAGACGCCTTCCGCCCCTTCTCGCGGCTGGACGAGGCGCGCACGCAGAACACATCCGGCATCGGCCTCGGCCTGACACTCGCCCGCGATACGGCCCGCGCCCATGGCGGTGACCTGCGCCTGTCGGAAAGTGCACTCGGCGGCTTGCGTGCCAGCTTCCGCCTGCCACATTGAGACTCTCTCAATCCGTCTGTGGCAGACAGCGCCCAAACCCGAACACGTAGGCAGCCCGGAAAGGCAGTCATGTCAAACAAACCCGCCAAGCTCATCGTCCGCAATGCCGAGGTCCGCGACATTCCCGGCATCATGGAAGTGTCCGAGCGCGTCTACGGCCCCGGCATGGGCTATGCCCGAAGCGAATTGTTCGGCCAGATCAACCGTTTCCCGGACGGCCAGTTCGTCGCGGAATATGAAGGCGTCATCGTCGGCTACTGCGCCACCTTCATGATCTCGAGCGACGTCGCGCTGAAGCCGCACACCTGGAACGAGATCACCGGCGTGGGCTTTGCGGCCCGCCACGACCCGGAAGGTGACATGCTGTACGGCATGGATGTGATGGTCCATCCGGACTACCGCCGCCTGCGTATCGGGGAGCGCTTCTACCGGGTACGGAGGGAACTCTGCCAGTGGCTGGAGCTGAAAGGCATCGTCTTCGGCGGGCGGATGCCCGGCTATGCCCGCCACGCGAAGGAATATCCGAACCCGCAGGATTATGTCGATGCAGTCGTCGACCAGAAGCTCAAGGACCCAGTGATCAATTTCCAGCTGCGCCAGGGCTTCAAACCGATCGGCGTGATGCGCAACTATCTGGTGGGTGACCCCCAGTCGAAGGATTGCGCCACGCACATGATCTGGGAAAACCCTCTGGAGCAGGACAAGATCCAGGCCAAGCCCGGCCTCGGCGACACGTCCCTGCCGGAACGCGTCCGCATCGCGACCGTCCAGTTCCAGATGCGCAAGATCAACTCCATCGACGAATTCGAACAGCAGATCGAATATTTCACCGACATCGCGTCGGACTACAAATCGGACTTCGTCGTCTTCCCGGAGCTGTTCACCCTGCAGCTCCTGTCGCTGGAACACCGGCCGCTCGGCCCGGTCGAAGCGATTGAGAAGATCACCGAATACACGCCGCGTTTCATCGAATTCATGGAGAAGCTGGCCGTCTCCTATAACGTCAATATCATCGGCGGCACGCATCCCAGCATGATGGAGAACGGCGACGTCCTGAACATCTCCTATGTCTTCCTGCGCGACGGATCGGTCCATACCCAGCAGAAGCTGCACCCAACCCCGTCAGAGCGCATGTGGTGGAACATCAAGGGCGGCGAAGGCGCGCTCGCCATCCAGACCGACTGCGGCCCGATCGGCGTGATGATCTGCTACGATTCCGAATTCCCGGAACTCGCCCGCCACCTGGTAGACCAGGGCGCGCTGATGCTGTTCGTGCCGTTCTGCACCGATGAGCGCCGGGGCTACATGCGCGTTCGCTATTGCTGTCAGGCACGGGCGGTGGAGAACCAGTGCTATGTCGCCCTCTCCGGCGTGGTCGGAAACCTGCCGAATGTGGAGAACATGGATATCCACTATGCCGAAAGCTGCATTCTGACCCCGTCGGACTTCCCCTTCGCCCGCGATGGCGTGGCCGCCGATACAGCGCCCAATACCGAGACCATTGCGCTGGCAGACCTGTCGCTGTCGGACCTGCTGACTGCCCGCCAGTCCGGCGCAGTGCAGAACCTCAAGGACCGCCGGTTCGACCTTTATTCTGTAAAGTGGAAGAAGACCGACTGACACGGTGCCTGTTGCAGGCAGGGCGCGCGCTTTTTAGTATCCCCTCTCGTTCGGGAGGAGGACGCCGCATGAAACGCATTCGCGTTACGGTCATGGCCACGCTGCTGGCAATTCTGGCGGCCTGTGCCACCCCGCCCCCGCAAACGCCCGCCCCGCCCCCGCCGCCGCGCGACCTTCTGGTCGAACTCGGCGACGCCGAAGCCGCCGGGGATCGTGATGCGATGCTGTCGCTGGCTCATGAACTGCTGGCCGACCCGGCAACGGACGACGCCCTGACGCTCGACCTTGCCGACCTGCTGGCGCGGCAAGGCGACACCCAAGGTGCGCTCGCCGCCTATCAAGGCGTTGCCGAGGCAATCGAAGCCGCCCCCGAGCCGGACTGGGCCCTGCTGATCAATCTTGAAGGCCGCATGACCGAAATCGCTGCCGCCGCTGGAGATACCGGTACCGCAAGCCTCCATGCCGGCCGGGCCGTCGGCCTCGTGACCCGGCATCTCGGCATCGACCATCCGCGCCTGGCGCCCCTGCTCGCCTTCGCCAAAGCGAACGGGCTGGACATGCCTGCCATCGCGATGGCCGGCGGGTTCGCAACACTGGACGAGATGGAACTGGCGCTGGCCGACAGTATCGAGCGGAGCCGCGACACCGGCGCGGCCATGCCGTCAGGCCGCCGCTTGTCGCCCCGCGTATTTGGCGAGGAGCCGGACTTCGACCTCATCAAGGTTTTCTACGGCACGGACCGCGCGGCGGACCCCGGCCAGCTCCTGATGGTCGACGGCAAACCCGTCCTGGATGCCCGCTCCTATTACGGCACCGAGCGTGGCGAACTGGAAACCGGCACGGTGATCGTCTCGGTTCCGCGGAACCGGGCGCTCGGCGAAATTCCGAAACCGAGCGTGCTGCGCTTCGATGTGCGACCGGACCCGGCGCGGCACGTCATAGTCGGCGACATGAAGATCCATCCGGACATGGAAGCCTTTGTCCGCGAAATGAAACTGGAGCTTGCCAAGTCCCAGCGCCGCGAAATCTTTGTGTTCATCCATGGCTACAACACCAAGTTCGACGCTGGGATCGAACGCACGGCGCAGCTTTCTGTCGATCTCGAAATCGACGGGGCGACGGCTTTCTATTCCTGGCCGTCGGCAGGCAGCCTGTTTGGCTACAAGGCAGACCGCTCGCAGATCACGCCCGAGGCCGCGAAGGACCTTGAAGACTTCCTGCTGATCCTGGCGGACCGGACCGGCGCCGAACGGATCAGCGTTGTTGCCCACTCGATGGGGAACGAGTTCCTGACCCTCGCGCTGGAACAGATGGCGCGCGACCGGCCGGGCATGAAACTGTTCAACGAGGTCATCTTCGCCTCCCCCGATGTGGATGCGGACGACTTCATCGAACGCGTCTCGGAAATCGACAGCCTTGCCGATGACTTCACGCTTTACGCCAGCTCCAAGGACCGGGCGCTTCAGGCCTCCCGGCGTTTCAACGGTACGGGCCGCCGGGCCGGCGACTCCGCCGAACCGGTCCTCCTGCCCATTCTGAACACGATCGACACCTCCGCCGTCTCCGATGGCGGGCTTGGCCACTCAGACATATTCGGCGGCGCCTTTACCGACTTCCAGGCAATCCTCTGGCTCAGCCTCGAACCGGACAAACGCTGCCTGCTGGGCCGGCGCGAAGAAGGCAACGCCGTGGCCTGGATACTCGGCAGTCCGCGGACGGAGTTCTGCGACCAGAAGGCCTTTTCCACCGCCATGACAACGATGCGGCGCGTGGGCGTGGAGGAGTCCGCCTTCGTTCTGTCCGAACAAGCCGCAGAGGCGCAATCCATCGGCTCTCCCGATGCCCCGCTCTGGCAGTCTGCGCTCAGGATCGTTCAGTGGCTGGGCGTCGCCGGCCGCTTCAGGACTGAGTCGTCTGCGGCGCCTCAGTAACCGCGCGGTGCGGGTCGGAATGGTTCCATTCGGCCAGCATGGTGCGCAGCGCCGCTATGAAGGCGATCGGCTGGTCCAGCATGACATGATGGTCTGCATGCGGAATGGAGATGAACGGCACCTGATAGCCAAGCAGCTTGCGCATGTATTCGCGCACATCGTCGGGCATCAGTGAACTGTTCTCGCCGCGTATGATCGCCACCCGGCAGCGCGCCGCCTGAAGCAGTTCGCCGGGGTCCTTGCCCGGATCGAAATGGGTCCAGATCATCGGGTCGAACTTCCACGTCCAGCCGCCTTCATCCGCCTTCTTCAGGCTCCAGCGGGCAATATAGTCTACGGCGTAGAGGTTCTCGCAGAGTTGCGGCGGCGCGAGGCGGAACCGGCTGAGGGCGGCGGCAAGGTCCGGATAGATCCGGTTCGGGCGGCCTTTACGGTCCGGCCCCCGGTGCGGACGCTCCGGCGGGTTCACAGGACTGTCGACGATCACCATGCCGTCGAACCGGTCGCCATATTTCGCGCCGGTCACAAGCGTGACGAAGCCGCCGAAGGAATGCGCCACGATGATCGGCTTGGTCGGCCCATCGAACAGGCCGGCCGCCTCGGCCACGGCGACCTCTTCTTCTGCGAAGGTCGCCATATTGTAGCTGTCGCGGTAATCACTGTCGCCCATGCCGGCAAATGTGATCGCGGCAACATTGTATTCCTCGGCAAAGTAAGGCGCGATGAAGTCCCACCAATGCGCATGCGCGCCATTGCCATGCACAAGCAGAAGACCGGGTGCCCCGCGCTTGCCCCAGCGCTGATAGGTGACTTTCGCGCCCTGAACCTCCACCGAGTCCGTTTCGTAAGGCGTAGCGACCGCCTTGCGGAACCATTCCGGCGCCGGCGGCACGGCGCCCTTGAACTCGGCCAGCGGCCCGCCTTCCGAAGGGATCTCCTGCGGCTGGTCCCTGACGATGCCCTTATTCTCCCCGCTCATATGCGTCTTCCTTTTTTGCGAAGTCTGGGATGCCGCCCGGCATCTGGCAAGCCCGGCCCTCGGGGCAGATCCGGCACGGTTTTTGCGCCTTTTGTCCCAAAAAGGGACACCCCGCCCCATGTTGAGACATATCTGTATCGCTTCCGCACTCGCCTTGTCAGCCGGAACCGCCTCCGCCAGCCCGGAACTGGCCGAGCTGTGGGGCGCGAAAGCGACAGCGCTCGCCAGCGACTCCGCGCCTTTGCTGGATACGGCCCGGCAGGGCCGCATGCCGGCCCTGGACCAGGATTATGTGATCGAGATTGAGCGATTTGCCGTCAACGCCACCCGCCTCGGCACCTGGACCAGACAGGCCGGCGTGCCCTCCACCATCGGCTGCAGCTTCCTCAGCCTCGGCGAAGAAGCGGAAGTCCAGCTCGAAGCCCTGGAAGGCGCCCGCTCGGCCCGCGCGTCTGCGGATGCCCTGGATGGCCTGCTCAACCTGTTTGCAGATGCCCGGACGCTGTCGGCCGCCGCGGCCTGGTCTGCCCGGCATGCAGGCGACGAGCCTGTGACGCTCAGCCAACCGGCCCCCTGCCCGGAACAGCCGCTCCGCATCGACCGCGTCGCTGTGTATTAAACGGCGGCGCCCGGCCCGCCTGTCCGGGCGGCACGCCGCCGCTATGTCATGCGCAGCCCGTCACGAATATTCAGTCCCATGAGCGTCAGGTTCACGGCACCGGCAATCAGTTCGAGCACCTGCAGCGCGTAGAACATCGATGTGTATTGGCCATCTGCAGCGAGCCGCTGCAGGACGATGGCGCACGGCACCAGGATCAACAGCCCGTTTGCCGCAATAACCGGCATGCGGCGCTGCTTCGCCCGTACCAGACCTGTCAGCACCGGCCCGGCAAGCCGAAACCCGGTTGCGCCGGTAATGGCCAGGGATGGGACCAGAACAATCATGCCCCATAGAATGCCTGTCTTCACGGCAAGTATGGCTGCGGCACTCCCGAACAGCTCCACAACAAGCGTCGACATCCAGAAGCAGAGGATCGTCAGGAAGCCGATAAATCCGGCAATCGGGTGAACGCGTTTCATCAAGGTCGGAGGCTCCTCATCTCAGTCTGCATCGAGACGTGCGGTCAAAGTGTTCAGAACGCGGCGAACCGTTTCCAGCTCTTCGGGCGACATGCCCTCGGCCAGGGCATTCGCCCAGGGCGCCTCCTGCTGAGATGCGGCGGCATAGGCGTCTGCGCCCTTGTCGGTCAGGACGACAAGATGAGCGCGCTTATGATGCGGGTTTGGTTCGAACTGAACGAACCCCTCCCGCTCCAGATCGTTGACCACTCTTTGCACCGCCTGCCGGCTGAGCCCCATGACCCGGGCAAGATGCGCCACCGGCAGAGCATGCTCCGACAGCGCAATGGACCCGAGGACTTGCCAGCGCGCGCTGGTCAGGCCCAGCGGCGCGACCAGACGGTCGCCAGCAGCGAGCAGCGCGCCATTGGCGCGGAAGATGTCCAGCATCATCGCTGTCAGCGCTGCGCCAGCATCCGTGTGCGAGGGATAACGTGCCGTCTTCATTGACAGCATGTTTTCATATTGACAACATGCTGTCAATTAGGGCGCAGCAGCGGCCGCAAGAGACCTTTGATCAGGGCCGGAACACCGCCTCCGGATCCTCCAGCAATTCATAGGCGACATGCGCCTTCAGCTTTTCGGTCAGCTCACCCGCATCGCCATGCAGCGTCTCCGGGTCGATCATCTGGCCGAACGTCATCCGCATTTTCGAACCCTGCTTGTTCAGAAGTTCATGGAACAGGGTGATGTCGCGCAGCTCGCCGCTGAGATTGCAGAGCAGGTAATAGAGCCGCGAATTCCACGCATCGAGGTTCAGCGGCAGGATCGGCGCCTTCTGCTTTTTTGCAAGGCCGATGACGGTGGAGAACCAGTCCTTCTCGATCAGCCGGTCGCCTTCCTTCCGCGCAAGACGCCCGGATGGGAAGATGACGACACATTTCTCCTCCGCGAAAGCCTCCCCTGCCCGCTTCAGGGTTTCACGGGCCTTGGCGGGAGACCTTTTTTCCATCACCCATTCGACCGGGATGATCACGTCTTCGAATTTCGGATTCACCCGGATCGCATCGGCATTGGCAAAAAAGATGATGTCTTCGCGCACCCGTTTCAGCAGGTCCCAGACGGCCACCCCGTCGGCAAGGCCGGTCGGGTGGTTGGCGGCGATGATCAGCCGGCCCTCACGCGGCAGGCGCTCGATCCCCTCGACAGAAAGATCGAACGACAGCTGGCGCGACAGGCGGTCAAACGAGTCGCGCCCGTTCAACTCGACGATCTCGTCCGCCATGCGCCGGGCCTTGTCATAGCCCAGCATGGAATAAAGCACCGGGCGCGCCAGCGGCCAGGCCGGCGACGCCCGCAGTTTCGGGCAGCGCTCCTCGATCAGCACATCCACAATGTGCAGGTCATCCGGCGTCTCCACGTCAAGGAAGGCCGATTTCCGCGGAGCGAGCGGTTTCTGGGGGAGCGTTTCGTCACTCATGTTCGGGCGTTTCTCCTGACTTCAGCATAAGCGAAGCCGGAAACCGGCGGAAGCACCGCTGTCAGCCCGGAAAAACTCCGTTCCGGTGAGGGATTTCGAGGGGATTTGCCGGCGCTTTCCGGCCTTTCTGCGGAGTCGCAATTCGTTGAGTTTTCAACACTTCTGAAAGGAACGCTTTACTAAGCCGTAAGCTGCGCGTGGCAAAGTGAACGCACATCGGGGGCAGGTTAAGGACCGGCCACACAGGAAAGGCATCGGGGTAGATTTTATGAAAGTTCTCTGGGTTGAAGATCACGCGCCGGTGCGCGACATGCTGGCCATCGCTGCGGACAAGGC
>MDTG01262834.1_pt1 | contig 11620 bp, 10 predicted proteins | sample 811421 | NCBI WGS metagenome assembly MDTG01 (sample SAMN05326645, study PRJNA326480) | marine metagenome | isolation source: seawater | place: Pacific Ocean: South East | collected 2011
ATTGTGAATTCTTTATCTGCTTTTACAAAAGCACTTGTACCATCAATAGGATCTATAATAAAAAAAATATTTTTTTTTAATGCTTTTTTTTGATTTTTTACCGTATCTTCTTCGGATAGAATTTCAATGTTAGGAAAATTTTTTTTTAAATATAATTTTATAAAATTATCTATTTCTATATCAGCTATAGATACTGGGCTCTTGTCAGCTTTTTTTTTATATTTTTTAGACTCTAACGTATTAAAGTGTTTGCATGCTATTTCACCTGATTCATAAATCATATGAAATAATTTTTGCTCATTATATTTCATGAGTCTCCTCATAAACTTTAATATCTTCTTCTGTATCTATCTCCCCCCATATACCAACGTTTTTAATTGCTTTAATTTTAATATTTTTTTTTATTAATGTATTTAGCAGTGTTGTCATATCCATATTTTTGTAATCTAATTCATCCAATATGCTTTTAATTTTCAACCATCCGATTTTTGTTATTTTTAGTAATCCCATATATTGACCATTTATTTTTTCGTAATTTTTTGGCTTATTTCCCACCTCTAATAAAAAACCATTTTCATCAATCATAAATGTTTCAAGATCTATTAGAGGATCTTTAAAGCGCTTTTCCCATAAATATTTATAATTATGATCATATGAAATTACTATATCATTCTTATCTTCGATCAAATTGTTTAATATTTTTTTACTATAAAATATGTCACCATAACTAATAATATTATCTGATTCATTTAACCATTCGCTTGCTTTACTAAGAGAATAAACCATGTTTGTATTCATCCATGAATCATTGAAAAATTCTTTAGTTATATCTTTATTGATTATTTTTTCATGAAGATAACCTTTTACAATAGATATTTTTATAATATTAGATTTTTTAAATGTATCAATCTGTCTTTCTAATAAAGTTTTTTTATTTATCTCAACTAGGCACTTCGGCTTATCTTTTGTTATATTATTTAGCCTAGAGCCTCTTCCAGCTGCTAAAATAATTGCTCTCATACATATATCTTCCTAAATAAATTAATATCAATTTTATCAAATGATAAATTTCTTTCTGGGTGCCACATAATTCCATTAATATTGTATTTAACATGTGTAACTGATTTTATAATATTATCATTTGATCTAGATGTTACAATTAAATCTTCATTTGTTACATCAGTACCATAATCATGATAGCTATTAATGATTCTATCTATATTTTCAAAGTTTATTCTGAATTTGTTATTTACATGATTGTTAATTTTTTTTAATTTAATACCGAAATAAGCTTGTATCTGTTGCATTCCTCTACACACACCTAAAAGCGGTTTATTATTTTTTATACAATATCTTATTAAGATTTTTTCTATTTTATCTCTTTTGTCATTACCACCAAGACTTGCAATTAAACCACCACCAGTAAGCAATACTCCATCAGATTGAAATTTTTCCAAATAAATTTTGAGAATATTTTCATTATTTGGAATTACTATCGGTTGGATATTACAATTATATAAAAATTGAATCCATCGTATGTCCAAGTTATCTCTTAATTCTCCAGAGATTAGATCTTCGCGTTGTGTAACAAAAATAGTTTTCATTTTATCAATTTAATTTATTACAATAATTTTTTTTTCAGTAGTGTCTATTTTTATTTTTCTTGAATCAATAATTTTATCATATAATGAGCCAGCTCCTATAACAGAAGGTATGTTCAATTCCGCTGCTCTAATAGCCATATGAGAGTTTGCTCCACCATATTTAGTAACAATTCCAGAAATTTTATGCGAAAAAATCCAGTCATATCCTGGATCAGCATTTTCAATAAAAACAATTTTATTATCGATATTAGTAAATTTATTATTATTTATAATAATTATCTCAGAAGTGACATTCTTTTGTGTGATGAAATTAGGGGAAGATTCTGGCTCAAAGAAATAAAAAACATCATCATGATGATTTATTAAGTTTGGTAAATTAACAAGTTTTGTATATTCAAATCTTCTTTTGCGCCTTTCTATGGATGTTCTAATTATTTTATCTGAATCTGTTATTATACTGTTTAGTGACATTATAGAACTTATGTGAGTATACGAAGCATCTTCTTTGGAAATGTTTTTATCCAAACATTCATTCTCATAAATTTTTAAAATTTCACTAATATTTTTTGTAAACATGAACTTTGCATATTCTCTCGATTCAATTGATTTTTTTATAAATTTTAGTAAATCTTTTGCATTTGTATTAATTTTAGATTTTTTAAGATAAATATTAATATTGTTTAATTGCTCACTTGTAAACTTGAAATTAGTATTTACTTTAACTTTTGATTTATCATTCCACTTAAAATATTCATTAAACCCATCTTTATATGATTTTGATAAAATATCATAGGTGCCGGGTCTTAAATGACCATATTTTTTTAAAAATTGTTTTTTATTTAAAATATTAAAATCATTTACAAGTGATGAGCTTACAGTATTGAGAGTAGATAAAAATGCATTGTAGTCTTCCTCAGATATTATCTTTTGATTCACAAAGCTTTTTAACATTTCTATAGAGATAAATGCTGCTCTTGCAAGACCTGCAAATGGCAAAGTACCATATCTTTTGCAGTCCTCGATAAGCCAGTATATTTTGGCGAAGTTGTCTATTTTACTATTTAGTACTAATTTATAATTTTTTTCTAAAACTTGAATTTTCTCTAAGTCTTTTTTTATTAGCAATGATTTTTTGCTTATTATATTATTTGTAATTTCTAATAAAGCATCGTTAATTTTTTTGATTTCAGATATTTTAAATCCATTTTTCTTCAATTTTTCAAGATTTTTTTTTGTATCCAAAGTGTAACATGAGAATACAATATCAAATTCAATTTTATCATGAAGGTCAGGGCTTTTTTTTAATTTATTTAAATAGTAATTTACTAACTTTTCTGCAATATTATTTTCTAATGTTTTAGGAATAAATGAATTAAAACTTACTCTAACATCTATATAAGGTATGCCCTCAATTTCAATTAGAAGTGGAAAACTTCTTAGATTTTTATAACCATAGTTATTTCTTTGGTATGCCCATATTGAATTTGTTATAAGCTCTCTATATAGCGATAGAGAAAGTGGCTTTGGTTTACAACCAATTATTTCTGCTGGGTTCCAGTCTGGCATAATTCCGTACATACCATTTTTTCCATGTATATTTGGTTGTTTTTTAAGCCATGGTTTTATTCTTGAAGAAATATTTTTTACTATTTTATAATGTTGCTGATCACCTATTTTTTTTTTATAAGATATTAACAAAGGTCTTACTTGTAATAAATAAAGAGTATTTTTATTATCTATTGCAAATTCAATATCTAAAGCGTCATTATTAAAAATATTTTCTAATTCTTTTGACAGTAAAATTAAGTTGTTTTTAAAACCTTTTAGATTTTTTGTATGTAATTTATGATAATAAAAAACTTTATCTCTTGTACTACAACCTGATGTAATGGTATCAGTTTTTCCTGAGCTATCATCATAGTTAATTTTTATATATGGAGAATTATTATTAATGTCTCTTGTAAAAATAACTCCAGAAATTTTTACATTACTTAAATATTTTTGAATAAATACTTGATCTTCATTTCTGATATTTTTGTAACTACTTATAACTTTTGATATTGAAGATTTAATATCTTGAAGTCCAGTAACATTAAGTGCTGTAAAAAATTGACCAGCACCTGAATTTTCATGTGAGTCCTCATGGAAAGATGAGCTTCTTATTATTAAAGGTGTATTTAACCATTTTTTCTTCTTTAACAAATCTATAATTCTTTTACTATTACTATTGTACTCTTTTACTGTAAACGTAATCTGATCCAATACTTTAGCTGTCTTAACAATTTTTTTAAGATTTATTAGATTATTTGCTTTAGTAGAAAACTTAATTTTGTTCAAATTTAACTCGTATTTAATACTTATTATTGTTTAAATTTTTATTTTATATATTATAAAGATTAATAAATTATAAACAAACTATAAAAAAGGTAAATCATGAAAACTAAATGGGATTATTCTGATAGAGCTGCGACATATGATAAAAGAGCTAATTACTCTGATTTAGCCATTAATCAACTTTTAGAAGATTTAAAAGTTTCAGATGAGCATTTAATTGCAGATATTGGTGCTGGGACAGGTAAATTAACCATACCATTATTAAAAAAAAATCTTAATGTGATTTGTGTTGAACCAAATAAAAACATGAGAGAAATTGGTATTAGTAATACGAAAAGTTTAAATGCAAATTGGATTGAAGGTACTGGAGAAAGAACAACATTAGATGATAATTCTGTAGATTTTGTATTTTTTGGATCATCGTTTAACGTTTTAGATCAAGATAAAGCACTACTAGAAACAAAAAGAATATTAAAAAAAAATGGCGCTTTTGCTTGTATGTGGAATCATAGGGATCTGTCAGATAATAAACAAAAAAAAATAGAAAATATAATAAAAAAATTTATACCAGAATATGATTATGGAAATAGAAGAGAAAGCCCTGTAGATACAATAAATGAAAGCTCATTATTTGAAAGTGTTAAAATAATAGAAAAAAATTTTATTGTGAAAATGAGCACAAAAGATATTGTGAAAGCCTGGGAATCACATGAGACGTTAGCCAGACAAGCAAAGAACAATTTTAAAAAAATTATAATTGAAATTAAAAAATTATTAGAAAATGATAATTTCCACGATGTTCCTTATTCTACAAAAATTTGGTACACTCATTTAACTTAATTATTTTTATTTTACATAAATTATTTAAGTATATTTAGATATTTTTTATAAAAATATTTATTATTTTTTTGAAGATTTAAAAATTTTATATAATTATATCTAATTATAAGATACGAAACTAAAAAATTTTTTAGACCGCATATAAATATATAAAAAGAAAAAAAAGTTTTTAGAAAATAAGTAAAAAATTTATTTGCTCTTTGAATATTTTTATATTTAATTGAAATTTCTTTTAAAAATATCTCGCTATTTTTAAATGGCGAAAAAATAGATTGTATGTAATAACCATCAGTTGGTCCATAGACTTTTGTTGGATAAAACTCAATTTTAAAAGGTATCCAAATTAATATGTATTGAATTAGTAAATAAATTTTATTGTTTTCTACATATTTATGAGTCTTATATTCCCATTTTTTTTTCCATGAGTAAAATAAAAACTCTAGCCTAAATATATCAAAACTTGTTAGAGTGTTTATTGATGATTTTTTATGCAAGTTACTATCGAATCCTGATATTTTTCTACTATAAGGTCTATTCCACCATTTTTTTCCAAGCATAGTGCTATTCAATAAACATTTATCCCATTTAATTTCTAAAAATTCACATACTTTATTTAATATTTCTTGGGGATTCTCATGTATGTCTTCTAATCTTATAGATACTGACTTAACATGTTTGCCGGCTATAATTTCGCATGTTTGATCATCACAAAATACCCATTTTGAAATTTCAGTATTTCTTCCATGATTTATCATTGAGTGTATTTGTCCACTATTCAAATTTTTTATTGGCTCACGCACCATATGAATAAATACTATATTTGAAAAATCCTCTTCTATATATTTAGCTATTTTTAACGGATTTGTATGGTATGGGAATACTATATAAAATTTTTTAACGTAATTAAGTTTTGCTGTATTTGCAAATGCATAATGGACTGATAGAAAAAAATGTCTTCGTGATAATTTTTTTTTATTCAGCTCATCTATTAGATTCTTTAAAAATTCTTGTTTGTCAATCTCAAGATTTTCATTCTCCTTGTCACCCATTCTATTGAGATTCTGATCTATAATTACCCTGAAACGCTCGTCAGAATCAAACCAATAAGCTTGACAAGGATCTTCTACAAATAGTTCTGCAATTTTTTTATTTGAGTATTGTTTATTGCAGTTATCCCAAAAATTATATATTTCTCTAGTATATAAAGCTGGTAAAACTAGTAATTCTGGGTGGCTATCAAATAAACTTTGTAAAAAAAGTGTGCCGCTGTTACCAACATTTTGAATACAGATTATACCTTTTAAAAAATTTTCATTCATATATTATTAGATGATTGTTTTTTTAAATACCACTTTTCTTGTAAGGCAAGTAACATTAATTAATTTGTAATTTCTAGCTTTTTATCATATTTTTTTTATAAACTTGGTAAATTGTGATTCTAATTTATATATTTTTTAAACTTTGTACAGTTTTTTTATATACTATAATTTAATGTAGCTCAATAACCTTTCTTTTTGCATTTTTGCCTGCTATAAAGTCTTCGCCTTTGCTTATATATGACACAGATAATAACGGCCTTGATTTATTGCTATTATTTGGATATGACCCATGAACACAATTTCCATTAAGAACTAATAAGTCGCCTTTTTTAAATTCGCAGTCTATTTTCTTAAATCTTTCTAATACTTTATTAGAGATTTTATTGCCTGGATTTTTGTCACCTTTTTCTCTATATGAAATATTTGGCTCTGCTTCAAAAAGTCCAAATTTATGAGAACCAGGATATATATATAGTGAACCATTATCTTGATTTGCATCCTCTAAAAAGAAGTTTGTTGTCAAGTATTGAGTACCAAAACCGTTTTTTAAAGTATTATTATTTCTTGGGTATATGTTATCTTGATGCGGATGCCATGATTGCTTTGCATATCTTGTATTTGCTTCTTTGTACAACATCTGTGACATCAAGCCAACAACTTCGGTTTGCTGCAAATCCTCTAATATTTGCACAGCTTCCTTATGTGCCATAATTTCAAATGTCATTTCTGAGGTTTTTCTGCATTCTTCAACCATACTAACCTTTTCTTCTAGACTAATATCTTCCTTTAAATTTGATAATGTTTGGGCAACTAAGTATTCAAACCTATCCGGATTCATAATCGCAGCAAATTCTTCGTTTGCATGTTTTTTTATTCGCGCTAGGTATTTGTCACAAAATTCATGATTCATTATGTTCTCAAATAATGCGTAACCATTTTCATTATAAAATTCAAATTTTTCTTTAGTAATCATTATCCTTACCGTCTATAATAAATTTTTTCTATATTCGTCATAGCAAAATATATCATAATTAGGCTAGATTTAAATATTTTTTGGATAAAAATTTAGTAAAATATCTAAAAAACAATATCACAAATTCAAAAATTATGAATACATATTAGACCTATAATAATATAATATTTATATTACTAATTTTTTTTTTTAACGATCCAAGCTCTTGTACGATATGAAGCAATAATTTCTTTTTCATTCTTAATCTTTGTTTTTATATATTCTATAAAATTTTCAAATTTATCACCCAACTGATGCTGAATGTCATTTACTGATAGCCATGCACCAATATACTGATCTTTAGACATCTGAACTTTATGCTGAGCTTCAACAAATACAAGATCATGAAAATACTTATTATTATTAAAATTTCTTGTTAAATCTTCTACAAATTTCGATTTTCCTGAGGAAACTCTTTTTACATTTGGATTAAGTTCAGAAACTTTTTTTTCTATATCTAATAAAATTTGATTATCATTAATATACCTAGGATTCCAAAGACAACAAAATACCCCATCATCTTTTAGCACTCTATGAAATTCTTTTGTTGCTTTATCAAAATTAGCCCAATGAAAAGATGAAGCCATTGTTATTAAATCGCGTGAATTTTCATTTAGTTTTGTATCTTCTGCTGAACCTTCTAACCAAACTATGCTTTTATTATCTTTATGATTTTCACCAAATTTCCTCATATTGTCAGAAGGCTCAATAGCCATAGAAGATGCAACTCTTTCATCATTATTAACTATCCTTGTCCATATTCCAGTACCAGCACCAACATCTGCAAATTTTATATCTCTTGAATTCACATGTTTTAAAATTATATTCTTTACCGTTTGAGAATAGCCAGGTCTAAATCTATCGTAGTTTTCTGCTAAGTTATCAAAATTTCCATGTAAAATCTTCATAAGTAAATAATTGTAATTTTTTTTAATATTATATTATTATTAATAGATAATTAGTAGAAATAATACTATTTAGAATTATTCTAGTGGCAAAATATTAATATTTTCATTTTTCTTAAATACAATTTTATACCAAATCCTTATAATCATACGACGAAATGAAAAATAATTAAATATTAACCTAAATAAATATATTGGGATTGAAGTTAGCAGAGATATAAGAGCTTTATTTTGATTATTATAATTTTTTGTAATTTTAATCAACTCTGATCCCGCTAAAGTATTTTTCACAGAATCAAAAATTATCCATTCAAATATTGGATGCTCGTCATTTGAAAACTCTTTTAGCATTGCTTTAAACCTAAAAACCTGTCTTCTTCTTATAAAATCACATTTAAAGGGCAATAAAATTATTATGGGTAGTAAAAAGTATAATATAAAAATATCAAGACCGCTATATGAATCATATTTAAAATAAGTGTGCTCACTTTTACATATTAATTTGATACGATATTTATCAAATTTTGACAGATATTGTTGATGTTTTTGAGATATTGATTTCCCACCAATACCAGAACTCTTAACAGATTCAGCTCTATTATGCCAAAGAAGTCCCATGAATGTTGATTCAGTTAATGATTTCTCAAAAGAAATAGATAGCCACTTGCAAATTTTATTCATTACTAATTCATTTTTTAAATGAATATCTTCAAGCTTTACATATCTTGTTTGTACAAAATTACTATCTTCAAAATAAGGTGTTTTGCCATACAGTTTCACAAAACCTTCTTCCCAATGAAGTCTTTCTTCTAGCACTATATTCGAAATTGCACACATTAAAATACCTTTAAATAAAGAAAATTTTTGCTGATTAAAATTTATATGTTTTATAATAGAGTCAATAGTTTGAGTTGGATTTCTTACAATATGCAAAAACTTTACATCTTTAAAATCTTCAATAAGATACTTAGCGTGCTTCCTGGGTTGATCATGAATTGGAAAAGAAATATAAGAATTCTCATCAAAATGTTTTTCGTATGACTTATTAAATGAACTATAAATACTAATTATAAAGTCTCTTCTTTCAAAAGTTTCTACAGAATTGAAATAATATTCAAAATGATTAAAAAAAGTTTTTTTATCTACCCTAATAATTTCGTCTTCATTATTACCCATTCTTGATAAGCTTGGGTCACCATTCTCTAAAGATGGATCGAACAAAACTTTTAAATTTTTATTTATAACATCTTTTAAGTTATTTAAAGTTACTTTACGATTTAATATATTGTTATCCCATATAAAATATAATGGAAGTGCATATAACCATGGTAGTGAGATTATTTTTGTATGATTATCTAGCAAACTATGCATAAGTGTTGAACCACTAGGGCCATAATTTTGTAGAGCTATGATTTTATAATTTTTCATTTAGTATGCTCAATCTTTGTGCAGGTAAAATATTTTATTCATCTCATGTGTTTATTTAATAATTAAAAAAATTAAATTATATAAAATATTAATAACCAAAATATTATATATTTATATACTTCATGTATAAATCTTTGATACCTCTGAGACATTTATATCTAAAATTCAAATACCAAAATAATGAAAAAATATAATCTTGTTTTTTTTCGTAGAAACCAGAACCACAGTAGTTTAAGTAAGAAAAATTTCTAAGAAAATTAATTATTTGAATTCTAAATATATTAACACTATATTTATATTTTATAATTATATTATCAAAACTATCTTTTATAATAATATATTTTTTATTGTCATCATAAATTTTATAGGTTCCTTTTGTATCATGGTACATAATATTAGCTTTAATTATCATTGCTCTTCTTTTAGCTTCTTTTTGCATTTTACCTGAGGTTAATATTTTCCATGCTTTTAATTGGCCGTGTATTCTATTGTAATTATCATCATCATTTTTTTCTTCTGGGGATTGCCCACCAAATGATAAATTATTTTCTGGAATATCTCTATTAATTTGAATAGCATTATAATTATCATGTTTTTCTAGGTAATACATTAGACATTGTTGAAACGCATCGTGAGAAAAACATGGCGCCCAATCAGAAGTTATATCAATAAATTTCTTTGTCGTAAAAAATACATTTGAAGGTGCAAAGCCACACTCCCAGAAATCAGTGTACTTTCTATTTTTATAGTCAGAACAATTCACTCTGAATAAATCATCATCATATTTATTTATATATTGTTTTAATATTTTGTCCCAGTTATCTGTTAATACTATAGCTCTATCACTTACATTAGTAATAAAATATGCTCTAGTATTTGTTTCCTTTAATATATTATTACTATTAATATGCCCAGAGAAATAGTCTCCTTCAAATATACTTATATATCTTAAAACAAATTTTCTTTTTTTTATTTCTGTGTCTAAATATTTTTTTGTCACCAAATCATCTGAATTAATATTTACAATTATTTCAAAAGAAGTTGGGTCATCAGCTCTTGTCTCATAAGAATCAAAAAAAGCTTTTAAATTCTCTGGTTTATTTGAATTTACATGTATAGAAACTAGCATATATATATTATTTTCTACCGTCTAAAATTAATTCACTTTTATTTTGATTTATTGCATTATAAATACAATCTAAAACATAGTCGATTTCCATTGCATTTTCTCTTTCTGGCCATGTTTTTATATTGGTTGGATATACATCTAATATCTTACATACCCTTTCTTCTTGCTTGAAGCAATCTGAAAATCCTTTAAGTCCCCACTTGCTAGCGGCATAAATTGATCTATTTTTTCGTGCCTCAATGCCTGACATTGAGTTAATGTTTACAATATTTTCTAAATTACCAGCTAGCGCATTTATAATTTTAATTGGGGCAATTAAATTTACATTTATCATTTGATCTATGATTTTACTGTCAATTTTTTTAAATGGTAAATTAGGGCAAATTATTCCAGCATTATTTATTAAAATTCGCACATCTTCTTTTTTTGCAAAATCACATAGTAAACTAATATCATCTTCTATATTTAAATTTGCTGCGATGTATTTTGCGCTACCCCCATTTTTAATAATTATATTATGAATTTTTCTTAATTTATCTTCATTTGTTCCATGAAGAATTATGCTGTGACCTTTTTTAGAAAAATATAATGCCATTTGACTTCCAAGTCCGCCACTTGCGCCAGTAATCAATACTTTATTTGAAGACATTGTATCTTTCATCTATAATATCTTTATTCTCTAAAAACCAATCAATTGTTTCATTAATACCGTCTTCTAAACTTACTTTTGCACTAAAGCCATAGTCTTTTGCTCTATTAATATTAAATACTCTTTTCTTATCACCCATTGGTTTATCAGTTAACCATAATATTTTCTTATCAAATCTTTTTGAAACTATATCTGCTATTTGCTTAATTGTAATTCCAGATCCACTTCCAAGATTAACAGGATCTGTTATTTTATTTTTTACTAGATGCACCATTCCAGAAGCCACGTCTCTACAATGTATAAAGTCTCTTATTGGGCTACCATCACCCCAAACTTCTAAAGTTTTATTTTCATAACCTTTCCTGATTAATGATGGTATAACCATAGCATTTTCAGGATC
>MDTG01357465.1_pt1 | contig 11620 bp, 6 predicted proteins | sample 811421 | NCBI WGS metagenome assembly MDTG01 (sample SAMN05326645, study PRJNA326480) | marine metagenome | isolation source: seawater | place: Pacific Ocean: South East | collected 2011
CTTTTTAATTCTAGAAAATCATTTTAACAATGATATATCAGAAGGCACAAAATATAAAAGTGTGAATGATTCTAAATATAATATTAAATGTTATTCAATAGAAGGAGATGAGGTGATTGATTTAATACTAGAATGTTTAGAGCTTATTCCCAAAGATATTAAGTTATCTATTGAAGATACGGGTCAAAATAGATATAATAAAAAAGAGAGTAGATATGTTAATTATAGAGTTCGATTAGCTAATTTACTTTATAAACAATCAAATTATCGTAATGAAATTTTTAAGAATATCAATAAATGGTATTTTTTAGCTTCAAATAAAAATTTATCTTTAATATTAAATGATAGTTATCAATTAGATTTTTGGGATCAGTTAAAGTTTTTAACTGAGATTTCATTAACGCTTTCAGAAGTTTTTATTTATCACGCATTAGATGATATTATATCTTTAGCTAATGGACTTGTAACAAAGACCAATATTCATGAAAATTCTATAATTTTTGCGTATTATCGTTTGGTTACTATTTCACTTAATCTATCAGTACCTGTAAAAGCATATGAATATATTCAAATAGCTGTTAATGAGTTAAAGACACTTGTCTCTAAGCATAAAAAGATACTTCAAGATGAGATACGCCAAATTGATGAAGATGAAAAACTACATGGAGAAGTATGGAGACAAAATCATTTTAAGAAGTTATGTAAAATGCCTCTTGCTAAATTAAAGGGTAAAATAGATGCTGATTATGCTAGTAAAAATATAGGAAATATTTCAAGATTATATAGTTTATGTGTTTATGTTCAAGTAGAGTTGTTAAAGATGAATGATTCTACTTTTACAGAAAAAATTAAGAAATTAGCATCATTTGTTGTAAATATGTATAATGAGCTTATTTTAGAAGGTAATAAAGAAAAGATCGAAAATAATTTACTTTTTATAGATTTTTTAGAAAAGACTATAAAAGAATTAAGTTCTGATGGATTTTTTGATGTTGCTAGATCTATAAAAACAACTTTTACTAATAAAGAGATTGATAAGGATCTTAATATTAGTGATTTAATCAAAGAAGTAGAAGTTGATAAATTTCAGCACCTATATAATAATTTAGTTAGTTACATTTCTAATACTAATTTCAATGTTATAACATATAATGAAATGCTTAATAGTTTAGCACATGATGAGTCTTTTGATTCTTCTAAACAATATCTAATAGTAACTCATTTAGTTAATAAAGGATATTATGATATAGCTATAGAATTAATCAAAAACATTAAGAATACGAATATTAAAGATAAAAATATTCATAATGATGCTATTTCTACTGTTCTTCATTCATTGTCAAGTGAGCCTGACTCAGTCATTTCTTCTGCTCATATTTCTCTTCTCATCTCATACTTAAAAAAGCCAGATGTCGTTATTGAAAATAGATTTAAGGTTTGTATATCGCTATTCAATTTTATAAAGATTGAAAAAGACAGAAATAATCTTAATAAGATTGTTCTTAAAGTAATAGGTTGTGTAGAAAATTTACAAGATACTCTTGACCTGTTTAAATTCAATAAAGAACTTTTTCTAGATGTTTTAAGAAATAAATTACTAACTCAAATAGATCAAATTACTCAAATAGATGAGTTAGAGAATGTTAAAGGATGTTTAGGGGATGACGTATTTAGGCTCAATATAGATTCTTTTCAAGATATTGCTCAAAGCTTACTAATTAAGCAGATTAATCCAGTTAATTACAGAGATCTAAAAGAGTCTATGTATGAAGAAATAAATAATGGTGAATTTCCAAGTAATGCTATTAATTTTGATGGAATGTATGATATTTATATCTTATGTCTAGACTTTGAATGTTTTGATTTAGCGGGGCTATGTTATACAATAATATTAGATGGATTTCCAGAAATATTTAAAATATATGAATCAATATTCTCTAATAGAATAATAATGATTAACTCTTATGATCGAAAATTCGAAATAGATTTTCCTACATATGATTTAGAATTAGAGGATGAAAAAATTGATAATTTATTTTTAAGATTTAAAGAATTTGGACTTAATTATGAAATTGATGAATTAAAATACATTATTTCTGATTATGAAAATATTTGGAACTGTTATGATGAACAATATTTTGAGTTTATAATACTAAAAACTAAAAGAGGTATGTTAGACTCAGCATTGTCTCTTTTAGATAACATACAATTAGATAGTATTAAAGATTTATCAATCTATTACATGTCGAAGATTTTACTATCAAGTAATGATCTAATATCTATATCAAAATTAATTAAAATGGTAACCCATGATTATTTCAAATCATTGATATTATTGGATGTCAGTATTTATTGTTATGAATCAGGAGATAGTGAAGGTCATATTAGTAATTTGGAAGCTTGTATTAAATTAGTTAACTCTATCTATTCACAATGGCGAAAGGACTCGATATTTTTAAAAGTTTACATTTTCTTCTTTGAGCTTGGCAGGTATAATGAAGCTGAGGTGTATAGAGATAAGATAGTGCTTCAAGCGTATAAAATTTCTTCAGAATTTATATTTATTGAAGAAAAATTAAAGAATAAAGGTAAAGATTCAAAATTATTTTCAAAATTTAAGCAAAAAGTAGAATCTATTGAGCTAAATTTTGACACAAATTTATTGCAAAAATTAGAGAGTATTAATAGCTCGGTAATTGAGGAGAAGATTTTACAAGAAGATGAGCTTGATGAACTCATCAAAAACGCATCCGAATTTTTTCTAAATGATATGACTATTGAGATAAGAGAGCAAATTAGATTATGCAAGAAATATAATGCTAATGATAGTTTGTTATTTATTTTAAATAAGTTAGAGCCGTATAGGTACATAATGAATGATAGTGATTTTAATAATATTAATTATATAATTCTTTTAGCTGAACTTTACTATGTAATTGGTGATAATAAGAAATTGGACAGAATCTTATTAAATAATTGATTATGAAAATACAATTTCAAATATTTAATAATATTAGGGATGAACTTCTTGAGAACATTCTTAAATCTAAACCTAATAAAGAAAAAATCATTATAAAATCTAATAATAAAATAGAAGAAAATAGTGATATAGAGAATAGGAATGATAAATTTAAGAAACTTCCTTGTGTAGATGAAATACTTTTAAATTATTCAACGGAAGATTTCTCAGAAATAGGTAGAGTACTAATTAAAGAAAATAGATTAAAGGATTGTTTAGAATTAACTAGAGAGATATTTGATTATGAAGAATTATGGAATTCTACATATAGATCCTATATAACTTCTATATGTAAATATTCAATACAAAATAATGATATTGAATTTCTGAATAAAATTGAAAAAGTTATTAATCAGTGGCTTGAATTATTAATAGTACAAGAAATTAATCCGAATTCATATTTTTTAACCAAAGATGAAATACTAGCTCAAGAGTCATTGTTAATAATGAGTACCTATATTGATTTAGCAAAAGTTGCTAACAAAAAAGATTCTAATTTTATACTAAATAGATCTTTAGATTTCTTGAAATCTATTGCGGAAACTCTTAAAAGTGATTTTATTGATAATTATGAGTATATATTTTTTAAAGTTTCGGATAAGTTATTTAATTCTGGCTTTCAACATGAATCAGGGGTAATTATTAAAGATATACTTGAGAAACCAGATTCTTTCACTTTTACAGGTTTCTTTAATTATTTATTTTTAAAAGATACTGATTTAAAAGAGCTTGATGACATTGCTAATGATATTTCAACATTTAATATAGAGTCTTCTTCAGGATTTTTATTTGACTGGTGGAATTTAGGAGAGGAAAAAATTAATTTTCACAATAGAGATAGTAAATTTATGTTTGCAAATAGTGGTCAGTCTGGATTAGGGCCTTTATTGATGAAAGATTCAAATGAAGATTTAAAAAAGTCATCAATGTTAAATTTATTATTTCTGAAGTATTGTAAAATTGATGAATACTCTAAAGGAAAAGAACATCTTAACGAATCAATTAGATTAATTAAAGGGATTGATGATATGTATATTAAATCAAGAGGGTACTATTTAATCATGACAGTGCTTGCAGATGCATTATCTTTTAGTTTAACTAATCAAGATGATTGTAACGAGATATTTAATAATGCTATTTATTATGCTTCTTTGGTTAGGGATAATTCCGGTGACTTCTCATGTTTCTGCTTTAAGTATAATGGTGTTAAGTATAGAGGTATAGTTTGTGATAGATGTAGTAAAGAAGTTAATGGAAAAGGGTTTAAGAAAATCACCTTTGATTATCTTTTTCATGCTGTAAGTATTTCTAAAAATGTAGTTAATATAAATAATTCTAGTATCAATAGAATTATAGATAATTTCAAGGATGATCTTGAGAGATTAGATGTCATATGTAGAATTATTGGGCTTATTTCAAGTAAGAAATATGTACTTTCTGAACATATTAATAATATTATTAATAGTCTAGAATCTAATTCAGTAGACGCTTTTTTGAAGAAAGAAGATGTAACATTATTAGAATGGTATAATAATATAAAACGTCAAACTGACATATTTGAGAATTTAGCATTTATATTTCCGAATGGTTTAAGTGGCTACATGCAGCATCATAGAGATCATTTTGATCATGATGATGACTTTTGGCGTGAGGAAGAATTCTTAAATGAAGTGATAAATAATACGTATATGTGGCCAGAAGATCTTCCAGATGTAAATATAGATGAGGAAGATAATTATGTCCTTACAGAAGATGTGAATGCTAATCTTCATTTATTATACATTGCAGAAGAGAATCAAGAAATTTCAGAAGATGTTATTTCTAAATATTTGTCAGATATGGATCCAAATAAAATTCAGCATGTAATAGCAAGACTATTAATAGTCTATATTACTTTAATAAGGGAATATAATAAGAGGGGTCATGATAAAGATTATAATAATTGTATCTCTCATTATTTTAGATTTCTTAATCTTTTAAAAGATAGTGAAGTAGTTTCTAAGAATTGTTTGTCATTCTTAAGATTACTTATTGATATCAATAATTTAGATAAGCACTTAGATGTGATTTCTTACTTGAAGAATAAGAAGGATGTTAAACAATTTTCAGATTATTTTGTTAGTAGATATAGTTTTATAGAATCTATTTTGTTTTCATATAAATTAAACAGCGAGATGAAGGATAGTTTTTTTAGTATTTCTTTAAGTAATAATTTTGATAAATCAACAGATATTGAAAATGAGAAATATATGTTTTTGTCTAATTTTAATGAATCAACTGATAGCCTTTTAAATTACTTGAAATATGAAAAGAATAATATTTATCAATCTAATAATGAGAAGGCAAATCTTTTATCAGAAGTATTTGATAGTAAGACACAAAAAATAGAAGATTCAGCATGAACAAATTAGAGCCTACATATCTCCGTTATGTTTATGAAGGTCTTAATAAGGGGTCACTAAATTAAACAAATGAAAAGCGCAACTCTAGATAAATATCAAGATAGTAATAAGTTACCTCTTTCTATAAAGCAGAGGATAAAGGATGTGCTTAATGAAGATGAGGCATATGCTGCAGATGAATTAGTATCCTTAAGTGAGGAAATACTACTTCAAATAGCTGCCATTGGGATTTCTGCATACCTGTCTCAACCAAAACAAAAGCAGGTGTTTAATGACTTTATTTTGCAGCTTTTTATTTCTAAGTCTCAAGCTTATAATGCTGGACCTCTTTATAGATGGGCCGCTAATATGGTAAAAGATCTAGATGATAACCTATCAAAAAAGATTCATTCTCTTTATTGGAAGAATGGGGTTTTAAATGATGGTATAAATAAACTATCAAAGCTTAGAAATGTTGTAATGCATGGTTTCTTTATTCTTCCAGCTTCTAGAAATCATGAAGAAGCAGAGCATATTGGAAATGTTCTAACACAAATTATAGATCTTGATTTATTCTCATTAAATAAAGAACCATCCTATCATTTTCTATCTAAAGAGGATGATATTATTTTTTTTAATGATGACTGGTCTATTGAGGAGGGTCAATGGCAATTATTTGATAAGTCACATGACTTTGGAGAATTAACTAAAGATATCCAGTATGAACTTTCAGATAAATATGATGAAGATCAACTAAAACTTGTTCAGGAGAACACTAATAATGATAAAGTATTAGAAAGTGTAGATGCTTTTATTAATTCTAATACTAAGGGTTCCATGTCTGTTTGGGCTAGACCAAATAATAATTTGCTTTCTGAATATGCTAACTTAATTAATAAACTCGATGATAGCAAATACATAAAAGTTTTTTATAGCTTAGATTCTCACGGGGTAAATGTAACAGATGATTTCTTACTAAAAAGATTGGTTAAAAGGCTAGCTCGTGATACTGATAGTGATTCTTTTAGTAAGGATCCTAAAAAAGCTTTGATTCAGCTTGCAAAAAAATGTACTAAGAAGGTAGTGATTATTCTTGATAATATTCACATAAGTCTTTTTAACTCTGACCATTTATTACATCTTAAGGATCTTTTTTATGAGCATAATATTTTATTTATTGCTTTTGGCAATCATTATCCATACCTGGATCAGTTTTTTAATACAAGCTATAATATTGATAGTGATCCATATCTTCCAAAAGATAAAGAATGGGAAGAGTCATTTGTTAATTATTTAAGATTTAAAGGTCCCAATATGGATATTAGTGATGAGAGGCAAGCTTATAAAGAGCTACATACTATAACTTCAAAATTAATAGATGAGTTAAAGAAAGAGAAGTTTGTAGTTGCTAGAAGATTTGCGGATAAGTATAAGTATGCAACTGAATATGTTCATGAAGCATTCTCTATTCTGTATCCATTTCTAAATGCTGAGAGTATGTCTTTTGAATTAGATGAAATAGATCCATTATATAATTTTCCTAAAGAGACCAATGAAAGTTCACGTATATTTTTTACAATAGGAAGGCGTGATGCGAAACTAGAGTATCAACATAAAGCATTACAACTATGAGTAAATTGCCAAAGCCAATAAGTAACTATGTAAATCGCTTTATCAAACAATATCGCGAATTAGAATTAGAGAATATAGATCAAGAAGGTCTTGAGAATTTAGTGCTTACGAGTCCTACACAGCTAAATAATCTTTTTATGTCAGGTCTAGGTGCCTCAACACTTATCTTGCGTTTAGGTGCCGTTATACAGCTTGCTAAGCGATTAGATGAAGGAGATACAGATGAAGATGCACTACTAATGAAGCAAATTTTAGAAAATCTACGTGAGATACTCCCATCAGATACAAATTGGAAAACGGTTTGGCAGATATGCAGTGAGCCAGAATCCGACTGGTCTAAATGTGTAGAGCATGAAAAAGGAAAGCAGTCTTTGATGGAGAGGTTTATAACCTTTAGAAATAAATATGTACACGAATTAATATCTGTTAAATATAAGTATATCAAAGATTTAAAGAAAGGAATTGAAGTGCTTAATGAGGTGTGTACAGAGGTTGGGTTTCTATACAATGGTACAAATCTTAAAGAAATAGATGGTAAGTATTATTTTATTGATCAAGGAAAGGAAATAGATTTATATCCATTTGTTCAAAAAGGAGAGTTAGATGGGCTTCCTTATATATTTCAAGGCTTATATAATAATAAGTCAACTGCCGAGCTTATTAGTACTTTCCATGGGGATATAGAAAAACAGGAGGGAGGTAATCATTATAATAAACTCTTTGATCCTATGCGTAATCTTCTCAAAGGTGGAGCAGGACAAGTCTTTGATCACCGTAATAGAATTGAATATTACAATGAATGTTTTGTGGGAAGAGACAAGCAAAGTCAAGATGTTATTGATTGGGCATCTAGTGATAATGAAAAGAATATCTTACCTATATATTCTCAAGCTGGAATGGGTAAGGGAGCTCTAGTAGCTGATGTTATTACTAAATTATCTGAAGAAAATATTCCTGTTCTACATCATTTTTGTGGTAGTGGTTTAGCTAATAATCTACATGCTATTGTTTATCATCTTATTTTACAAGGAAAGAAGATGCAACTATGGAAGACTGAAGATGAGGAGTTACAAAAGAAAATTGCAAAGCTACCAAGTAAATTTACAGATGTGATAATGCTTTTACATACTCTAATTGATCAATGTTTTACCCCAACTAGAAAGAATACTTCTGGAAATCTAGTAATTATTGTTGATGGATTAGATGAGGCATCTGTTGCCTTCTCTGATTATAACATTAGTGACTATTTTTCTAATTATGATGATAATGGTGTGGTGACAGAAAGTTGGAATAGTAATCCTAATATAAAATGGATATTTACCTATAGAGAAGGTTTTTATCAATTCCCTAATTTTGACACTCAACATAATATAGAATCTGTACAGCCACTATTAGGGCTTGATGAAGAATCTGTTTCTAACGCAATAGCAGAGTTTAACCCTTCTAAGGAATTTGTTGAAGCAGTTATTGAAAGAGGTAAAGTGTCTACTTCAGAAAGTTAGCTACTTATGGACAGTGTAGTAAGGCCTCTAAAATAAGATATAAGCAATCTTTTGTAAGTAGATATATTGAGATAATAACTAATGCAGTAATAATAATCACAGCAATGTTATACTTTTTATTTTATTCAAATTTTTTAACATCTTTTGTCGTTATGGTAAAAAAAGATAGATAAAAAATTAACTGGAGCAATAACAATTAAAATTATAAGCAAAAGTCCAGTATATTTTAATCCATCTAAGAGAATAATTCCATCATAGTCTAATTATGATAGTAAAAAATAATTTCATAAACACAGAAAAAGATCGACTCATTATCATCTATTCTGTTTTATTTTTATAAATAGGAATGAGACAACTGTAATTACTAATAAAAAATATACAATAGAGTTATATATTACTTCATTATTAATTCCAATTATCTTTCTAATGCCATCTAAGTGTAATGGGGTTTCTAATAATGCGATTATAGAGATAACTAATAATAACGATTCTTGTTGTTTTTGTTGTTTTTCATTCACTTGAACAGCTAGAGTTTCTAATCTATCACTTATAAACTCTAAATCATCTTGTATCTCAAGCCCATCTTTCATGCCTTTATGTATTTCATTTGGCAAGAAATTGAAAGAGATCTTATTAAAAAAGTATTTATTGTAAAATTTCTGAAAAGTTCTCCTTCTTTTCATTGGGTTACTACTAAAGTCATTTGAAAGAATCTGTAAAGAGGACTTCATGTAGAGATTAAATACATATATTGAAAAATAGACCTCGTCCCAGGTTTTATGAGTATATATATCTTCTTTATTATAGTTACCCATACCAATAACAGTAAATGAGTCGAGAATGCAAAGTGCTTCATAATTATTAAAACATGATATTTTATTTTCTAGCATCTTCTTCTGATATGATTTAGAAGGACTATACAGGTCATTTTTGTCAATAGTTCCAATTTTTGAGCACGTACCGATTTCATAAAGTAAATGATCTCGTACATCTTTCTCATGTTTTAGATCAATTATTAGATAATTTTTAAATTTTGAACCAGCATATTGTTCAGAAGGAGTATTTTCTTCATAGAATTTCTTTTTATCTAAAAGTATTTCAGAAATAAATTCTTTTAAAACATACTTGTTATCTTTGTATGTTACTTCAGTGTTGTAGCGATTCAAAGCATTAGAAATATCAGAAATATTTTCTATAGTTACATTATGTAAATTGTAACTTAATGAAAAGATAACTCGTTTTTCTTTTTCTTCTTCATGAAAAATAAAGAGTTCAATTTTAGTTAATATTATTTTTGTACAAATTCTATTAATTTCAATTTCATAGTCCAAATCTTTGTAGAGGCGTTCTACATTATTATTGTCAAACATTATGTTAAGAAACTCAGAATGATAAGATTGGTTTAAGAAATCACCATCATTCTCATCTAATTCATTAGCAGTATATTCTTTTCTAATTGATTTAATTTCAGAATTAGTATAGTTTAGAAAACCAATTGTTTTATATAGTGAATTATTTATTTTCATAGTATATAATAATTTACCAAAAGTAATAATTTCTCTTTAGTAGAAAGACCAGTGACCTTTTAATACTGATACCTCGACTTTTTTCTCTTTAAATTTTCAATGTTGGGAGATAAAAATTATTTTATAAATAACTCATTACTTTGGAAATCAAATTAATATTTTGAGTTTTTTTTAAATATTTTTAATATTTTTATGCTATGAAGAATTTTAGAAAATCACTTTTATTATTATTATTCTTACCTATACTTACTTTTCTTATTTTCGGTCTAGATTATGTAAAAAAAACTAATAGCATTAAAATGCCTGGTAGTTCTATGGCATTTAATGTTATTGAAGATAATAATATAAAAGCTCCAGGAAGTTCGTCTAGCTTTTATTGGAGAGATAATTATGGAAATTATCATTCTGCTAAGTTGAGTATTTCTAATAGGCTTTATGAGAAATCTAAAAGATATGGAAATACTGCATGTAGCAGACTATGGAATTATTATGGAAATCGTATGTGGTCTTCATTATACGTGTCATTAATCAATCATGATAACCCATTAATACCCAGATCAATATTTAACGAGTTTAAAGACATCCGAAGAAATAGATATTACACTCATAAAGAATTTGCAGATGTAATTGTGAGTTGTATTCAAAGTATGTCTTATGTTATACCTAATAATAACTGTGAAATATATGCCCCACTTGAACTTCTGAGATTACAGAGAGGAGATTGTGACAGTAGAACAGTCTTATTAGCTATTTTGTTAAATCGTTTTGGTTATGATGTTATAGTTATTAACGATAAACCTAATAGTCATTCTATGTTAGCTATAAGTATCCCTCATTCTGGTAGATATATTACATTTAAAGGCAAAAGATATTATGCTTGGGAAACTACAGCAAAAGGTTGGAAACCAGGTATGCTTCCTGCAGATTATGCTAGATGGGATATGGATAGTTATTGGAATACATTTGTTTGGTTTGAATAGCTTACTAATAAAATTATTAATTTTAAAAAAATAAAAAATGGACAAACAGTTATTTTATTATGCAGTATTAGAAATAGGAGCATCTTTATTTCTTGGTGTTATCTTACTTTATATAACTTACAAAGTTTTAAATCAATTTATTCAAAAAAAGTATGACATTGATATAAACAATGTTGCTTACTCAATATTTTGTTCCGCCGTCTTATTCTCAGTAGGATATTTAATTTCAGGTATTAAAAGTCCAATAGTTACTACAATGAGACTTTTAGAATCACAGGAAGGGTATGAGGGGATTTTATTGCTCGACGTATTAAAATATGGAGCTCTATTTTTTCTCATTGTAATTTTAGGAATTATTATTATTAATTTTCTTTCAATATCTATATTTACTTTAATGACAACAAAACTTGATGAATTTGCAGAAATAAAGAAAAATAATATTGCAGTAGGTATTCTCCTTGCTACAATTATTATATGTGTGTCCTTTTTAATAAAAGAAAGTTTATATTTAATGATAGATTCTTTTGTGCCATACCCTAAGATGCCTGCTGGCTTTTAATTTCTTTCCAAAAGAATAAAA
>MDTG01436323.1_pt1 | contig 11620 bp, 13 predicted proteins | sample 811421 | NCBI WGS metagenome assembly MDTG01 (sample SAMN05326645, study PRJNA326480) | marine metagenome | isolation source: seawater | place: Pacific Ocean: South East | collected 2011
AGAGAATTAGAAAAAAAGGTAAGGTTGTGGCTCTTGAAAGTGCAAATAAAAATTACGAAACTAAAATTTTTGGCCCAGATAGAGTTAAAGTACAGGGCGTATTAGTATCTTTATATAGAAACTTCTAATAAAATAGTCTAAATATTTTTAATGAAAAAAGTAGCAACTAGATTTGCTCCGTCTCCTACTGGGCCTTTGCATATTGGTGGGGTCAGAACAGCTTTATTTAATTGGTTATATTCTAAAAATCAAAAAGGTAATTTTTATTTAAGAGTTGAAGATACTGATAAGGAAAGATCAAAAGATGAATATAAAGATCAAATCATACAGTCTCTTAAATGGATTGGTATCAACTATGATGGAGAAGAGTATATGCAATCAGAGAAAATTGAAGATCATATTAAAGTTGCAAATGAATTATTAAAAAATGGTCATGCTTACAAATGTTATTGTTCAATTGAAGAGATAGAAGAACAAAAAAAAAGATCAAGGCAGAAAAAAATTCCCTATATCTATGATAGAAAATGGAGAAACAAGAAGGAAGAAGATGCACCTAAAGATATTAAGCCTGTAATTAGATTTAAAAGTAAAATAGGCGGATCCTCAATATTGAAAGATTTAGTCCAAGGTAATGTTGAAATAGATAATAATACTATAGAGGATTTTATTATTTTAAGAAATGACGGGACTCCAACATACAACTTATCCGCATCTGTAGATGACCGTCAAATGAATATGACGCATATAATTAGAGGTGACGACCATAAGATAAATACCTTTAAGCAAATACAAATTTATCAAGCTATGAAATGGGAATTGCCATCTTTTGCACATATACCTTTAATACATACTATTGATGGAAAGAAATTATCTAAAAGAGATAAGGCTTCAACCTTAGATGATTATTCTAAAATTGGTATTATGCCTGTTGCTTTAAGAAATTATCTTCTCAGACTAGGATGGTCCTATAAAGATAAAGAAATATTTTCATTAGATGAGAGTATTAAATATTTTAATCTTGAAGGAATTGGCAAATCTCCGTCAAAGCTAGATGTGAGTAGAATTTTATCAATGAATGAATACTATATTAAAAATATCAATGAAAGTGATTTATTTTCTCAACTAAACGAATATTGCAGGTTATATAAAACTGAAATTAAATCAGATAAAAAAGATAGAATTAAAAAATCTTTAATCTTCCTTAAAAATAAAGCTAAAACTTTAGAAGATATATTTAATAATGGTCGATATATAATTGTAGAAGAGGTTGATTTTAATCAAAATGACATCAAGTTAATTGATAGTAATGCTAAAAAAGTTATTTCTGATTTCAGTTCTCAATTTTCAAAAATTGATATAGTAAGTAGAGAAAATTTAGAGCCTATAGTAAATGGCCTTATTAAATCACATGATACAAATTTTAAGGGAGTTGGTCAGCCTTTAAGAATTGCTTTAACTGGATCTAAATTTGGGCCAGGTATTTATGATATTATAATTTCTCTTGGCAAAGAAGAGGTAACCAAAAGATTAAGTAACAAGATATTTGTTTAATATTTCAGCAGCCTCATCACTTGATGATGTATTAGATCTAATTTGTTTTAATGTACGAGTACATTCTTCAACTTGTTTTTTTGCAAATTCTGGATTTTTTAGGAAATATTTTACAGATTTAAAGATTTCTTTTGAGTTACATTCATTTTGAAGAAGTTCAGGAATAATTTCTTTATTATTTATAATATTAATTATATTTGCAAAATTGACTTTGACTAAAAATTTCATAATTAAGAAATTAATATAATTAATTTTATATATTATTAAGGAAGGAACTTTAGCATTACAAATTTCAAGTGATACTGTACCTGATTTTGCAACAGCAAAAATTGAATTTAATAAAATTTCAGATTTAATATCTTTATCAGAAACAACTTCAGCATTATCCAAATGCAAATTACTTAACTTTTGATGTATAAAATCTTTACTCTCATCGGTTGAATGAAAAACAAAAATATATTCATTAAATTTTTCATTCATTAACTTAACAAAGTCGATCAAAATTGGAAAAAGAGTTTTTAATTCGGATAGTCTACTTCCAGGAAAAAGAGATATAATTTTTTTTCCTTTTGAAATATTTGATATATCAATTTTAGAATTATTTTTTTCTAATAAAGGATGTCCTACAAAAGTATTCTTAATATTTTCTTTATCGAAAAATTTTTTTTCAAAATCAAATAATAGTAAAAAATGATCGACAAATTTTTTAAATTTTTTAACTCTATTTTCTCTCCAGATCCAAACTTGGGGCGCCACATAATGGATAACTTTAATATTAGATTTTATTCTCTTAACTTTTTCAGAAACTCTTAGTGTAAAATCAGGACTATCAACACTAAAAATTAAATCTGGATCAAATTTAATAATTTCATTTACTGTATAGTCAATTTTTTTCTTAATCTTGAAGATATTTAAGATAACACTTGTAAAACCTATATAAGTAATTTCGTTAATATCAAAAATTGATTTGACTCCTAATTTAGATAAATTTGATCCACCGACAGAAAGATAATCGATATTTTTATTAAATTGGTAAAGTTTCGAAATTACCATTGATGCCAATTTATCACCAGAAGCTTCACCCGTTATAACAAATATTTTTTTTTTCATATTATATTAATAAAAATTTTATTTTTATTTGCGAATTTAATAGATTCTTCTTTATCCAAAAAAATATTCTGCCTTGCTTTTAGAACAATTCCATTAATACCGACTTTTTTACAATCCTTCAAAGTATCAAGACCTATAGTAGGCAAATCAGCTCTTAAATCTTGTTTTTTTTTGGGAAATTTTATTAAAATTCCAGGATTGTTTTTATCCTTTTTGATAGATTGAATCATTTTTTTTGTACCCTTGGAAGTTTCTTTTGAAATAATTCTTTTGTTTCTAACAATTAAACCCTGCACATGATTATAAGCATTTATCTTTTTTAAGTAATTGACTCCAATTTTAATATTTATAAGATTTAATTTTGAAGGTTTTATTTTTGCATAATTCCCTTTTGATAATGTTAATTCAGGATTATAAAAATTTGATTTAATTACTTTAATCATGTTTTCATCTAGAATCTTTATTAATTCTTTTAAAATTGCAGCATCACCTAATTTAGCTGCTTTAATAATTCTTGGAATATAATAAATCCCCTTTATATCTAATCTCAGCTTTGAAATTTTTGGTTTATCAATTTTTCCTGCAAATAACACTTTTTTACATTTTTTTTTTATTTATCAATTTTAGAATTTGTCCAAATTTCCCTATACTGATTGAATATGAGTTTTTATCACTTTTAAAAATATTTTTCTTTGTTAAATCAATTATAAAATATTTAATTTTTTTTTTTCTAATATTTTTTAATATTCTCTTTGGAAAATCTGTTGATCCAAGAAATAATCCTATCATCTTATTTTAGAAAGGGAGTGCAAATTGGCCTTTTTTTGTCTTTATTAATAAACTCTATTACTTCTTGAACAAAAACATTATCTTTGAAGTTACCGTTCAGATTATTTAAATTATCACTTAAGCTTTCTGTTTTAAAAATTTCTTTATAGGCATCAGATAAACAGATTATGTCTTGGTTAGAAACTTTTTTTCTTCTTAGACCAATTATATTTATTCCATCCAAATAATTTCGATTACCTAATGAAACTCCATAAGGGATCACATCTCTTGATACACCAGTCATTCCTCCTATCATTGCCATTTTGCCAATTCTTGTGAATTGTTGAACTCCGCAATTTCCACCAATTATTACTTGATCACCTATTATTGCGTGTCCTGCAATTGCTGCACTATTTGCTATGACTACATTATTTCCAATTATACAATCATGGGCAATATGGACACCGATCATCAATAATGAATTAGAGCCAATTTTTGTTACACCCCCGCCTGCATCAGTCCCTGTATTTATTGTAGTATATTCTCGAATAGTATTTCCATCACCAATAATAAGTTCTGTCTTTTCACCTTTATATTTAAGATCTTGAGGATCATTTCCTATTGAAGCAAATGGATAAATTTTATTATTTTTTCCAATTTTTGTTCTTCCTGTAACACTTACATGAGACTGTATTTTTGTGCCATCTTGAATTTCTACATCTGGTCCGATAACTGTGTAGGGTCCTATTTCTACTTTTTGCCCAATCTTAGAATTACTATTAATTATTGCTGTTTTATGTATCATCTATTATCTTTTATAAAATCTCTTAAATTTTTAGCAGGATACCCCATGACTTTTTTATTATCCTCAATATCTTGAATTACTCCACTACCTCCACCTATGTGTACGTTGTTTCCAATTTTTAGGTGACCTGAAATACCTGCTTGACCGCCAATTATTACATTATCTCCTAAAGAAGAGCTTCCTGCGAAGCCAACTTGGCCTGCAATAATACAATTATCACCTATCTTATTATTGTGGGCTACATGAATTTGATTATCAAGAAATGTATTTTTTCCAATTATCGTATTAGAAAGAGACCCTCTATCTATTGTTGATCCGCAACCTATCTCTGAATTTTCATTTATAATCACTATACCAATATGAGGATACCTTATATTTTTTAATTTATTTGGAAAAAAACCAAATCCCTTTTTGCCTATCACACATCCATCTAGAATATTTACGTTGTCTTTAATTATTGTGTTTCTTATTATTACATTTGAACCTATAGAACAATTAGAACCAATAATAACATTTTTTTCTATTATCGTATTATGCCCTATAGAGCAATTTTTACCAATTTTAACATTTTTTCCAATTAAAACATTTTTTCCATATTTACATTTTTTTTTAAAGATAGTTTTGGTCATATCTTTTACAGAATTATCAAAGTCATCAATTACTGAATTAGGGTAAAATTCTTTTGTAATACTCGCAATCGATAGCAAAACATTATCAACTATTATTTTTTTACAGGAACTCGGTAAAATATGAGCTAAATTTTTTAAAGTCACACAATAAGATGCTTTGGTGGAAGATGCTGCAGACGAATATTTTTTTGAATGAAAAAAAGTTAAATCTTTTTTTTTTGCTGATGCTAAATCTTTTATATCATAAATTTTATCACTTTTAAAATTTTCAGGATTTTTTACTAAAGATTTCTTTAACAAAAAATCGATTTTTAAAGGCCCAACATTTTTAAAAAAAGGATTTATCATTAAGAAATATTTATCAAAGCTTTATGATTTCTTAATATCAACTATTATTACTAATTATTTTCGATCTACTATGGTAGCTGACCATTGAGCATCAGCCATTTTTTTACCTAATACAAAAGCTTCTCCTTTATATTTCCAAACTCTACCGTGAGATCTTATGGCTTCAATTTTTAACTCAAGTTGACAATCTGGAATTACTGGATTTCTAAACCTTGCTTTCTCAACACTCATTAGAAAAACAAGTTTATTCTCATAAGTTTCTTTATCTATACCATGAGCAGTAAGAGCAGCTGCAGCTTGTCCAAATGCCTCTACTATTAGAACTCCTGGCAAAACAGGTTGGTCTGGAAAATGACCGCTAACATAAAATCCGTCCTTTTTAACGTTCATAATTGCTGTAGCTGAATGTAATTTCTTTATATCTCTTAATTCATCTATTAAAAGCATAGGTTCTCTGTGTGGTAATAGATCTATAATTTGAGACTTAGTTAATTTCATTTTACTCAACTGAAATTTTTTTAATCTTTTTATCAAATATTTCTAAAATATCTTTCGAAATATCTAGGCTTGTTTTGCCTATAAGCACATTTTCTTTTTTTAAAATCACATCTATAGCATTTTTTTTAGCATATTCTTCTAAAATTGGACGTAAGTCATCAAAAAATTTTTGTCTAACTTTTAATTGAAATTCTGTCAAATCTTTATTTTCTTTATTAATCTTTAAATTATATTCTTTAAGATTATTTTCTAATTCTTTTAAATTTTTTTGAAATTCTTCTTCAGAAAGTACATTTTTTTGAGTTATAAGTTTTTCTCTTTCTGCATCAAATTTTTTTTTTAATGCTTTGAAATTTTTATCATTCTTTTTTTTTTGGCTTATAACTTTATTATTTACTGCTTTTCCTGCATTTGAATTATCAAAAACAATATTTAAATCAATAAATGCTACATTATCTTGTGCTTTACTGATATTCATGATGAATACGAAAATAATTACAAGAATTGTAAAAACTAAATTTTTACTCATTAGAAAGTAGTTCCAAGATTAAATCTAAAGCTTTCAGTTTTATCCGTAGATTTTTTTGTAATTGGTTGTGTAAATGAAAATGTTAATGGACCAACTGGTGTTTTTAAATCCAAAGCCAAACCTGTTGAACTTCTGATAAAATTAGAGTCATCTATCGAATCGCTATAATCGACCCCCCAAACGTTTGCTACATCAACAAAATACGAGAAATCAATATTTTCAACTGTTGTAAAAAAACCTGGTAGATTTGTTGAAAAATTTAGGGTTGAAACATAATTTCCTCCAATGAAATCATTATTATCAATTGGTCCAACTTTATGTTTTTGAAAACCTCTCAACCTACTATATGGAACATAGGCTCTTTTTGAAACTCTTACATCTTCATCAGTTAATGAATGAACTCCCTTCAAATAAAGACTTACCTTACCAACCATACCTGAGGAACTATTCAATGTTTTATACTTTGTAGTTATAAATGTATTTGCAATTTCACTTCTATCTGAAATAAGTGGAATAGTTTGAAAAAAATTTGTTTTAGAACCACTTTTTGGATTAAAAACTGAGTCTCTCAAATCATAATTTAAACCATAATTAAAATAAAAATCCTCATAACCACCCTCTTGTTTTTTTAGGTTCGTAGATGCTGAAGAATTTGTCTCTAGATTTGTAATTGATAAGGCTAATTCGGGGCTAAAAAAAAGATTTTCATATTGCTCAAAAGTTGTTCCTAACGAAAATCCTGATTCAGATTCTTTATAGCCAAAGTCATCTAAATTATCAGTAGTAATAGCCTTTAGAGATGTTCTTAATGTATTATCTGAGTAATTAAAATTTGGTTTTGAAAAAATAAATTGACCTTTAAGTGACTCCTCAGATAATTCAAAATTAGTATTTAAATTTATTCCTCTGCCCAAAAAATTCTTTTCAGCTATTCCAGCGCCAATCGTAGATCCGGCAGATCCATATCCTGCGCCCATAGAAATTTCACCTGTAGGTTGCTCTTCAACAGTGATATTTATAACTTTTAAATTTGGATCTGAGCCGTCTACAACTTCACTATCTACGTTATCAAAAAAACCAGTTCCTCGAATTTGATCAATAGATTTACTATAAAGCACATTATTTAAAGGATCTCCTTCATCTACCAATAATTTATTTCTAATAACTTCCTCTAATGTTTGAAAATTTCCAAATATGTTTATTCTCTCAACATAATATTTTTTACTATCTTGCATCTTAAAATTAAAATTCAGTTTATTTTTATCTACAATTTTTTCTTCAACAGAAGCATCTATAAAATCATACAGCTTTAAAGAAGCTATCTTATCAATTTCATTTAAAATTTTATCTACATTATTAAGTGAATAATTTTTTCCTTTTAATTTTTTAAATGTTTTCTCTATATCTTTGAAATCGTTCTGATTATAATCCTCCGGAAGAGTTAAAATAAGATCATTAAAAAAAAATTTTTCTCCTGCATCAATGTTAAAAACTAATTTGAAGGAACCTTGTTCATTTAGCTCAGCAAATGAATTTAAAATTTCTACTTCGTAATAACCCTCATTCTTGTAGTAGTTTTCTAAAAGTCTTGTATCTAAATTGACTATATCTTCATTGAGATAAACCTTTTGTGAAACAAATTTCCAAAACTTATGTTCCTCAGATGCAATAATCTCTAATAATTTTTTATCTTTTATCTTTTTATCTCCTATAAAAAAAATTTCTTTTATTTTTGCCCTATCACCTTGTATTACATCCAAATTGATTCTTATCGAATTAAGGACTTCATCTTTGCTAACCGAGGGAACAACTTTCACAAAATAGAATCCAGCTGATTTATGGAATTTTTTTATTGTTTGTATATCTTTTGTTAAAAGAGATTCAGTAAATGACATTCTATTTTGTAAATATAGATTATCAGTAATATCCTTTTTGAGTTTGTCGTTTTTAATACCAGAAATTTGAATATCTTCAATTATCGGGTTTTCAATAATTTTAATTTCCAGAATATTATTTGTAATCGACAATGAAACATCACTAAAAAAATTTGTATTATAAAGTTTTTTTAAAATTTCATTTAGTTTTTTATCATCAAAATTGTCCTTAGGATTTATTTGACCTAAAGCAAATATAGTTTCATTTGAAATTCTTTTATTTCCAGAAATATCAATTTTTTTGACTGTTTCTGCATGTACAGCTTTAGAAAATAAAAAAGAAAATACTAATATTTTTATTAAAATTTTAATCATAAAAACAATGCTTTATATATCAGAAAAAAAAAGTTTATATACCTAAAGTGTCTAATTTTGAACCAACATGGCCTCTAAGTCGATATATATCATCAATATTTTTGGGCTTAATTTTCTTATATTTTTGAAATTCTTTTAATTTAATTATTTTGTTAATTAAGTAGATTAATTTTTCAAAATTTATTTTCTTATCTAAAAATTTAAAAACAAAATAATCATTAACTGTTATCAAAACTGTTTCAAATAATGATGGATCTTTCGGCAAAATATTCAAAATCTTTACTAATGGAAATTTTAACAAATTAACTTTTTTCAAGTTTAAATTATTTAATATATCAAAATCTAAAGTATTGGTTATGTAATTTTTATTTTTATCAGAGTATAAAGAATTGAAAATTGGTATTTTCATATCTGGGTCATGAGCTAAAATTTTAGTTAATCCATCTTCAAACTTAACAATTGCATGAATATATGATTTTGGATGTGTTAAAATATCTATTTTTTTATAGTCTAAGTTAAAAATATTTTTTGCCTCTATAACCTCAAAAACTTTATTCATCAAAGTAGCAGAATCAATTGTAATTTTTTTTCCCATACTCCAATTAGGATGTTTAAGCGCATCACTTAATTGTATTTTTTTAAATTTTTTTTTTGGTAAATCGATAAAAGGTCCACCCGATGCAGTAATATAAATTTTTTCAATATTTTTCTTATTCTGATTTTGTAATAATGAGAAAATAGAAAAATGTTCTGAATCAACTGGAATAAATTTCGTTTTATTTCTTTGAAGTTCTTTTTTGATAAGTGGCCATCCACATATAATTGCCTCTTTATTCGCAACTGCAATTAATTTAGTATGCTTAATTATTTTATAAGTTGGCAATAATCCTCCTATCCCAGATATAGAGCTCATTACATAATCAATTTTTTTTGGTAAAACTGCTTTTAGGTTATTAAAGTTTTTAAAAATCTTAGTTTGTCTTCCTTTATAAAAATTTTTTAATTTTTTAAAACTTTTTGGATCTGTAATTACTAAATTTTTAACATTAAATTGTTTTGCTTGTTTAATTAAATCTTTATAATTTGTGTTGGCTGTCAATAGTTCTATTTTGAAATTTTTTTTATCTTTTTTTATAATACTTAGTAAAGATTTACCAATAGAACTTGTTGATCCTAGAATAGCAATTTTTTTTTTCATTTAATTATAAAGATTAAGATAAATATTGTTGGTATCACAAAAATCATTCCATCTATTCTATCAAGTACTCCTCCATGACCTGGTAAAATATTTCCAGTATTTTTTAATTTTGCTTTTCTTTTAAAATATGAAATAGTTAAATCACCCAATTGACTTATTAAAGAGATAAACAAGATACCAGGAAAAATTTTATATGAATTATTTCCTAAAAAGTCAGTATTAGTATATTGTAAAAAAAACAAACCTGCAGCCAACGAAATTAATAAACCACCAATTGCCCCTGAATAAGTTTTATTTGGACTAATTTTTGTAAGTTTACGGCCTTTAAAAGTTTTTCCAAATACATAACCTCCAATATCCGTAAAAATACAAATTGAGATTACTAAGAGGAAAAAAAGAAGTCCTATATTTTCTCTAATATAATACGCGGAAAAAAATGAAAAAATTAAAAATATAATTCCAAAAATATTTATTAAATATTTTCTTTTATTCATCTTGATCCATTCATAGCTTGTAGCTAAAAAAAGTAAGCTCAAAAAAAATAGGAAATAAGTTGATCCTTGAAAAATAAAAAATATTGCTATTGGGATCAAAATGATTGAACTTAATATTCTTTTTTGAAGTTCTTTTTTCATTAAATATTCCCAAAATTTCTTTTTACTGATCTGTAATTTTTAATTATCTTATTATAATCTTTTTCATTAAAATCAGGCCATAGTTTCTTTTCAAAGAAAATTTCTGCATAAGCAAGTTGCCATAAAAGAAAATTGCTTAATCTTTTGGTATTTCCGGTTCTTATTAATAAATCTGGGTCAGGAATATCTTTTGTTTGAAGATATTTGTTTAAATTTTTTTCATCTATTTTAGCTTTAGTTTTTTGAAGATTTTTAAACGCATTTAATAACTCAAATTTAGAGCCATAATTTAGAGCTAAATTTATTTGCAATTTAGTATTTTTAAACGTTTTTTTTTCAGATGAGTTTAATAACTTATTTAATTTTTTCGAAAAACTCTTTGTACCAATAATTTTTAATCTGATGTTTTTTTTGTGAAGTTCATCAATTCTATTGATTAAAAAATTTTCCAACAGATTAAATAAATAATCTACCTCTTTTTTTGGCCTTTTCCAATTTTCTGTAGAAAACGCATATAAAGTAAGAAATTTTATTTTTTGTTTAATTGTTTCTTTAATAATTTTTTCTACTGTATTTAAACCAGCTCTATGACCGGCATTTCTTGAATTCTTATTTTTTATACCCCATCTACCATTACCATCCATAATAATGGCCACGTGATTAAGAGGGTTCATATCGTCATTATTTCTTTTTCTTTTGATGCTACCTTCTCATCAACTATTTCTATATGTTTATCTGTAATGCTTTGAACATTTTTTTCAAATGCTTTTTCCTCATCCTCGCCAATTTCTTTTGACTTTAGAAGTTTCTTTAGTTCTTCATTAGCATCTCTTCTTACATTTCTAATTGATATCTTGCATTTTTCACCCATTGATTTGATCAATTTTTTTAATTCAGTTCTTCTTTCTTCATTGAGCTCTGGAATCGGAAGTCTAATTAATTGACCGTCAATCTGAGGATTTAATCCTAACTCAGATTTTTTAATAGCCGCATCTATTAAAGACACATTGTTTTGATCCCAAACCTGAATATTTATCATTCTTGGCTCAGGTGTAGTAATACTTGCTATCTGATTTATTGGCATTTGTTGACCATAAACATCAACCTTAATAAGATCTAACATTGCAGCGTTAGCTCTTCCTGTTCTTAATGATGATAATTCTTTTGAAAATACTTCAATAGCTTTATCCATTTTGAGGCTATGTGACTTTTCATCAAACATTTATTCGCCTATTTTAATTCTGCTAAACTCCTTGATTTTTAAATCATTAATAGCAAGTTCTTTCAAAATGTCTTGAAC
>MDTG01051410.1_pt1 | contig 11619 bp, 12 predicted proteins | sample 811421 | NCBI WGS metagenome assembly MDTG01 (sample SAMN05326645, study PRJNA326480) | marine metagenome | isolation source: seawater | place: Pacific Ocean: South East | collected 2011
CAAACACCAATAATCAAAAACATTGGAATTAGCCCTGCTTCAAAAAACAAATAAAAAATTACAAGATCAAGGGAACAAAACACTCCAATCATGAATGTTTCTAAAATCAAAATAGCTATTAAAAATTCTTTAACTCTAACTTTGACACTATTCACGCAAGAAATAATACAAATCGGTGTAATGAATGTTGTTAAAACAATAAAAAGTATAGATATACCATCGATACCTAGTTTAAATTTTATAAAATTATTTATCCAGGATTTTTCCTCTACAAACTGAAATTCAGAAGTATTTACATCCAAATTATACCACAAAAATAATGAAAGAAAAAAAGTGGCGATACTGCTAAATAAAGAAATATAAATTGAACTATTATTGTTAGTTTTGTCTTTTGATAGTAAAATGAAAAAGGAACTTATTAATGGTAAGAAAATTAAAGTTGATAATATTGGAAAGTTCATTTTATTTTAAAATCAAATAAGTTAATAAAATTGATAAACCTAGTAGCATTACAAATGCGTAATCATAAATAAAACCTGTTTGAAGACGTCCAGCTTTGTTAGAAATAATCTTAACTAATTTTGAAATACCGTCAGGACCAAATTTATCAATCATACCAATATCCCCTTTTTTCCAAAAAAATGAGCCTATTTTTTTGGCAGGATTTACAAAAACTTTTTCATACAATTCGTCGATATACCATTTATTTAATAAAAAGTTATACAGAGGTATGTTTGTATTCTTAAAATCTTCCAGAACCTTTGGATTTAAAATATAAAAATAAAATGAGATAGGTATTGAAATTAGAACTAATACCGGAGTAATTAATAAAAACCATAAAGGTATAACGCCATGTTTAATTTCATTCAAAAAGAAGATTGAGCCTTGCCAAAATTCGTTGCTATGATGACCTATAAAAGTGTTTTTAAAAAGATAGCCAGAAAATATTGCACCCAAACCTAAAAATATTAATGGTATTAACATTATTAATGGTGACTCATGGGTTTTATCTAAAGGAATTTTTTTGTTGTTATACGGTCCATGAAATACCTTAAAAAATAGCCTCCATGAATAAATTGATGTTAAAAATGCAGTAAAAATTCCAATAGTAGCTGCATAATTTCCTAAAGCAGAATTTTTAAGATATGCAAATTCAATAATAGCATCTTTTGAATAAAATCCAGATAAAAAAGGAAATCCTGTTAATGCTAACGTTCCAAGTAACATAAAGATGTAAGTGTGTGGAAGTTTTTTTCTAACACCGCCCATATTTCTAATATCTTGCTCATCTTTAAACGCATGTATTACCGAACCCGCGCCTAAGAATAACAATGCTTTAAAGAAAGCATGTGTAAATAAATGAAACATAGCTACATGATATGCTCCCACTCCTGCAGCAAAAAACATGTACCCTAATTGACTGCAGGTAGAATAAGCAACTATTTTTTTTATATCATTTTGTACAAGTGCAACAGAAGCAGCAAATATTGCTGTCAACATTCCAACAATAGTAACTAAATTTAAAGCAAATTGAGAATATTCAAACATCGGCGAACATCTAACAACTAGAAAAACTCCAGCGGTTACCATTGTCGCTGCATGAATTAATGCTGAAACTGGAGTTGGGCCCTCCATTGCATCAGGTAACCAAGTATGAAGTAAAAATTGCGCAGATTTTCCCATTGCTCCTATAAAAAGGAATACGCATATTAATGTTATTAGACTTGTTTCAAAACCAAAAAAATTTATTTTTTTATCAGCAAGCTGACTTGTTGCCTGAAAAGTTTCTTCAAAATTAATGGTACCAAAAAAGAAAAAGATTAAAAATATCGCAATAGCTAAACCAAAATCTCCTATTCTATTAACTATAAAAGCTTTTATAGCAGCGTTATTTGCAGTTTCTTTTTTATACCAAAACCCTATCAATAAATAAGAGCATAAACCAACTCCCTCCCATCCGAAAAATAGTTGTAAGAAATTATCCGAAACGACTAAGGCTAACATTGAAAAAGTAAATAATGACAGATAAGACATAAACCTTGGTTTATGAGGATCATGACTCATATAACCAATAGAATAAATGTGAACCAAGGCAGAAACAAAAGTGACAACTACTAACATTACTGAGCTTAACGGATCAATATTAATTGACCAGTTGGCCTTAAAACCTCCAGAACTTATCCATTCAAAAATAACGTAGTTTCCGTAAATATTATTTTGAGTTACATTCCAAAAAACAAGAATTGATAGTATTGCTGATGCTCCTACAAATAAACTTGTAGAGATTTCAGCAAAATATTTTGTGAATGATCTGCCCAAATACCCTATGAGAGAACCTGCTAACGGTAGAAATAATATAGCGTACTCCATTTAACCTTTCATGCCATGAATATCCTCTACTCTAATTGAGCCCCTGTTCCTGTAATAAACTACAATAATAGCTAGCCCTATAGCTGCCTCAGCTGCTGCAACTGTTAAAATGAGCATAGTGAAAATTTGCCCAATGATATCGCCGGAAAAAATTGAAAAGGAGATTAAGTTTATATTCACCGCTAACAAAATTAGCTCTATAGACATCAATATGACAATTACATTTTTTCTATTTAAAAAAATTCCAATTACGCCTAAGAAAAAAATTATAGCTCCTAATGATAAATAATGTCCTAAACCAATTTCAATCATCTATTTTAATTCCCTGGTTAGATTTTACATCTATAAGCTCTACTGCATTTGATGGATTTCTAGAAATTTGGTTAAAATAACTTTGTTTTTTAACACCTACTCTTTCTCGAAATGTCAAAAGTATAGCTCCAATCATTGCTAATAAAAGAACTATACCTGCTAATTGGAAATACAAAATATATTCAGTGTACATGACTAAACCTAATTGGTGAGTGTTAGAAATATCAGATAAAAATAATGTGTTGCTCGACATTACGTCATCTTTATACTTCCATCCTCCTACTACAACTAAAAGCTCTAATAAAATTAATACACTTACAATTAGTCCAGTGGGAATATGAGTTGATTTTTTTCCAATAAACCATGATTGTTTTTGCTCAGCAACATTTAGCATCATTACAACAAATAAGAATAATACTGCTACTGCTCCTACATATACAATTAAGAGAATCATTCCCAAAAATTCCGCTCCAACCATGATAAAAAGACAGCCAACTGAGATAAAATCAAGTATCAAAAAGAAAACTGAATTAATTGTACTTCTAGAAGTAATCACCATTAAAGATGAAAAAATTGCAATGACAGAAAAAAAATAAAAGAAAATGGAATGAATTATCATTTATCTATAAGGTTTATCTAGCTTAATATTTTTAGCTAGAACTGACTCCCATCTATCACCATTTTCTAGAAGCTTCTCTTTATTATAGTACAGTTCCTCTCTAGTTTCAGTAGCAAATTCAAAGTTCGGTCCTTGAACGATGGCATCAACAGGACAGGACTCCTGACATAATCCGCAGTAAATACATTTAAGCATGTCAATGTCATAACGAGTAGTTTTTCTGCTACCATCTGATCTTTCAGTAGACTCAATTGTAATGGCTTGAGCAGGGCAAACTGCTTCACATAATTTACAAGCAATACACCTCTCTTCTCCATTTGGATATCTTCTAAGGGCATGTTCACCTCTCATTCTTGGACTGATAGGCCCTTTTTCAAAAGGATAATTTATAGTTTTGGACTTTTTAAATAATTCTTTGACCGCCAAAAATAGTCCGGAAATAAATTCTACCAGAAATATAGTTTTAAAAATTCTGCCTAAATCCATTAAATACTTACCTTAGGTAATTTATCAAAATAAAATAAAAAACTTGCTGTTAGTACAAGATACACAAGCGAGGAAGGTAAAAAGATTTTCCAACCTAATCTCATTAATTGATCATATCTGTATCTTGGTACGATAGCTTTTATTAAAGCAAATAATAAAAATAAAAATAGAATTTTTAAAATCATCCAAAAAGGACCAGGAATTAAATTTAATGGATAAACATCCATAATAGGCAACCAACCGCCTAAAAAAAGTATTGAGCCCATTGCGCACATCAATAAAATATTAGCATACTCTCCAAGCCAAAACATTGCGTACATCATGCCTGAATATTCTGTTTGGTAACCAGCTACTAACTCTGCTTCAGCTTCAGGTAAGTCAAATGGAGGTCTATTTGTCTCAGCTAGTGCCGAAATAAAAAAAATTACAAACATTGGAAAGAGAGGTATCACGTACCACAAGTCTTTTTGAGCAACAACGATATCATTTAAGTTTAAAGATCCTACACATAAAAGGACGTTAATAATTATAATTCCAATTGATACTTCATAAGAAACCATTTGTGCAGCAGATCTTATAGCTCCTAAAAAGGGGTATTTCGAGTTAGAGGCCCATCCTCCCATTATAATTCCATAGACACCTAGTGAAGAGACTGCAAATAGATATAATATCCCAACATTAATATCTGCTAAAACTAAATTTTCACTCATCGGAATCACAGCCCATGCTACTAAGGCTAAAGTCATAGTTATAATTGGAGCAAGGATAAAAACTACTTTATTTGCACTTGCGGGTATAATAATTTCTTTAAATATATATTTTAATGCATCAGCTAATGTTTGAAAAAGTCCGAAAGGACCAACAACATTAGGGCCTCTCCTTTTTTGAACTAATCCCCATACTCTTCTATCTAACCAAACTATCATTGCCACAGAAACAAGAATTGGGACAATTAAAAAAATAATCTTATAGATTTCTTGACCTAAAATTTGAAGATATTCAATCATAAATTATCTGTGCCCGTTTTTTTTGAATTTTGTTTTATTTGTCGGCATTCACTCATTGTTTTAGACGCTCTTGAAATAGAGTTTGTATAAAAATAATCTAATTCTTTTATATTAACTGTTTCACTCACAAAAATTGGAGAAGTATTTTTTGTTTCAATTTTTTTACGAATTGGTAGTTCATTTAATTTTGTAAAATTCGGAATTAAATTTAATACCTCTGATCTTAAGCTTTCGAAAGTTGTTAAGTTTTCATTTTCTAATTTTTTTAAAATTAAATTAAATATTTTCCAATCCACAAGAGCTTCACCAATTGGATAAGATGCTTTTTTACATTCTTGAACTCTCCCCTCTAGGTTTTCGTAAAGCCCACTTTGTTCAGTAAATGTAGCACTTGGTAAAATTATATCAGCTATCTCTGCGCCTCTATCTCCATGGCTACCTTGATAAATAATAAATTCATTATTTTTTTTAATTTCCAAGTTATCTGATCCCAAAAGGTATAATAATTTAAATTGATTATTTTTTAATTTATCAAAAAACGAATTTTTTTTTGTATTATAATTAGGTAAAATATTTAGGTCAATTAAGCCAACAGTTGATGCATTTTGGGGTAAAAAATTGAAAGCATTCCAGTCTTCACTGATAAAGTTGTTCTTTAATAAAAGATTTTTAAAGCCCTCAATAATATATTCTGAACTTTTCAACTCAAGAGCAGACTCACCTATTATAATTATTGGTCTTTTTGCTGAGGACAGTTTTTTTGAAAATTCAGATTCATTATTAAATATTTTTTTAATATCGTCTGTTTTATTTCCAATTACAGAATATTCGTATGTGAGATCTCCTGGATTACCAATTGAAAAAATTGGAACTTTTTTTTGAGAAAAGACTTTTCTTATTCTAGCATTTAACATTGTAGCCTCGTGCCTTGGATTGGCTCCAACTAAAAGAATAAGATCGGACTCTTCTATGCCTTTTATTGATGAATTAAATATGTAATTACTTTTTTCAGAGGGATTAATGTAAAATTTTCTTTCTCTGAATTCTAAATTATCGCTTTTGATAGCTGAAAAAAATTTTTTAAAACTTAAAGCATTTTCTAAATTTATCATGTCGCCTATATGACCACCTATTTCATTAGGATTTGTAGATCTAATTTTTTCCACTAAAAGAGAAATAGCCTCATCCCAGGTAGATTTTAGTAATTTATTATTTTTTTTAATATATGGTACATCGAGTCTTTGTTTGAGTAACCCATCACAAGAGTATCTTGATTTATCGGAAATCCATTCCTCATTAATATCATTATTCAGTCTTGGTAATATTCTTTTTACTTCCCAATTATAAGTATCAACTCTAATATTTGATCCAACTGCATCCATTACGTCTATACTTTCAGTTTTTTTAAGTTCCCAAGGTCGAGCTTCAAATGCATAAGGTTTTGATGTAAGGGCTCCAACTGGACATAAATCTATAACATTAGCTGAAAGTTCAGACTCCATCGCTTTTTCTAAATAAGTTGTAATTTCCATATTCTCCCCTCGGCCTATCGCTCCGATTTCTGGAACTCCTGCAACTTCAGTTGCGAACCTAACGCACCTAGTGCAGTGTATGCATCTAGTCATCTGAGTTTTTATTAAGGGCCCCATATATTTTTCTTTAACTTGTCTCTTATTTTCAACAAATCTAGATTTGTCTACTCCATAATACATAGATTGATCTTGTAAATCACATTCACCTCCTTGGTCGCAAACTGGGCAGTCCAAAGGATGATTAGCAAGTAGAAATTCCATTACCCCTTTTCTAGCTTTTTCTACAAAGGCTGTATTAGTTTTTATATTCATTCCCTCTGCCGCAGGCATAGCGCATGATGCAATTGGCTTGGCTGACTTTTCCAGTTCAACCAAACACATTCGGCAATTTCCGGCTATTGACAATTTTTCGTGGTAACAGAATCTAGGGATTTCTACATCTGCAAGTTCACAAGCTTGAAGAACTGTCATACCTTTCTCAAATTCTATTTCTTTTCCATTGATTGTTATCTTAGGCATTTTTATTCTCCAAAAGATGTTGGTCAACTAAATATGGATTATTAGTTTTCTTTTTAATTAAAGGTTCTTCTCTACATCGACTTTCAATTTCTTTTCTGAAATGTCTTAATAATCCTTGAACTGGCCAAGCAGAGCCCTCTCCAAACGCACAAATAGTATGACCCTCTATTTGCTTTGTTACATCTGATAGTAATTCAATATCACTAAATGTAGCTTTTCTTTTTTCTACTCTGTCAAGTATTCTCCACATCCAGCCCGCTCCTTCTCGACAAGGGGTACATTGACCGCAGCTCTCATGTTTATAAAATCTAGCTATTCTAGCCATACATGAAACTATATCTTGATCTTTGTTTATGACTACAATCCCAGCAGTACCTAACCCACTTTTATTTTCTATTAAAGAGTCAAAATCCATAGTAATTGTATCGCAGATATTTTTTGATAATAATGGCATTGATGAGCCTCCCGGTATCACTGCTTGAAGATTATCCCAACCTCCAACTACGCCTCTGGCATGTTTTTCGATTAACTCTTTAAGAGGTATCCCCATTTCCTCCTCAACATTGCAAGGTGAATTAACATTTCCAGATATACAGAATATTTTTGTTCCAGTGTTTTTTGGTTTTCCAATTGATGCAAACCATTTGCCCCCTCTTCTTAAAATTGTTGGAACAACTGCAATAGTTTCAACGTTGTTAACTATTGTAGGACAACCATAAAGACCTACTAAAGCAGGGAAAGGCGGTTTAAGTCTTGGCTGACCTTTATTACCTTCTATGCTTTCTAATAAAGCTGTCTCCTCTCCGCAAATGTACGCTCCAGCCCCATAATGTATATGGATATCAAACTCCCAGCCTGATCCACAGGCATTTTTTCCAAGATAATTTTTATCATATGCCTGATCAATAGCTTTTTGTAACCTTTTTCCTTCGTTAAAATATTCACCTCTTATATAGATATAACAAACATGAGCATTTACGGCGAAACCGGCTAGAAGACAACCTTCAATTAATTTTTGAGGTTCAAATCTTAATATATCTCTATCTTTACAAGTCCCAGGTTCCGACTCATCAGCATTAACTACTAAATAATGTGGTCTTGAACCAACTTCTTTTGGAGCAAAGGACCATTTAAGACCAGTGGAAAAACCAGCTCCACCTCTTCCTCTTAACTCAGATGTCTTAACTTCATTGATTATCCAATCTCTTCCCTTTGAGATCAATTTTTTAGTATCTTTCCAGTCATCTCTTTTAATAGCGTTATCTATTTCCCAGCCAAGTTCGTTATAAAGATTTTGAAAAATTTTATTCTCTTTTTTAAGCAAGGTCGCCTCCATTAACAGTTTGTTTTTTTTCCGGGGACGTATTTTTTCTACCTTTATATGAGCCTGGATTTAAAGGCTTATCATTAAGCAATGAGTCCAAAATCTCCCTCGTGTTTGTTTCGTCAAGATCTTCATAGTAATCATCATTTATTTGCATCATTGGTGCGCTTACACAGGCTCCTAAACACTCTACCTCCATCCACGAACAATTTCCTGATTTAGAAACTTCATTTTCATTTGGAGAGATTTTTTCCTTGCAAATTTTAACTATTTTATCAGCACCACGAATTAAGCATGGTGTTGTTGTACATACTTGAACAAAATGTTTTCCAACTGGTGCTAAATTGTACATGGTATAAAAAGTTGCAACCTCGTAAACAGATATGTAAGGCATTGATAATATATTTGCTATGTATTTCATAGCTGCCAAAGGTATCCAGTTATCGTTTTGTCTTTGAGCTAAATATAGAAAAGGCATAACAGCACTTTTTTTATTTTTTTCAGGATATTTTTTTAGTATATCTTCAGCTGTTTTTAAATTTTCTTTGGAAAATTTAAATTCTTTTGGCTGGACATCATGTACTTTTTTTAGACTCATCGATCTACCTCACCAAAAACAATATCAAGAGATCCCAAAACTGCAGGCACATCTGCTAACATGTGGCCTCTTATTAAATAATCCATAGCTTGAAGGTGTGAGAAGCCCGGGGCTCTTATCTTGCATCTGTATGGTTTATTGCTTCCATCTGAAATTAAATAAACTCCAAATTCACCTTTTGGAGCCTCAACTGCGGTATAAACATCCCCTTTTGGAACTCTATAACCTTCAGTAAATAATTTAAAATGATGGATTAAGGCTTCCATCGACTCTTTCAAATCATCTCTATTAGGTGGTGAAATTTTTCCATCGATTGATTTAACCGGTCCTTTTGGAAGTTTATCTATACATTGCAAAATAATTTTTACACTTTCTCTCATTTCCTCTATTCTGCATAAGTATCGATCGTAACAATCTCCATTTTTTCCCACAGGAATTTTAAAATCTAAGTCTTTATATATTTCGTAGGGCTGAGATCTTCTTAAATCCCAAGGAACGCCTGAACCTCTTAACATCACTCCAGAAAAACTATGATCTAAAGCTTCTTGTTTGGTTACAATACCAATTTCTACATTACGTTGTTTAAAAATTCGATTTTCGGTGAGTAATCCTTCTAAATCATCAATTATATTTGGAAATGACCTGCAAAACTTTTCAATATCCTCTATAAGCTTGAGAGGTATATCTTGGTGAACCCCTCCAGTTCTAAAATAATTAGCATGTAATCTTGAACCTGACGCTCTCTCATAAAATGTCATTAAGGTCTCTCTTTCTTCAAACCCCCAAAGGGAAGGTGTTAAAGCTCCAACATCAAGAGCCTGGGTAGTGACATTAAGTATGTGACTTAAAATTCTTCCTATCTCACAAAAAATTACCCTTATGTATTTAGCTCTAATTGGGACCTCAATTTTGAGTAGTTTTTCTGCTGCTAAAGCAAAAGCATGTTCTTGGTTCATTGGTGCTACATAATCAAGTCTATCAAAATATGGTAGAGCCTGCGTATAAGTCTTTTGTTCAATAAGTTTCTCTGTTCCTCTATGAAGAAGTCCAATATGTGGATCTGCTTTTTCTACCACTTCTCCGTCCAGCTCAAGTATTAGTCTAAGAACACCGTGTGCTGCAGGATGTTGGGGACCAAAATTTAGATTTAAAGATTTAGTTTTTTTTGCCATCAGTATTAAGTTTTTTTACTTCTTTAACATAATTTGTTCCTTCCCAGGGACTCTCAAAATCAAAATTTCTATAATTTTGCTCAAGTTTTACAGGTTCATAAATTACTTTTTTTTCTTTTTCACTGTATCTAACTTCGTTAAATCCAGTTAAAGGAAAATCCTTTCGTAAGGGATGGCCTTTAAAACCATAATCTGTAAGTATTCTTCTTAAATCTGGATGATTTTTAAATTTAATACCATACATATCAAAAACTTCTCTTTCCATCCAATTAGCTGATGGAAAAATCTTTGTTATAGAATTTATTACCTGTCTAGCTTCTAGTTGAATTGAAAGTTTTACTCTATGATTGTGTTCATGAGATAAAAATAAATAGATAAGTTTGAATCTTTTTTCTTCGTCAGGATAGTCAACGCCAGCAATATCTATTAATTGTTTAAATTTGCAATATTCATTAGCTTTCAAAAATTGTATTACTTCAACTAAATCGTTATCATCAATCTCAATCATTAGCTCGTTATTTTCTATAAATGATCTCAGAACTTTGCTGCTCAGCTCTGAATTAATTAATTTTTCTAATTTTGTAATTTGGTTCAACATATTTACCTTTGTAAAGTTCCATCTCTTCTAATTTTCTTTTGTAATTGCAAAATACCGTAAAGAAGTGCTTCAGCCGAAGGTGGGCAACCTGGAATATAAATATCGACAGGAACGATTTTATCACATCCTCTTACTACGGAGTAAGAGTAGTGGTAATAACCACCTCCATTAGCACAGCTTCCCATAGACACAACGTATCTTGGCTCAGGCATTTGATCATAAACTTTTCTAAGAGCTGGAGCCATTTTATTCGTTAGCGTACCAGCAACTATCATAACATCAGATTGTCTAGGTGAAGCACGTGGAGCTGCCCCAAATCTCTCTAGATCATACCTAGGCATTGAGGTTTGCATCATCTCAACAGCGCAGCAAGCTAGACCGAAAGTCATCCAATGTAAGGAGCCTGTCCTTGCCCAATTCACTAAATTTTCTGAAGACGTAGTAATAAATCCTTTTTCTGCAAAATCTTTTGCAAGCTCTTTAAATTCCTCTGGAATTTGTTTTTGCTTATCTGGATTTAGATTAAATTTTATTCCCATTCCAAAGCTCCTTTTTTCCATTCATAGATAAAACCAATTGTAAGAATTCCCAAAAAAATCATCATTGACCAAAAACCAAGAGCACCTAAACTTCCAAGAGATATAGCCCAAGGGAAAAGAAATGCTATCTCAAGGTCAAAAATAATGAACAATATTGCTACCAAATAAAATCGTACGTCAAATTCCATTCTTGAGTCATCAAAAGCTTCAAAACCACATTCGTAAGCCGATAATTTTTCTGGATCTGGATTTGATGGAGAGGCTAAAAAGTTAGCAACAATAAACCCAATACTTATAAATAAAGAGATTAATAAAAAAATTATTATAGAAAGATAATCTGATAAAAAATTGTAAATCATATAGTTTATTAACATCTACCTTAATGCCGTAGCTTAAGGATTCTTATATTAACAGTAACCTTTTATAACATTTATTTTTAAAGAGTACAGGACAGAAGGAAGCATTTTTGTTGATTGATAAATGTTACTTTACAGCTTTTTTTTTGAAAATCATTATCAACTAGTGGCGGGAGTGACGGGACTC
>MDTG01111588.1_pt1 | contig 11619 bp, 12 predicted proteins | sample 811421 | NCBI WGS metagenome assembly MDTG01 (sample SAMN05326645, study PRJNA326480) | marine metagenome | isolation source: seawater | place: Pacific Ocean: South East | collected 2011
CACGCCCGGCGCGCTTGCCCAGAAGGACCGGCCAGAATACCAATCTCAAACCCACAGACTCTCATTATGAACGAGGGACGATCGGGGGGCAGGTCAACAGGTTTGTCACGGCGAGAAAAATTGGCTAGGCCTGTCCCGGCGACGCAGGACAATCCGTTCTGCGAGGACGCAATCGGATCGGGGACGGCCATCCATGAGCCTTCGACTGCGCGTCGCGCTTGCCAGTATCTTCGTGGGTCTTGCCGTTCTGGCGCTGAAGTATCTGGCCTATCGCTGGACCGGATCCGTGGCGCTCTACTCCGACGCGCTGGAATCCATCGTCAACGTGGCCTCCGCCGTTGCCGCCTGTCTCGCGGTCTGGTTCGCGGCGAAACCCGCCGACAGCAACCATCCCTACGGCCACCACAAGGCGGAATACATGGCCGCCGTTCTCGTCGGCGTGCTGATCGTGCTCGCGGCCCTGTCCATCGCCCATGAGGCCTGGAAGAACTATCTCGATCCCGGGCCGGTCGACTTCACGCCCGAGGGGCTCGGGGTCAACCTGCTGGCCACCGTCCTGAACGGTGTCTGGGCACTGGTGCTCGTGCGCATCGGGCGCGGCCACCGCTCCATGGCGCTCGTCGCCGACGGCAAACACCTGTTCACGGACGTGGTCTCCTCGATCGGCGTGCTTGGCGGCGTGGTGCTCGTCATGCTGACGGGCATCCGCGAACTCGATTCCATCCTCGCCGGGCTTGTCGCGCTCAACATTCTCTGGTCGGGCTGGGGCCTCATGAAGGAGTCGCTCGGCGGATTGATGGACGAGGCGGTCGCGCCTTCGCTCCAGGAGCGCATCCGCGACGTGATTTCCTCCGCCGGAGAGGGTGCCATCGAGGCGCATGACCTGCGCACCCGTTCCGCCGGCCACGTCATCTTCGTCGACTTTCATCTCGTGGTGCCGGGCGACATGACCGTCGATCGGGCGCATGAGATCTGCGACCGGGTCGAGGAAGCCATTTCCAGGGACATTCCGGGTTCGCGCACGACGATCCATGTCGAGCCCGAACACAAGGCCAAGCATACGGGCATCGTCGTGATCTGAGGATCCTGCTTGGCTGGCAGGCGATCAGTCGTCTTCGGCCCGCGACCCGTCGATGGCCCGGGCAATGGCGTCGATGAGGCGGGCCGGAGCCACCGGCTTGTCCAGCACGGTGGTGAAGCCGGCGCGCGACAGTCTGGCGCGGTCGGGAACCACAGCGGCTGTAATGCCGATCACCGGAACACAGGCGCCCGCTTCCAGCGCGCGCATGGCTTCTATCGTTTCCAGGCCTGACATGTCCGGCATGGTCAGGTCCAGAAGCACGCAATCGGGCCCTGGCGCATGAGCGAGACACGCCAGCGCCTCGGCGCCGCCGTCGGCCAGGACCACGCGAAAACCCGCCGCCTCCAGCATCACTTCGATCATGCGCCGGTTGGTGGCGCTGTCGTCGACAACCAGAACGCAGGGTGCCGGCCTGACGGTTTCATGGCCGTCCGCCTGTATCGGCGCGGTCGCGTCGCCGGCCTCGCGCTGGGCGGGCGCGACAAGCGGCAGGCGCAGCGCGAAGGTGCTGCCGGCGGGCGAGGTGTCGACGAGGTCCAGCATGCCGCCGCAGGCCAGCGCGAGGCGCGATGCGCTCCACAGGCCAAGGCCGGAGCCCGCCGCGTGGCCCCTGGCCCGTCGTCCCCGGCTCATGGGCCGAAACAGCGTCGCGCGCTCGTCGTCCTCGATGCCGATGCCGGTGTCGGACAGTGTCAGGTCGAGTTCCGGGCGCGGGCCGCCGCGATGCACGGTGGCGGCGAGACGCACTCCCCCCTCGCCGGTGTATTTCAGCGCATTGTCCAGAAGGACGGAGAGGATGCGGCGCAGGGTGAGCGGATCCGACAGGCCGTAGGCGGCGAGATCCCCGTCGAGGTCACGCGTCAGCGTGAGACCGCGCGACCGCGCCGCGGGGTCGAAGAGATCCGCAACGGCGTCGATGGTCTCCAGCGCGGAGGTTTCCGCCGTTGCGCGGGCGGGGGCCGGTGCGCCGTCGAGCGCGTTGCGGGTGATGGCAAGCAGGGAGTCGATCGCAAGTTCGAGCGTGTGAAGCGCATCCGCCTGACGCTGTGAAAGAGGCTCGCCGGCAACGATTTCGGCCGCCGTGCGCATCGCGGCGAGCGGCGTGCGCAGGTCGTGCAGCAGCACCGCCGTCTCGTCCGGTGCCAGCTCGCTTTCATTCGTGATCGTCATCAGACAAAGGCCCCTCGGATCAGCGGTCGATCGGATCCGGCCGGCAAGGTTCGCACGCACGCCGGGCACGGGGCTGACCCCTTGAGCCGCACTTTGCCAGCGTGGCGGGGCAAATCAAGTGGACACATGCGTCGCTCGGGGCAAGGTGCGCCTGAAAAGGCGGTTGCGCTTGTCGTTGCGCGCGCGCCATGCGAAAGAGCGATCATGGTCCTGCAGATCCTCACCATCGTCCTGCCGCTGTTCATCCTGATCGGTCTCGGATACGCCGCCGCGCGCACCGGCGTTCTCGAAGCCTCGATCGGCGATGGCCTCGGACGTTTCGTCTATGTGGTGGCGATCCCGGTGATGATCTTCCGCACGCTGGCGACAAGCGATCTGGGCGGCGTGTCGCCCTGGGGGTTCTGGTTCTCCTATTTCACCGGCGTCGCCATTACGTGGACGCTGGGAACGCTTCTGATCGGGCATGTGTTCCGCCGCGAGGCGCGCGCCGGTGTCATTGGCGGGATCAACGCGGCCTTCGCCAACACCGCGCTCGTCGGCGTGCCGCTCGTCACGGCCGTTCACGGCGAGGCGGGCCTCGTGCCGCTGTTCATCCTCATTTCCATCCATCTGCCGGTGATGACGGTTGCCTGTGCGCTGCTCATGGAGCGCGCCGCCGTGCTCGACGGCACCCAGGAGCCCCAGCCGCTTCCGAAGCTCGTGACGGGTGTCCTGAAGAATCTCGCGACGAACCCGATCGTCATCGGCATCGCCTGCGGCGTGGCCTGGCGGTTTACCGGACTTCCCATCGAGGGTGTCTTCTCCGAGGTGCTGTCACGCATCGCCAGCGCAACCATTCCCGTCGCGCTGTTTTCCCTCGGCATGAGCATGGTGTCCTACGGCATTCGCGGAAACCTGGCGCCGGGGCTGGTTCTCAGCACGCTCAAGATCGGGGTGATGCCGGCCATCGTCTTCATCATGGCCCGTTACGTGGTGCACATGCCGCCGCTGTGGATTTCGGTCGCCACGCTCACGGCGGCCTGCCCGACGGGCATCAACGCGTTCCTTTTCGCGAACCGCTACGGTACCGGCCACGCCATGTCCGCCAACTCGATCACGCTGACGACCGGGCTCGCCGTCGTCACCACGGGCCTCTGGATGCTCTTCCTCGCCGGGTGAGGGGCCACCTCCTAGCCGAGGCCGACCATCGTCCGGATCTCCGCCGGTGTCGCACCGGCCTCGCGCAAGGCGCAAAGCGCCGTGTCCCCGTTCGATTTCGACAGCTTGCGCCCGTCGGGGCCCGGGATCAGCCGGTGGTGGCGGTAAACCGGCTCGGGAAGCCCGAGAAGCACCTGCAACAGCCGGTGCACGTCAGTGGCGGCGAAGAGGTCGCGTCCGCGCAGCACATGGGTGACGCCCTGACGCGCGTCGTCCAGGGTGACGGCGAGATGGTAGCTCGTCGGCACGTCCTTGCGCGCGATCACGACATCGCCCCAGGCCGCCGGCTCGCAGGTTACCCGGGTTTCGCGACCGTCGGCGTCCGTTTCGGTGAAGGTGAGCGGCTGCCGTGTCGAGATGCCGGCGGCGGCGCAGGCGCGCGCCATGTCGAGACGCAGCGCGAAGGGCGCGCCCTCCTCCTCGCGACGGTCGATTTCCGCCTGGCCAAGGACCGTCAGGTCGCCCGGATACAGCGGTGCGCCGTCCGGATCGCGCGGCCAGGGCGTGCCCCGGCTTGCTTCGTGGTCGGCGACCGCCTTGCGGATCTCGCCGCGCGTCAACCAGGCCCGGTAGACGAGGCCCCTGTTCCGCAGGAGCTCAACGGCTTCGTGATATTCGTCGAAATGCTCCGACTGGCGACGGACGGGACCGTCGAACGTGATGCCGAGCCAGGCGAGATCGGCGCGGATCGCGGCCTCGAACGCCGGCGTGCAGCGGGTCGTGTCGATGTCTTCCATCCGCAGCAGAAGCTTGCCCCGTGCCGCGCGCGCGGCGGCATCGTTGAGCAGCGCCGACAGCGCGTGACCCAGATGAAGGAGGCCGTTCGGGGACGGCGCGAAGCGGTAGACCGGACGCGTCATGCAGCCTCAATCGGCGAAAAGAACCGCATGGTCAATCGTCGCGCACGGAGAAGACCTCGCAAAGCGGGTTGACGCGCCGGTCCTTGGCGGGAAAACCGGATGTGAACACGGGGGAAGAGCATGGCGGCGCGAGAAAGACCCGGAATTTCCGGCCATCCGCATGGCATCCACGACGAGCGGGATCTGGCGCGCGAGCTTGCCGCGCTGCTGACGCTTGCGCCCGGGCTTCGCCGCATTGCCGAGGCGGCCGGGCCGTTGCCGCTCAGGCGACATGCGGCGGATTTCGCTGGACTGGCGCGGATTGTCGTGGGGCAACAGGTCTCGGTTGCGAGTGCGACGGCGATCAATGCGCGGCTGTTCGCGCGCTTCGATCCGCTGGATGCGGCCGGGTTCGCCCGGGCAACTGATGACGATCTCGACGGCATCGGCCTGTCGCGGGCCAAGGTCGCCACGTTGCGGGCGGTCGCGGAGGCGGTGGAAGGCGGTCTCGATCTCGCGGATCTCGCCGGCGCGCCCGCTGAGGAGGCGCGGGCCGCCCTGCTCGCGCTGCGCGGCATCGGTCCGTGGACAGCGGATATCTTCCTGCTGTTCTGCGCCGGTCATCCGGACATCTTTCCTGTGGGAGATGTCGCGCTGCAGGAAGCCGTGCGGGATGTTCTGGAATTGCCGGAACGCCCCTCGCCCCGTGTGCTTGCCGGTCATGCCGAACGCTGGGCGCCGCATCGGGCAACCGCCGCGCGCCTGATGTGGGCACACTATCGGGTGGCGCTGGGGCGCGGCGCGGGTGTCTCTCCCTGACGCGGCCCGGCCGGGGCTCAGCTTCGCCGCGAGAGAGGGTGATGGGTCTCGACAAGCGCGCGCAGGCGTTCGTCGAGTACATGGGTGTAGATCTGGGTGGTGGAGATGTCCGCGTGTCCCAGAAGCTGCTGCAGCACGCGCAGGTCGGCGCCATTGGCCAGAAGGTGCGAGGCGAAGGCATGACGCAGCACGTGGGGCGAAAGCGCGTCCGGGTCGATCCCGACCTGGAGCGCGAGGGCCTTCAGGTCGCGCGCGAACGCCTGCCGGGTCAGGTGGCCGCTTGCTCCATGGGAGGGAAACAGCCAGCGCGAGGGGGGGCGTCCGGCGGCTTGCCGGAGCGCGAGATAGCCGCGCATGGCGGTCCGGGCGGCTTCGCTGAGCGGCACGAGACGCTCCTTGCCGCCCTTCCCGGTCACGGCGATGAGACGCTCCTCGCGCCGGGCGGCGGAGGCGGGAAGCGCCACGAGTTCCGACACGCGCAGGCCCGTGGCGTAGATGACCTCGAGAAGCGCGTGCAGCCGGGCCGCGCGCTGGGCGCGGGCATCCGTGTCGCCGACGGCGGCCTGCGCGGCGTCCCGGGCGGCTGCAAGCAGCCGCTCGACCTCGTCCTCGCTCAGGACCTTCGGCAGGGTGGCTCGCTTCTTCGGTGTCGCGATCGTGCGGGTGGGATCGTCGCCGCGCAGGCCGTCGGCGTAGAGATGGCGGTAGAACTGGCGCAGCGCCGAGAGGTGGCGCGCCTGGGTCGAGGCGGCGAACCCTTGCGCGGTGAGCGCGGCGAGGTGGTCGGTGACATCGGTTCCCGATGCCTTGAGCATGGAGGTCCGGCCCAGATGTTCGCGAAAGGCGTCGAGATCGCGCCGATAGCTTTCCAGCGTGTTGTCGGCCGCGCCGCGTTCGGCCGACATCATTTCCAGGAAGCTTTCGATGAGAACCGCGTCGCTGGTCATTCCCGCTCTCCGGCATCGGGGCGCATGTGGCTTGCCGTCAGCGTCCGAAACCGTCCATCTTGAGGCGCACGGTGATCTCGTGCGGGGTCGGCTCGACATAGGTGCCGAGCGCATAGACCGAGGCGGTGCCGACACCCGCCAGAAGCACGAGGACAATGATCAGGCGTGACAGGGTCGGCATCGGCGCTCCGCAGGCAGTTCCGTCGGGTTTTTTGGACAATCCCGACCGTCTTTGCAAGACGCGTCACGCCAAGCGGACTTGACGAGGCGGCCACTGCAAGGGCAAAGCGAGGGACGAACACGGGAGGTCGCCAGCGTCATGTCCGCACAATCGAGAGCCCTCGAGGAAGGGCGCGCGCGTCGTCTGGTCGACGCGCTCGATGGCCGCGCCATCGTTCTTGTCGGCATCATGGGATGCGGCAAGTCGAGCGTCGGACGTCGTCTCGCCGGTGCTTTGGAGCTGCCCTTCGTCGACGCGGACACCGAAATCGAGCTTGCCGCTAATCTCACGATCAAGGAAATCTTCGCCCAGCACGGCGAACCCTATTTCCGGGCGGGCGAGCAAAGGGTGATCGCGCGGCTCCTGCGCAACGGCGCCCAGGTCCTTGCGACCGGTGGCGGTGCCTACATGAACGGCGAGACCCGCGCCGCGATCGCCGAGGCGGGCATCGCGGTCTGGCTGCGGGCCGAGCTCGATGTCATCTACGAGCGGGTGCGGCGCCGGCCGACCCGCCCACTGCTCGAGCATCCGGATCCCAGGGGCGAACTCGCCCGTCTCCTGGCCGAGCGCGAGCCGGTCTACGCGGAGGCCGACGTCATGGTCTGGTCCCGCGACGTTCCCCATGACGCGGTCGTTCTCGAGATCGTCGAGGCGCTCGAAGTCCACCTCGGTCTCGCTCCGGTCACGGCCGGTGCGGACGACATCCCGCAAGCGAGTTCCCGATGAGCCTCTCCCCTTCCGCGGCAGCGCCCCGCGAGACTTCCGAGCGCCGCCGCGTGGCGGTGGACCTGGGCGCGCGGTCCTACGACATCCTGATCGGTCGCGGCCTGCTGGCGGAGGCCGGCGAGCGCCTGGCCGAAACGCTTCCCGGCGCTCGCGTGGCGATCATCAGCGACGAGACGGTGGCGGATCTCCATCTCGAGGCGCTGCAGGAGGCGCTGGCGCGGGCCGGTATCGCCCAGTCGGCCGTGCTCCTGCCCCCGGGCGAGGCGAGCAAGCGGTTCGAGGTGTTCGAGACGGTCTGCGACCGGGTCCTGGAGGCGCGGCTGGAGCGCGGCGACGCCATCCTGGCGCTGGGCGGGGGCGTCGTCGGCGACCTGGCCGGCTTCGTTGCCGCGAGCGTGCGCAGGGGCATGCCCTTCGTGCAGATGCCGACGACGCTTCTCGCGCAGGTGGACAGTTCGGTCGGCGGCAAAACGGGCATCAACACCCGACATGGCAAGAACCTGATCGGCGCCTTCCACCAGCCGGCGCTGGTGCTCGCCGACACCGGATTGCTCGACACGCTGAGCCGGCGGGAGTTTCGCGCCGGCTATGCGGAGGTGGCCAAATACGGCCTTCTCGGCGATGCGGCGTTTTTCGCCTGGCTGGAGGAAAACCACGGCGAGGTGTTCTCCGGCGGCGAGGCGCGCGAGGAAGCCATCGCGCGCTCGTGTGCCGCCAAGGCCCGCGTGGTGGCGGAAGACGAGTTCGAGGCGGGTAACCGCGCGCTGCTCAATCTCGGCCATACGTTCGGTCACGCGCTGGAGGCCATCGTCGCCTATGACGGCACGCGTCTCGTCCATGGCGAGGGCGTGGCCATCGGCATGCGGCTCGCCTTCACGCTGTCCGCGCGTCTCGGGCTGTGCGCGCCGCAGGACGCGGAACGGGTCGCGCGTCATCTTGCGGCGACCGGCCTTCCCACCCATATCGCCGATGTGCCCGGCCAGATGCCGCCGGCCGACACGTTCCTCGACATCATGGCGCAGGACAAGAAGGTCAGCCGTGGAGCGTTGACGCTGATCCTCGCGCGCGGCATCGGAGAGGCCTATGTCGAGCGCGGTATCGACCGCGAGACCCTGCACGGGTTCCTCGCCGAGGAACTGGCGGGCGGCAAGACCGGCTGACCGAGGGAGCCCTTTGGATGAGTGACGCAAGCTTGTGGCTGTCGGTGATCGCGATCGTGGTGCTTCTGGCGCTCTCGGGCTTCTTTTCGGGCTCCGAGACCGCTCTGACGGCCGCGTCGCGGGCCAGGATGCTGCACTATGAAAAGAGCGGCGACAAACGCGCCGGCGTCGTCTCGGCGCTGATCCAGGTGCGGGAAAGGCTGATTGGCGCGCTGCTCCTTGGCAACAATCTGGTCAACATCCTCGCCTCCGCGCTGGCGACCAACGTTCTGCTGAACCTCTTCGGCGATGCGGGCGTGGTGTATGCCACCCTCGTCATGACGGCGCTGGTCCTGATCTTCTCGGAGGTTCTGCCGAAGACATGGGCGATCTCCAACCCCGACCGGTTCGCGCTTGCCGTTTCGCCGCTGGTGCGACCGGTGGTGATCCTGTTCGGTCCGGTGGTGATGGGCGTGGAGGTGATCGTTCGGGCGCTGCTGCGCCTGTTCGGCGTCAATGCCGGCGACGGGTCCAACGCGCTCTCGGCTCATGAGGAACTGCGCGGCACGGTGGATCTGCAGCATCTCGAGGGCAGCCTCGTGAAGGCGGAGCGCGACCGCATCGGCGGCCTTCTTGACCTTGCGGATCTCGAGGTGTCCGACGTCATGGTCCACCGGACCAAGATGCGCACCCTGAATGCCGACGACGATCCCCTGACGCTGATCAACGACGCCCTGGAAAGCCCGCACACCCGCCTGCCGCTCTGGCGCGGGCAGACGGACAACTACATCGGCGTGCTGCACGCCAAGGATCTGCTTCGCGCCCTTGCAAAGGCGGAAGGCGACGGCAGCGGGATCGATCTGGAACAGCTTGCCTCGCCGCCCTGGTTCGTTCCGGAGACGACCAGCCTTCAGGACCAGCTCAACGCGTTCCTCAAGCGCAAGGCGCATTTCGCACTCGTCGTCGACGAGTATGGCGAGGTGATGGGCCTTGTCACGCTGGAGGACATTCTGGAGGAGATCGTCGGCGAGATATCCGACGAGCATGATGTGGAGCTCGCGGGCGTGCGTCCGCAGCCGGACGGGTCGATCATCGTCGACGGCAGCGTGCCGATCCGCGATCTCAACCGCGCCGTGGACTGGCGTCTGCCCGACGACGAGGCGACGACCATCGCTGGTCTCGTCATTCACGAGGCGCGGATGATCCCCGAGGAGCGGCAGGCCTTCACCTTCCACGGTTATCGCTTCACGGTGCTCAAGCGGGAGAAGAACCGCATCACCCGGCTCAGGATCCTGCCGCTGTCGAAGAGCGTCGCCGGGTCCGTGCGCCAGGTGGGCGCCGTGGGAGCCATGCCGCCGCCGACGGTTCCCGCCAACTGACGTTTGGACCGGCCGGGAGCGTTTCTCAGTCGGGCGCCGAGGCCCGGCCGCCGCCGCGCGGATCCGGCTCGCCCGGCGCGCGTGCCTCAACCGCCAGGGCGTGCATCCCCTGGTCGAAGGCGGAGGCAAGGCAGGTGTTGACCGCCCGGTGCCTGGCGATGCGGGTCATGCCCTCGAAGCCCGGCGCGACAATTCGGACCCGGAAGTGGGTTTCCCCGCCCTCGCGCCAGCCGGAATGACCGCGATGGCGCTCGGATTCGTCGATCACCTCAAGGTGTTCGGGGGAGAAGGCGTCGGCGAGGCTCTGCTCGATATGATCTCGAATGCTCATGCCCATTCATGTGCAGCCAATTTTGCCTTAGTCAAGATCTTGCCGAAGCGGGCGATCCGCGCCTATCTATGCAGCTTCCGCGTCCGGCCGGACCGCTCGATGCCCGCCGGACCTTCCCTTTCCCGCAGCCGCGCGCGGCAGCGGGATCCCGCCCGGCTGCTGTGGCCGGCCGGATCGAGACCACGGACAACGGACACGGACCGGTGACTTCCGACATTTTCGACCGGATACGCATCAAGCCTCGCACGGACGAGGAGGTCCGCGCACGGGCGAACGAGCGCGTCTGCGACTGGGAAGGATGCGCGGCGCCGGCCGCTCACAGGGCGCCGAAAGGGCGCGGGGCGGAAGGCGACTATTATCATTTCTGCCTTGAGCACGTGCGTCAGTACAACAAGTCGTACAACTACTTCTCCGGCATGGACGACGACGAGACGCGCGCCTATCAGCGCGATGCGCTCACCGGTCACCGGCCGACCTGGAAGATGGGCGTGAACGCCAAGGGCGCGGGCGCCAGGGCGTGGTCGGACATGGATCCGACAGAGGCGGCGCGCGCGCGGGCCGAGGCTCGGCGGCACGGCACTTCGTCATCGCGCGGCGGTGGCGACCGGGACGGCCCGCGCCGGCCCAAGGTCAAACCGCTGGAAGCGAAGGCGCTCGACACGCTGGGGCTCCCCCACACGGCCCGGGATGCCGAGATCAAGTCGCGCTACAAGGACCTTGTGAAGCGCCTTCATCCGGATGCCAACGGTGGCGACCGCTCGCTTGAGGACCGTCTTCGCGAGATCATCCAGGCCTATTCCCTGCTCAAGAAGGCGGGTCTTTGCTGACACATGCCGGTGCCTGCGGCGATGCTGGCGCGGGCAACCATTTTCGCTTGGCCGCGCCGGACTGTGGGGCTAGTGTCCCCAAGCCGTGCTTCGTCCGCTCCGGGGGCACTGCCCGGACGCCAAGTCGGCTTCGAGAAGGACGTTCGCAGACGCACGATTCCCGCGTGGCATTCGTGTGGATCCCGGATCCGGCCGCCGCCCCGCGCGCGAGGGTGCAACGGGCCTGGCCCGCCGGTCCGGAAACGGACGTTCCTGCCGGTTTCCGTCCGCAGACGCGGACTCAAGATTAGCTGTCCCGGCCCCGTTCTCCCGCGGGCCAGCGGAGGATCCATGACTGACACGACGATTTCCGCCGAGAACCTGCCCGACACCACCGTTTCGGTGCGGGAGGTGTTCGGCATCGATACCGACCTGACCGTTCCCGCCTACTCGACGCCCGGCGAGCATGTGCCGGATCTCGACCCGGACTACCTGTTCGACCGCCAGACGACGCTTGCGATCCTGGCCGGCTTCGCGCGCAACCGCCGCGTGATGGTCACCGGCTATCACGGCACGGGCAAGTCGACGCACATCGAGCAGGTGGCCGCCCGCCTCAACTGGCCCTGCATCCGCGTCAACCTGGACAGCCACATCAGCCGTATCGACCTTGTCGGCAAGGACGCCATCGTCCTCAAGGACGGACAGCAGATCACCGAGTTCCGCGACGGGATCCTGCCCTGGGCGCTGCAGAACAACATCGCCCTCGTGTTCGACGAATACGATGCGGGCCGTCCGGACGTGATGTTCGTGATCCAGCGCGTTCTGGAGGTCTCCGGCCGCCTGACGCTGCTCGACCAGAACCGCGTCATCCGCCCGCATCCGGCCTTCCGTCTCTTCGCCACGGCCAACACGGTCGGCCTCGGCGACACCTCGGGCCTCTATCACGGCACGCAGCAGATCAACCA
>MDTG01063503.1_pt1 | contig 11618 bp, 12 predicted proteins | sample 811421 | NCBI WGS metagenome assembly MDTG01 (sample SAMN05326645, study PRJNA326480) | marine metagenome | isolation source: seawater | place: Pacific Ocean: South East | collected 2011
GATGCTGACATTGGCGTTGGTGTTGCTGTCGCTGAGCGCATCCAGCAGCGCGATGCCGCCAAGCAGCAGACCGCCAACAATAATGGCGTTGCCGATCGCCTGCCCGCCACTGTGGTGCGACCCGTGGGCGTGACCGTGGCTGAAGGTGTGAGTGTGCGGAAGGTGTGAATAGGCATGATGGTGACGGCTGTCAGCCTGGGCTGCCCCTGCTACAGCCAAGACACCGGCAGCAGCGACGGAAAGCGGGGCAAGTCTTGAGGTAATCGCGTTCATGGTGGGTGTCCTTTTTTGGTTGTATCGATTCGGATGTCGATCGATCGAGCGCGGCGACCCCGCATCTGAGGGGGAGAAGAAACCGCAAAACCCCCGCGGGACCACCGCTGCCCTATCGAGAAGATCAACCTACCCGGCACCAATGTTGCGGTCAGAAACGCTGTGTTTCAGTTTGTTTCGACCACGGATTCACTTGTTTCGGTTTTGCCTTAATCCTGTCTTTTAAGGTAGTAGCCTACTGAAGTAGTTACCGAAAACCGTATTTTCTTTATTTTTAGTATTCCACATGCACTTTATGACGCATGAACCGATGGCTACCCGTTTTGCTCACTTTTCTGCTGTTTCCGGCCGCATCCCTTGCGCATTCCGAGAAGGAGCACGCGGAACTACTCTGCGTCGGTTTTGATGCGATTGAGTGGCGAAATGAAGATGGAACCCGCACCGACTGCCTGAATGCGCAGTACGCCGTCGAGGTCGATTACACCTACAAATGGGCTGAAGGCGTGGGTCAGGCTTTGTACTACGCCGAGCTTTACCAGAGGACGCCGGGCATCGTCTTCGTTTGCCACCCGGAGACCACTGAGGAGCTTTGCAAGAAACACGTCAAACGCGCAATGACGATCCTCTCGACCTATGCAACCCAGTCTGTGGTCTGGAGTTGCAGGCACGAAGACGTGTCACTGGATGAGTGCGACACGCAGATGATCAACGCGGAACTTGCAGATGAGGGTACGTCCAGCCTGAATGACCAGCAGGCTGCACTCAGCCTCAACTAAGCGGCGTCAGGTGCCCGAGGCCTCGGCCTCAACCCAGTCCATCCGATCCTGACCAAAGTGCATGACCCCGTCGACGAAGAAGGTCGGCGCCCCAAAAACCCCACGCTCGACCGCTGCCTCGGTGGCGGCGATCAGCGCCTGCTTGATTTCTGGTTCAGCAACCATCAGCAGGAAGGTGTCGGGGTCGAAGTCGTTATCCCGCAGCAGCCCGGTGAGGGTCTTGGCATCGCGCAGGTCAATCTGCCGTTGCCAGATGGCGCGATAGATCAGGTCGACGTAGAGCCGAAAGCGCTCCTGGCCCTCCCGCAGCTGGTAGCCGACAGCACCCCGCATCAGCGCCAGCGTGTTCAGCGGGAAGCCCTCGGGGTAGATGATCGACGTGCCGTGACGCTGCGCCCAGCGCATGATGTCGTCGTTCATCCATCGGCCCTTGGCCGGGATCAGCACCGGGCTGGCGTTCCCCGTCGCCTTGAACACCCCACCCAGCAGCATCGGCTTCCACACCAGCGCCGCCCCCGTGCGCTCGGCGATGCCCTCGATCTGCGTATAGCCAAGGAAAGACGCCGGGCTGGCGAAGTCGAAGTAGAAGTCGATGGTTTTGCTCATGGAAGCTCTGTCCTCTGACGGGTTTCGGGCGCAGACTAGCGCCGGGGTCTGGCGTCAACAAGCGCCGGTTTGATGCAGGGAGGCTTGTTCGGCCATCCGCCGCCGTTCTAAGCTCCGAACCCTGAACAAGGCGTCGAGGTCCGGGTGAAACGACTGGGTGTGATTGGCGGCATGAGCTGGGAGAGCACCCAGACTTACTACCGCCTGCTGAACGAAGAGATCAAAGCACGCTGCGGCCCGCTGCACTCGGCGCCGCTGTTGCTCTGGAACATGGATTTCGCCCCCATTACCCGGCTGCAGGCCGAGGGGGACTGGGCCGGGTTGACGACGATGATGGAGCAGGCCGCGCAGGGCTTGCGGGCTGGTGGGGCCGAGCTGCTGATCATCGCCACCAACACCATGCATCTGATGGCCGATCAAGTCGCCACAGCCGGGGCGGTGCCGCTGATCCATATCGCCGACGCCACCGGCGGCGCCCTGCGCGAGGCTGGGGTTCAGCGCCCGCTGCTGCTGGCGACCCGCTTTACCATGGAAAAGGCGTTCTACCGCGAGCACATTGAACGCGTCGCGGGCTGCCGCGTGGTTGTCCCGGAGGAACCGCACCGAAGCCGCGTCCACGAGGTCATCTACGAAGAGCTAGTGCAGGGGCAGATCCGGGAAGAAAGTCGCGCCGCCTACCTCGCCATCATCGACCACTATCGTCGGGAGCAGGCCATCGACGCCGTGATCTTCGGCTGCACCGAAGTGGGGCTGCTGCTGAACCAGTCTTCGATCGATCAGGCCGGGCTTGACCTGCCGGCCTTCGACACCACCGCCATCCACTGCCGGGCAGCTGCGGCGGCCATGCTGGCATCGCCGGGAGACTGAACCGATGAGCGACAACGTTCTATTCTTCGGACTCGGGAGTATGGGCACGGGCATGGCGCATAGCCTGCGCCGTGCTGGGTTCCGGGTGAATGCCTTCACCAACAAGCCCGAAGTGCGACAGGCCTTCATCGACGCCGGGGGTGAGAGCGCCGATCTGGCGACCTTTGCGCCCGAAGCTGCTGCCGTGGTCATTGCGGTGGTCAACGCCGCGCAGACCGAAGACATTCTGTTCGGCAAGACGGGCCTCGCCGAGTGCCTGCCTGCGGGCTGCGTTGTCATCGCCTGCCCCACCATCGACCCCGCCGACGCGCGGCGGTTTGAAGCTGACTGCGAAGCGCGGGGACTGCTCTACCTCGACGCGCCGATCTCGGGCGGTGCGCTCAAGGCAGACGCGGGCGCGCTGTCGTTCATGGCTTCGGGGCGCCCAGAGGCCTTTGCCGCCGCGCAGCCCTTCCTCGACGCCATGGCCGCGTCGGTGTTCAACATGGGTGAGCGCGCCGGCGCCGGGTCAGTGATGAAGGCGGTGAACCAGATGCTGGCGGGCGTGCACGTGGCCATGACCAGCGAAGCCATGGCCTTCGGCATGGCGCAGGGTCTGCCCCCGGATCGGGTGCTGGAGGTCGTCTCCCAGAGCGCGGGCACTAGCTGGATGTTCGAAAACCGAGCCCCGCGGTTGATCGAGGAGGATTTTGTCCCCGCCCACGCGAGCCTGACCATCTGGCCCAAGGATCTGGGCATCATTCTGGGGATCTGCGAGCAGCTGGGTCTGGCGGCGCCGATCACGCAGGCGGCGCTGGACCGCTACCAGCAGGCCATCGACGAAGGCCGCGCGCACGAGGACGACGCCTCGCTGGTCAAGACTTACCTCGGCGAAGCCGGTCTGGACCGGCCGGACCGGGAAGGCAGCAGCTGAGCACCCCATGGGAAAAGGGCTGCCCCCGGATGATCCGGAAGCAGCCCCTGGAGCCGGGTGCGAGAGCGGTTGGCTCCTTCCCCGTCCTGTAACCCTTGGGAGAGGTCTAGGACAAATCGTAGGCCCGTTCACCGTGGGCCGTCAGGTCGAGGCCGACCTGTTCGTCATCGCGCTCGGTGCGCATATCGACCAGAGCACGGGCGACCATGGCCAGCACCACGGTCATGACCACCGTGAAGGCGGCGACAACGATCACGCCAGCGAGCTGCACGACAAACTGCGAGAGCGCAGAGACACCCTTGACCAGCCCGGCCCCGCCCAGAGAGGTTGCGGCGAGGAAGGGCAGCGCCAGCGTGCCCCAGATGCCGCCGACACCGTGGACGGCGAAGACGTCGAGGCTGTCGTCGACGCTGAAGTTCTGCTTCACCATGTTGATCAGCTCCTGACACAGAATCCCAGCGACACCGCCGATGACCAGTGCGCCCATGGGACCGACGTGCCCGGCAGCTGGGGTAATCGACGCAAGACCGGCGACCATGCCGGTCGCAATCCCGATCAGCGAGGCCTTACCGAAGCGCATGCGCTCCCAGATCATCCAGGTGACACAGGCCGTAGCCGCGGAAATGTGGGTGACAAAGGCCGCAGCAACGGCATCGCCATTGGCAGCGAACGGAGAACCACCGTTAAAGCCGAACCAGCCGACCCAGAGCATGGACGCGCCGACCATCACCAGAACCGGCTAGTGTGGCGGCTGCATGCTGGTCGGGAACCCCGGACGCTTGCCGATCATGATCGCGAGCACCAGTGCGGCCACACCTGCGGTGGTGTGGACCACCACGCCCCCGGCCAGATCCTGAACGCCGATGCCACGAAACAGGCCAATCACCGAACTGCTGGACAGGAAACCCCCGCCCCAGACCCAGTGCGCTACCGGCGCGTAGCACAGCAGCATCCACAACAGGGAAAACAGGATCACAAAGCCGAACTTCACCCGCTCGACGAAGGCGCCGATGATCAGCGCCGGTGTGATGATCGCGAAGGTCATCTGGAACAGCGCCAGCAGCTGTTCCTCACCACGCGGGGTGGCGAGCATGAACACGTTTCTCAGACCGCCGATCCACTGCCCTGAACCATGGAAGGCCAGCGAGAAGCCGTTCACCACCCACGCCACCGACATTACAGCGGCAAGCATGAAGCAATGCATGAGCACAGAAAGCACGTTTTTGGCGCGCACGAGACCGCCGTAGAACAGCGCAAGGCCCGGCAAAGTCATGAAAAGAATCAACGCAGATGCAGTGAGCAACCACGCAATATCGGCAGCGGGCATAATCCGTCTCGTTAGAGCAACCAAACAACAACGAGGCGGACGAGACTCTGCTCAAAGCGCCCAAACGACGGGGCGATTAGCACATCATTTAGTCACATCCAGTCATAATCTTCGCATTTAAATAATATTTGTTCATTTCGTGTCTGAGCGAGTCCACGGGTTGTGCTGCCGGCCTGTGAACCTTAAGGCACTACAAACCCGCCCTGTGATGTTGTAGAAAACGGGAATGGACGACCAAGGAGGCATCCCATGAAGGCTTTTTTCCTGCCGCTCGCAGCCGCCATAGCTGCACTCTGGGCCGCAGCGCCCGCCCAGTCGCACCCGAACCATGCTGCAGTGAGCTGGAAGCAGATGGAGCCTGAAGTGGTTGCTCAATTCGAGTCAGACGGTGAACTCTACAGCGTCACCAACACCCACCAGCGCGGGCTTTTCATCGGCGAACTGATCCAGATCCGTGACAGCCACGGCGCGCTGGCGCACCAGTGGTGGTCGATCCACGGCTGGTGCTTCACCGCCCATGCCTACGAGCATCAGGCGTGCTGGAGCCAGGCGCACTATCTGAACATCTTTGCGTCCTACCTCAACCGGGCCTCGTTCACGCCACCCACCGGCGGGGGTCTGAATACCGAAAACGAGTACGTCTTCTGTGAGCACTACACCAAGCTCGAATACAAGATTTCCGGCGACACTTCGGACGTCTGCGACTACGGCAGCTAACCGCCCCGCTCGGCAGACAGGCCGTCCCATCGCTCGCAGAACAACCCAGCCCGGTCCGCGCCATGCGCAGGCCGGGTTTCTTTGGCTTCATCGGACGTCGGCGCACTCAGCCGCGCTGCCGCTCCACACTTTCGATCGACGGCGCCGACCGCAGGGTAGCGATAATGACATTGAGCTGTCGCAGGTCACCGACCTCGACATCGACCAGCGTCTCGAAGAAGTCAGACTGACGGTTGAGGAACTTGAAGTTCAGGATGTTGCCGCCGGTCCGGCCGATCAGCGTTGTCAGGGTCCCCAGCGCGCCGGGCTCGTTGCTCAGAATAACCCGCAGACGGCCGACGTGCGTCGTCTCGCTGCTGCTCTCCCAGCCGACCTCCAGCCAGCGTTCGGGCTGGTCGTAGAAGTTCACCAGATTATCGCAGTCGATGGTGTGGATGGTGATGCCCTTGCCGGTCGCCACGATGCCGACGATGCGCTCGCCGGGGAGCGGATGGCAACAGCGGGCGAAGTGCACGGCCATCCCTTTGATCAACCCCTTGAGCTCGACCTTTGAGGAATCCGCCTGCCCCCGGTCAACGGTCTCACCGGCCTTCAACCGCTCAAGCACGCGCTGTTCCTTGGACCGGGCGCTGTTCTCGCGCGCGATGCCGGGGAACAGGGTACGCACCACGTCACCGGCCGGGATCAGCCCTGCCCCGACCTGCGCCAGCACGTCCTCGCCATCCTCCAGCCGCCATTTCGAGGCGATGTCGTCCAGTGCCTTCTCCTTGGCCTCGACCTCGTTCATGCGATAGGCGCGGGCGAGGATCTGTCGGCCCAGCGCGACGTGCTGGTCACGCTCGGCGTTGCGGATGTAGCGGCGGATCGAGGCGCGGGCCTTGGCCGAAACAACAATATTGAGCCACTCGGGGTTGGGCGCGGCGTTCTTGGAGCGCAGGATTTCGACCTGATCGCCGTTGCGCAAGACCGTGTGCAGCGGCCGGATCTTGCCGTTGATGCGCGCGCCGACGCAGGTATTGCCGACGTCCGAGTGCACGGCATAGGCAAAGTCGACCACGGTCGCATCGTTCGACAGCGAGATCAGGTGCCCTTGCGGGGTGAAACAGAAAACCTGGTTCTGGAACAGGTCGAGCTTGGTGTTGTCGAGGAACTCCTGCGGATCCTTGGAGTACTCTAGGATATCCACCAGCTGCTTGACCCAGTTGTAGTTGTCACCCGCCGCCTGATCGGCTGAAACCGTGCCGTCCTTGTATGCCCAGTGCACCGCCAGCCCGAGCTCGGCCTTCTGGTGCATGTCGTGGCTGCGGATCTGGACTTCGATCGACTGGTTCTCCGGCCCGATCACCACGGTATGGATCGACTGATAGCCGTTGGGCTTGGGTGTGGAGATGTAGTCCTTGTAACGGCCCATGCGGTGGGAGTAGTTGCCGTGCAGCGCGCCCAGCGCAGCATAGCAGTCGCCGATGCCCTCAACGATCACGCGGAAGGCGACGATGTCGGAGAGCTGACCCAGATCGAGGTCCTTAGTCTGCATCTTCTTCCAGATCGAATAGGGCGTCTTGATCCGGCCGTTGATCTCGACGTTGCTCAGCCCTGCCTCTTTCATGTCCTGGCGAAGCTGCTGGATGATATCGACAGTAACAGCGTCTCCGGCCTCGCGCAGGAAGGCGGTGCGCTGCATGATCGACTCCCGAGCCTCGGGCATGAGCTCGAGAAAGGCCAGATCCTCAAGCTCTTCTTTGAGGTCGATCATGCCAATCCGCGCGGCCAGCGGCGCGTAAATCTCCAGCGTTTCAGTGGCGATGCGTGAGCGCCGCTCATCGCTGGGGATGAATTGCAGGGTGCGCATGTTGTCCAGCCGGTCGGACAGCTTGACCAGCAGCACCCGGATATCGCGTGACAGCGCCAGCAGCAGCTTGCGGAAGTTCTCCGCCTGCTTGAGTTCACGGCTGGTGTCTTCAAGGCTGGTGAGCTTGGTGACGCCCTCGACCAGCTCACCCACGGTAGAGCCGAAGCGCTTGCAGATATCGCCGTTGGTCGCGTCCGTGTCCTCGACCACGTCGTGCAGCAGAGCGGTGGCAACGGTGGCGGGGTCGAGCCGCTTTTCTGCGAGATAGGTTGCCACGCGCACCGGGTGGGTGAAGTAGGGATCACCCGAGGCCCGGGTCTGGGCAGCGTGCTTGAGTTGGGCGTAGTCGTAGGCCGCGGAGACCACAGAGGCATCGAATTCGGGATGCGCGTGCTGCACCCGGCTGATCAGCTGGGCCTTGGTCGCCGGTCCGAGGCCCTGTTCAGGAATGCCGGTTTCGGCAGCGGACACGGGCGAAGGGGTCTGAACCGCGGCTAATCTTCCTCGATAACAACGTTCTCGAAGCGCATACCGCCGTCGAGAACCGGTGCGGCCGCCGTACGCGCGCCAAAGGGCGAGAAGTCCTGCAGCATAGGATTGTTGGAAGCCTGACTGTGGTGCTGGCGACGCTGAGCGGAGAAGTCGGGCAGCTCGGTCAGCTCCTCGACTTCGACGTAGCGCTGCAGCGTGCGCACGTAGGCTTCGCGCACGTCGTCCTGGTCAACGCGGCGGTCGGCCAGTTCACGCAGGGCGATCACGGAGTTCTTGTCGTTGTCGCGGCTGACTTCCGGCGTGACGCCGCCCGAGAGCTGGCGCGCGCGCTGGGCGGCGAGCATGACGAGTTCGAACCGGTTTGGGATTTCTTCGATGCAATCTTCAACAGTGACGCGAGCCATCGGAATTCACCACTCATTCTGAATACGTGTCTGACTTGAGAATAGGTCTATTCGCCGCCCTTGCCAACATCGCAAACCCGCAGGGCTGACAGCGGCCTAGTGCTGATCCGGATGACCTGGGGGTCAAACCCTGCCCGCCAGCCTTGCCACGCAGTCATCCAGCCAGGCCAGCATGTCCTCAAAGACCTGTTCTTTGCCGATGTCGTTGACCAGCTCGTGGCGCATCTCGGGGTAGATGGTGCAGGTGACATCGGTCTTGCCCGTTGCTCGATAATCGGCTTCCAGCGCCCGCACGGCATCACCGTTCTTGCCCATGGCGTCTTCCGAGCCGGCGACCAGCAGGATCGGCAGGTCGGGCCGGACCTTTGCGATGTTAGAAACCTTTGCCCGCGACTTGATGAACTTGGCGTGGTCAAACCAGTGCCGGGATGACGGCGTGAAGTTCATCATCGGGTCGTTGTCGTAGGCCGCGATCGCCTCGGGGTCGCGGCTGGTCCAGGCCGAGCGGTTCTCGCCCTCGCCGATCTCCCGGGCAAAGGACTGCATGATCAGGTAGTCGGTCCAGGTCGCCGGGCTGCGCCCGCCCTTAATCAGGAACTGGAACAGGACTGCGATTTCAAGCGCCCGCTCGTTCATATCCGGGCGACCGCCGCGCGAGGACATCAGCACGGCCAGATCCCATCGGTGACTATCCTGGATCAGCATATCTTGAATCATCAGCGAGCCCAGCGAATGCCCGGCGAGGATCAGCGGCAAACCGGGCTGCTCCTCCCGGATCAGCCGGCGCACGATCTCCTGATCATCCAGGCACTTCTGCCAACCATCCTTGTCGGCCATGTGCCCGGGAATGCGGTGCTCGTCGCGCGCGTCTTCGGGCTGTTCGAACACGGTCCGGCCGTGGCCGCGGTGGTCACTGACGAAGATGATATAGCCCTGATCGGTCAGAAACTCGGCCAGATGCGCATAGCGCCCGCCGTATTCCCCCTGCCCGTGCAGGAACTGGATGACTGCCTTGGCCTCGGGCTGGGAACTGCTCTGGTCCGGTGACCAAACCCGCAGAAACAGCGATATGCCGTCGACACCGGTGATCCTGCGTTCGGTTGTCTTCATGCGCCTTGATCCTGGCAGTCGGGGTTCGTACTTTAGGGCCAGTCGTTCGCTTAACAATCTCACGAAAATAAGGCCAGTGTCTTCATGAACCCTATGCTGAAGAATGCCCTCGAGCTCGGCCCCATCCTGATCTGGGTGGTGCTCAACTGGCTACTCAAGGGCGTCGATACCAACCTCGGCAGCGGGCAGACGCTGGCCCTGATCATTTTCATCGGCCTGAGCGTGGTCGCCGTGGCCTGGCTATGGTTGGCCGAACGCAAGACCCCATGGTTGCCGCTGGTCTCGGCAATCCTGATCACCTTCTTCGGGGTTCTGACCATCGTCACCGGAGACCCGAACTTCATCATGGCCAAGCCGACGATCATGTGGCTCGGGCTGGCGGGTGTCTTCGGTGGCTTCCTGATTGTCGGACGCAACCTGTTCCAGCTGCTGCTGGCTGAGCGCATGCCCGGTGAAATCCCCGATGCCGCATGGAATAGCATGGCGTGGCGCTATGTTGGGATTTTCGTGATCGGGGCGATCGCGAACGAGGGACTGCGGTTCTACATCAACAGCATGGATATTCCGGCCGATAAGATGCTCGACCCCTACGGCCGGCTCAAGCTGTTCATCGTTGTCGGCGTGATGGTGCTTTCGGTGATCTCCGCGCTGCCGCTGGGGCGCTATCTGGCCGAGAGCCAGGACGAACAGGACAAGGCCTAGGCCGCTGCGACCAGGGCCTCGGCTTCATCGAGCAAGGCGCCTTCGTCAGCGTTGGTGCCAGCTTGGACGTGCTGACGCTGATCCTGCCGCCGGGCGATGACCGCCCAGCGTACAAGCGCCAAGGCTTCCCACGCCGCCAACCGGGCCGTCGGTGCTTGCCCGAGCGCGTCCAGCAAGGGCTCGCGCGCTATCAGCCCACTGGCATCCAGATCTGGCCGGCCATAGCGCCACGCCGAAGACAGCATCCAGCCCACGTCGGCTTCCTCGGGACGATAGCCCGCGAATTCCCAGTCCAGCACGCCCGACAGCCCCCCCCCCTGCACCAGCAGATTGCCGGTGCGGAAATCACCGTGGTTGAGGCAAACCCTGCCGACGCCCGTCTCCAGCGCTGCCGCCGCGACCGCCCGCGCCCGCTCGGGCTGGGTGAGCAGCTCAAGCCCGCCCTGCGGCGCCGCAATGTAGGCGTCGATTACCTGCGCAAGCCACGGCTCACCTGGGCTTTCGTCGGGGTCGATCGTCGTCCCAGCACGTAGCCTGTGCAGTTGGCTGGTCACGTCCTGCCGGAAGGCCGGGCTTTTCGCAGCTGTGGCGAGGGCGGCCTCCCGGCCTGCGCTGCCTTCAAGCCGCGTCATAACGAGCGCCTGCGCGCCGGCCAGCACCACCGCTGGCGCCAGCACGCCAGCCTGCCGCGCCAGCGTCATGGCCCGGGCTTCAGCCTCGAAGCCTGCGGTGATCCAGTGTCCTTCGCCCCGGCAGCGGAACACCAGCGCGGCGCCACCCTCCACCTGCTCCAGCGCCCAGTGCAGATTGAGCGCGCCATCCCCCAGTGGAGCAGCCACCCGCACCGGCAGATCACGCTGCGCGCACCAGTCCTCAATCGCACTGGGATCCCCAAACGGCTTGGCAGACTGGGCGTCCAAGGCTAATTCACTCCCATGCGCTGGAGAACCATCATACTCGTCCTGATTATCCTCATCGGTCTGCCCCTGTATATCTGGGCCGCCCTCACGGCCCTATCCCTGATCCCCGGCGGGTGGCCGATAATGGCCAAGGCCCCCTTCTACCTCGTTGCAGGCATTCTGTGGGCTTTCTTTCTGCCGCCGCTGTTCCGCTGGAGCGCAAAGGATCCGGGCAGTCAGTTTGACCCGAAGTAGCCCAGCCCTTGCAACCGCTTCAACCCATTATTCACGACCTCGTCCTCGCCGGTGGCGGGCATGCCCACGTCGAGGTGCTCCGTCGCCTCGCCATGCGTCCGGTTCCGGGCCTGCGGGTGACGCTAATTTCCCGCGCCCGAACCTCGATCTATTCGGGGATGATGCCCGGTCACATCGCCGGGCGCTATGGCCTTGATGAAATCTCCGCGAACCTCGACCGGCTGTCTGTGCTGGGGGGACACAGGCTGCTGGTCGGGGAGATCGAGTGGCTGGACCCGATTGCCGGCGCCTTCCACGTCCGCGGTCGTCCCCCGGTGCGCTTTGACAGCGCTTCGGTCAACGTCGGGGTCATGCCCGACCTCAGCGCCATTCCCGGCGCAAAAGAACACGCCACCCCGGTCAAGCCGCTGGAAGGCTTCGTTCGTTCC
>MDTG01212181.1_pt1 | contig 11618 bp, 8 predicted proteins | sample 811421 | NCBI WGS metagenome assembly MDTG01 (sample SAMN05326645, study PRJNA326480) | marine metagenome | isolation source: seawater | place: Pacific Ocean: South East | collected 2011
AAAGCTGAATTGAAAATTCAAAAGCTTTTAGAAAAAGATGATGGCACGCTTGATCTAGAAGATTTTGATGACAAATAATTTAGAAACTTTAAATCTAAAAGACCTACCTTTTTTAGACGAAAATTTAAAAAGAATAGATAAAGCTATTCTTCAGTCTCTTCCTCCTAAAAACCTTTCGAAAATTTCCAAGGCAATTCATTACTCTGTCCTCAATGGAGGTAAAAGAATCAGACCTCAACTTGTTTTATTAATGGCGGAGACTTTAGAGGTAGATGTTAGTAAAAAAACCATTGATTTGATGGCTGCCTCAGGAGAGTTGATTCATTGTTATTCCCTCATACATGATGATCTACCGTCTATGGACGATGATGATTTTCGGAGAGGCAAACCCTCTTGTCATAAAAAATTTGACGAAGCTACAGCGATATTAGCTGGCGATGCGATTCAGCCTCTTGCTCTTGAAGTTCTTACAACAATAAATGATAAAAAATTAATGCCCGAACAAAAACTTAAAATAATCAATCTTTTTGCAAAAGCTTGTGGGCCAAAAGGTATGGTAGAAGGACAAAGCAGAGATATAGATGCGGAAGGAAAAAACATTAAAATTGATGCTTTAGACGAAATTCATTATCTAAAAACAGGAAAACTAATAGAAGCCTGCGTGGAATCTATTTGCATCCTAAAAAAAGATTTACCTAAAAAACATTTAAGAGCTTTTTTGAATTTTGCAAAGAAGTTTGGTTTAGCTTTTCAAATCAAGGACGATATTTTGGATATCCTTGGAGATGAAAGTACAATTGGTAAGCCTATAAATTCGGATTCTAAACATAATAAAGCTACTTATCCATCAATCATAGGATTAGAAGCTTCTATCTTGAGGGCAGAAAAATTATGCTTAGAAGCTTTAAAAATATTAAATAAGCTCCCTTATAATACTGATAATTTAATCAAACTATCGAAATTCATTATTCTCAGGAACAAATGACCAAAACTTATTTTGAAATTCCTTCTTCTCTTCCCGATAGTCCATTGCTTGATGAAATAAATTATCCTTCTGATTTAAAGAGTCTTTCAAAGAAAGAACTCAATCAACTTGCTGATGAATTAAGAGAGTTCCTAATATATTCTGTTGCCCAAAGTGGAGGTCATTTTGGAGCTGGTCTTGGAGTGATAGAACTCACCATTGCATTACATTACGTATTTAATACGCCTGAAGATAATTTGATCTGGGATGTAGGTCACCAAACTTATCCTCACAAAATTTTAACTGGAAGAAAAAAAGACATCCAAACAATTAGATCAAAAGGAGGTTTGCATCCTTTCACCAATATTGAGGAAAGTGAATATGACTCTTTTGGAGCAGGACATTCCAGTACTTCTATCAGTGCAGCACTAGGTATGGCCGTTGCTAGTCCTGAAAAAAAACATGTAGCTATAATCGGCGATGGCGCAATGACAGCTGGCATGGCTTATGAAGCGCTTGCTCATGCGGGATCTTTAGACTCAAATATTCTGGTTATATTGAATGATAACAATATGTCAATTTCCAGAAATGTTGGAGGCTTCTCAAATTACTTAGCGAGGATTTGGGCGAGCAAACTATACTCATCTATAAGAGAGGGAGGCAAAACTGCTTTAAGATTTATCCCATCTGCTAAGAGTTTTGCTAAAAGAGCAGAAACCCATTTTAAGGGTATGTTAGCTCCCGGTACTCTTTTTGAAGAGTTGGGATTTAATTATATAGGCCCGATGGATGGTCATAATTTAAATGAAACTATAAGGACTCTTAATAATCTTAAAGATTTAAAAGGTCCGAAACTTCTTCACCTAATTACACAGAAAGGAAAAGGTTTTGAACCTGCAGAGGAAAAGCCAATAACTTTTCACGCCCTTAATAAGATTGAGCCTAAAAACAAGAAACCAAATGGAACAAAATATTCTGCAATATTTGGAGAATGGCTTTGTAGCAAGGCAGATACAGGTGACAACACCTTATTTGCTATAACTCCAGCTATGTCTGAAGGCTCTGGTATGAATGAGTTCGCTAAAAAATATCCAGAAAAATTTTTCGATGTTGCCATTGCTGAACAACACAGCATGACTTTTGCTGCTGGCCTAGCTAAAGAAGGTAAAAAGCCAATACTTGCCATTTACTCTACTTTTCTTCAAAGAGCTTATGATCAACTTATTCATGACGTTTCTATACAAAATTTAGATGTAACCTTAGCCATTGATCGAGCTGGGTTCGTTGGTGGAGACGGAGCAACTCATGCAGGGATTTTTGATGTATCTTTTCTTAGGTGCATACCTAATATGATAATCATGAGTCCCTCTGATGAAGCAGAGTGTTGGAAAATGCTTTCCACTGGATATAACTACCAAGGTCCCGCAGCAATACGCTATCCAAGGGGTGAAGGACCAGGAGCAGAAATTTCAAAAAACTTTGATTGCCTTGAAATAGGAAAAGCTAAAGTTATCAATAAAGTAGATTCAGAAATTGTCATTTTCTCTTTTGGAAATGTATTAGATTTATCATTGGATGTTGCGGATGAATTGAAATGCTCTTTGATAGATATGAGATTTATAAAGCCTCTTGATGAAGAGCTCATAGAAAAATACGCTAAGAAATGCAAACATCTGATTTCCATTGAAGAAAACGTAATATCTGGTGGTGCAGGTTCGGCAATAAATGAGTTTCTTTCAACAATAGGTTTTTCAGAAAAACTAAAAATATTTGGTATTCCCGATGAATTTCCAATAGTGGGTAGTCAATCAGACCAAAGAGAAGCAGCAGGATTAACCAAAAAAGAAATAATTAGAAAACTTTCTTTGGAATTGAAATTAGAAGAACTTAATAACAAAATTTCCACCCAGTAAAGTCAAGCCAGCAAAAACTCCCGCAATTAAGTCGTCTAAAACAACCCCAATTCCTGACTTAAAGTTTTGATCTACATAAGAAATTGGATGAGGTTTTAAAATATCAAAAAACCTGAAAAGAACTACTAGTATTAATGCGGCAATAAAAGTTTCTTTTTCCCACTCACCCAAAGCAAAGTCGTATACTCCCAAAAAAGGCAAGAATGTAAAAGCTAACCAAGCTCCTGCAACTTCGTCGATTACAATAGTTTTATGATCTTTTTCAGATAATCCCCTGGTTGCTAAGTTGCATGAAATGATAGCCACAATAGTTAATCCCAAAAACATAAGAAAAAAAAGAAAATAGCTTAATTGCACAGATACAAATAAACAAAACAATATTAAAGCCGCTATTGAGCCCCAAGTACCTGGAGCTAGGGGTAACAAACCTACCCCAAAAAAAGTGACTAACAAGTGAGAAATTTTATTTAAATTTGGGAAATCATTCATTATTTAAAATGGTTATAACCTTCTTCTTTAAAATGTACCCTTTTTTGTCCGCTGTAAATTTTTATACCTTTTGTTTTAGTAATTTTGCCAATGTTATTAATTTTAATCTTTAGGCTTTTAGCTAAGTGGTTGATTTTTTTTTCTCTTCTTTGTGGCACAGTGAAGCAAAGTTCATAATCATCTCCCCAAGTAAGGGCCTCTTCGAAAGGCCCTGCATGAGGAATGGATTCAATATAGATTTCAGCTCCTTTATTACTTTGGTTGCAAATGTGTCCTAAGTCGCTCAACAGGCCATCTGAAATATCTATGCAACTTGTTGCAATATTTTGTAAATTTTCACCAAGCAAAGTATGCACCTTAGGTTTGAGAAATTTTTTAAGATATTTTTTTTCCTCTTTAGATACATTCTTTTTTTTTGAACTTAATACTTTTAATCCCAGTCTAGATTCACCTAATGTACCGCTAATAAAAATTAAATCATCTTCTTTTGCGCCGCCTCGCGAAAGAAAATCTTTTTTCTTTACTTCACCACAAACCCCAACCGAAACTGAACATTCTCTTCCTTTAACCAAGTCTCCCCCAATAACAGGTATTTTGTAATCTCTGATAAAAAGCTTTAAACCTTTGGCAAATTTTTTTATCCAATCAATATTATTTGTTGGAGTTACTAAACTGATGGAAAGCCACTTAAGAGTTCCTCCACAAGCAGGGATATCGCTAGCAGCCACACTACATGCTCTATAAGCAATATGCTCTGGAGCTAAGTCTTTTGGAAAATGAACGTCCGAATTGCATACATCTGTAGAGAAAATAAGGTCGTTTTGCTTAACCGAAAATAGACCAGAGTCATCTCCAGGACCAATAATAATTCCTGAGGAGTCATGGTATTGACTCCCCAAGTTTTTAAAATATTTTTCGAGAACTATAAATTCATCCGATTCTTTCATTTAGAATCGGATAAATTATTAAGAATTATAAGCTTCAAAAAGGCCTGTTGCTCCCATACCGCCACCAACACACATGGTCACAATACCGTATTTACCACCTCTTCTATTTAATTCTCTGGCGACATGTCCCACCTGACGAGAACCTGTCATACCAAAAGGGTGTCCGATAGAAATAGAACCACCATTGACATTTAGTTTGTCACTTGGAAGACCAAGCTTATCTCTTATGTAAACCACCTGAGAGGCAAAAGCTTCATTTAATTCCCAAAGGTCTATATCTTCGAGTTTTAAGCCTGCTGAATTTAATAGCTTAGGAATAGAATAAACTGGTCCTATTCCCATTTCATCTGGCTGACAGCCTACTACTGTGAAGCCTCTAAAATATAATTTAGGTTCTAGGCCTAATTCTTTGGCTTTTTCTTCACTCATTACTAAAGTTACTGATGCACCATCAGACAACTGAGATGAGTTTCCAGCTGTTACTGAACCATTTTCTGGATCAAATACAGGCTTAAGTGAGGATAAGCCTTCTAAAGTTGTTTCTGGACGATTACAATCATCACGATCCACTGTAACTTCAACATCTTTTTCTTCCCCTGACTCTTTGTTAACGAGCTTCATGACTGTATCCATTGGGACAATCTCATCATCGTAATATCCGGCTTCCTGAGCAGCAGCTGTTCTTTCTTGACTAGACAGAGCATATTCATCTTGCGCTTCTCTAGTAACGTTGTAACGCTTCGCAACACATTCAGCAGTTTGACCCATAGCGTGATAAATACCTGGAACATCTGCAGCTAATTTTTCATTAACATACATATGCATATTGGTATTTCCTTGAGTTGTTGATATAGACTCAACTCCTCCAGCAATGATGCAATCACTGAAACCACTTTGAACTTGATTCGCTGCCATAGCAACTGTTTGTAATCCCGATGAACAATACCTGTTTACAGTAGTTCCGCCAACTTCAATTGGCAATTTAGATAACACTGCGACATTTCTGGCAATGTTATGTCCTTGTGCACCTTCTGGTGCTCCACAACCCAAAATCATATCTTCTACCATAGAAGGATCTAATCCTGGATTTCTTTCCAACAAGGCATCTACCAAGTGCGCTGTCATATTATCAGCTCGAGTTTGGTTAAATCCCCCTCTGAAAGATTTAGCTAGTCCTGTACGGACACTATCAACGATTACTACGTTTCTCATAAAATCTCCTATTTTTAGTGAATAAATTATAAAGACTTATTTAACTGAATACTAACAAAAAAAACCCTTGCCGGAGCAAGGGTTTTTTTGGTTTGGACTTATAAATTAAAAGTCAATTCCGAAAGACATTCCAAATGACCTTGGGTCTCTTACCCAAGTTGTATTTGTGAATGATTGTGAGTCTGAAGTATAAGCACTTGCTGTGACATTTCTTTCATCAGTAAGATTTTGTACCCAGAATCTGATGTTCCAATCGGCATTGGTTGGAACAATATTTAACGAGAAGTTGAATTCATCCCAAGCAGGAACTTTAGCAGCTTCGATGTTATAAATTGTATTGTAGGCATCAGACCTGTAGTAGTAATCCAATCTAGGAGTTACTTCTAAATTGCCAGTTTGGGCAGTATAAGCAATTCCCATTGACAGAGTGATGTCTGCAAAAGGCATTTGATTACCAGTAAGGACTTGGTTAAAGCCTTCGGTAACGAACTTACCTCTTCCAGTTGTAGGTGAGTCATAACATGTTTCACCTGCAGCTAGGGTTAGCTCATTTGCATCGCCTGTACCATTTCCTGTTACGGAATCTGCATGATCTACCATGGCGTTAAATAACTTACAAATACCACCAGTTTGAGCTGCAGCACCTGATCCAAAGAGAGCTACAGATGGTAGAAGATTACCTTCACCTGGCTTGGCGATAACAACATTGTTACCGTTTATTCCACCAAGATTGTTTCCTGTAATCTCTTGAGGCGAGTAAATCAAGGTTTCTGTTGGTGCAATACCAGCAGTTCCTCCTGCAGCTACAGGAAGACAAGTATTAGGGCCTGCTGTTCCAGCATAATCTGTTAATTGAGAAAGTCCTAATAAGTGACAAACACTAAAAGTTTCTCCCCATGAAGTTGCAGCTTTACTTAATTCAAATGGCAAAATGTTGATTAAGTCTGAAGAAGTAAGAGAAGTACCTTTAGCTCCAACTGAAGTTCCAGCACTACAGTCTGGAGTTCCACCAATTCCACCTTCGGTACAACCCATTGCGTAAGCAATTTCATTACCTGCAGCAATAAGCTCACCAATTTTGGTAGCTAAAGCACCACCAGATAATCCGGCAGTTTCCAATTGAACTTCAAGAAGTTTTCCATAGGTATAACCCATAGCATCTCTGCTAATCAATTTATTAGTTGCTGAGGCACCATTTTTTACAAGATGCCAATTTTTAGATTCAGCAGTTCCAGCATAGTGACCACCAATATCCAGCGGGTTGATAGCTTCAAAACTTCCAAGCTCTGAATCAGCGTAACTGAATGCAAGGTTGAAAGCCAATCCAGGGACAGAAGGAGGAGTTAAATATAACTCTAATTCTGCACCATAGTTTTCTAATGGCACACCTTCATTAATAGCTGTTTGGTTTCTGATTGCCCCTACGTGAAAGTTAGAAAAGTCATTGTAGTAAATTGAAGCATTGGCAATTAATCCAATTTCAGGAACAGCAGCTTTCACTCCAATTTCCAACGCATCGACTTCTGTACTATCGAAAGCAAAAGGCGTGTTCGGGAAATCAGTTGGGTTAAACGCAGGGTTAAAACCACCACCTTTGAAACCTCTTGAAAAACTCACAAACATAAGCGTGTCATCGTTTGCTTGCCAATCCCAAACAATTCTACCGGTTGTTGCAGAGAAGTTTTTAATTGGGCTGTAACCAACTGCAGTATAGTCTGAATTATCTGGATCCATTTGTTCAATGATAGGCATTGAACCATTAGAAGCAGCACCTGTAAGCGGTACGGGTGATGTACCAATAGCTTGTCTTTTAGTCAATGGCTGACCTTTATCGTTGAAACAACCCGAAGCCAAATTTATTCCGGTAGGAGTTGTACTAGCACCAGTATAAGATAGTGAACCAAATTGGTTAGTACCTGAATCCAAGCCACAATCATTTTCTTTTGCTGTTGACCAAGCGGAAATCAAAGGAAGTTCATAGAAAGTTGCAGCTGCTGCTACTTCTTTTCTATCTTCATTATAACGAAGTCCAATGGTTAGCTTATGGTTGTCAGCAACATCGAAATAAAATTCGGTAAAGATTGCTTTAGCATCCAAAGTAAATTTAGGCGTGTCATTGTGGAAGAACTCAGTATAAAGTCCATCGATTCTTGAAATCATATCCATCGCTACTGCGGCAACTGGAACATTCGCATAAGCTGGAGTAATAGCTTTGATTTTCCCAGCTGTTGTAAGAAACCTTAAACCTTTTGCGACAGTACCTTTATCACATGCACCACCTACGCCAGCAGCACCACAAAAAGCGAGTGCGGAATAACCAGTTCTGTAGGAACCCGCAATATTTCCTGGTAAAGCAAAACCATTCAAAGTAATACCAGACGCATATACATCATAAAATGTTGACGAATTGTTAGAGATATCTATTCCACCAATTAAGAAATTGAACATACCATCCATGTCAGAAACATACTTGATTTCTGTCGTTCTAGAATTAACTGTAGAAGATGAAGCATCACCACTTACAGGAGTATTGTGATAGCCTCGAATTCCTTCGCCATTCTTACAAAATACACCTGCTGTAAAACCTTCAATTGAACAATTTGGAGTAATTCTTTCATTTGAATAACCCAAAGGCAGTCCATTAGGGAACGGTTGGCCTAAGCCAGTTCCAATCAAAGTTGGTACAAATCTAATTGCAGTAGCTTCGTCTGAAGCAGAAGCAGTATCTCTGTAAAACTGTCTTTTCTTCGCATTATGAGCAACAGTAAGTGTTCCTTGATCAAATTCATTCTCTAAAATAATTTGAGTAGTAGACTCTTGCACGTCATGACGAGGTGCTGCCCATGCGTTTGCTTGGAAAAAGTCAGTCGGCAAATTAGCACCTTTGTTCACCAAATTATAACCAGCTGCTGGTTGGGGGTTGTACATGGTTCCTGGAGCTGTACCGTTAGTTAGGTTAGGAAGATAAAACCCAACAGTTGCACCAAGAAGAGAAGGGAGAGTTGATCCATTTGACATTGGATGAGCTGCTTGGAAAACATTTTGACCTCCAACAACACATCCTTGAACCATACTTGTACCAGTCTGACAATACGAACCACTTATTTGGTTTCGATTGGATTCTTCATCATATGCTTCGTGAACTAAAGTTAGGGATAAAGCATCAGTTGCTTCCCATAAAAAAGACGCACGCCATTGGTAGTTATTTCTATTATCAAACTCACCAGTAGCTTTAGAATAAGTATTAGTAGTTAAACCATCTTTTTCAAAATTTGCAAAAGCAAATCTAGCACCAAGAGAATCACTAATAGGAACGTTAAGCATCACGTTTACGTTTTTTTCATTATTCTTCCCGTAATTGATTTTGACGTTACCGCCAAAAGCATCTAGATCTGGTTTTGAAGTAATTAAATTGATTACACCACCTGTAGAATTTCTTCCGAACAGTGTTCCTTGAGGACCACGAAGAACCTCTACCCTTTCCATGTCTAGAAAACCTACTTCAGTAGCTGAAGTTGAGCCAAGAGGTAATCCATTCATATGAATTTCAACACCAGCATCGGCGCTAGCAGCGGTAGCTAAATTGGTAATACCACGAATTGAGAAACCTCCGCCACCGGAGAACGTACCAGATGAAAATGTAATTCCAGGAACTTGAAGTTGTAAGTCACTTGAAACTTCAATTTGTCTTTCTTCAAGTATTTCGCTGGTAAAAGCGGAAACCGCAATTGGAACAGATTGCAAACTTTGCTCTGTACGTTGAGCCGTTACAATCACTTCTTCCAAAGTTGATTGAGCATAAGCTGAAGCAGACATAATTAAAGAAGCTGCTATAGCCGTACTTATTTTTAGAAATCTACTCATTTAGAATCCTCCCCTAATGAGTTAAATATAATATTTAAGAGAAATCTTAAAAAAATAAGTTGAAAAGAATATAACTTACACTTATAAGCTTAAGGATTCTCCCCCTATAGCAATCGATAATACCTAATTTTGCAAGTACTGCAACCCTTTGTTAGCAAAAAAAAACTCATGTTTTTTAGGAAAAAGGTTTAAATTGATCTCTTGAGTTATGAATAAGAAAGAACGAGCGTTATTTATCGAAACTAAGTTAAATGAACTTTTTCCTAATCCCAAAGCGCCATTGAATTATCAAAACGCTTTCACCTTTTTAATTGCTGTTCTTTTAAGCGCTCAAACAACAGATAAAAGGGTGAATATCGTTACTAAGGATTTATTTAAAGTTGCTAAGACTCCGAAAGACATGCTTAAACTAGGTGAAGAAAAAGTATATGAATTTATAAAAACTTGCGGACTTGCGCCAAAAAAAGCATCTGCAATTATAAGAACTTCAAAAATTTTAGATGAAAAGTTTGGTGGAAAAATACCTAACGATCTTGAAAGTTTAGAAGAGCTTCCTGGTGTCGGACACAAAACAGCATCTGTGGTTTTAAGTGAATATTTCAACAAACCTACCTTTCCTGTAGATACTCATATTCATAGGCTAGCGCAACGATGGGGTCTCACAGATGGCAAATCTGTAAAAAAAACTGAAGAAGATTTAAAAAAACTCTTTGATGAAATGAATTGGCGAAACTTACATTTGCAAATAATTTTTTATGGCAGGACGTTTTGTACTGCTCGGGGATGTGATGGAACTATATGTTTTATGTGTAAAAGTTTATATCCTAATAGAAAAAATAAAATTAAGACGTTAAAAGCTTAAATTTATCTTTATCAAGAGTATAATTTATTTTTTTTAAAAACATTTATGTACGGAAATAATCTCTCTATAAAATCTTTTGACGACGAACTTTGGCAAGCTTTAGAAAAAGAGCGAATCAGACAAGAAGAACACATAGAACTTATTGCATCTGAAAATTATGCTTCTCCGAGAATACTAGAAGCTCAAGGTTCTGTTTTAACCAATAAATATGCAGAAGGTTATCCCGGTAAAAGATATTATGGCGGTTGTGAATTTGTTGATGTTGCTGAAGAACTAGCAATAGACAGGGCAAAGAAATTATTCAAAGCAGATTATGCTAATGTTCAACCGCATTCTGGAGCAAGTGCAAATGCTGCGGTATTTTTAGCTCTTTTAAATGCTGGGGATAAAATTCTTGGCATGAGTCTTGATCACGGTGGACATTTGACTCATGGCTCTAAAGTAAATTTCTCTGGAAAAATTTATGAATCTTATAGCTATGGGATTGATCCTGAAACTGGCGACATAGACTACGCTCAAGTTGAGTCTTTGGCAAAAGAACACAAGCCTAAACTTATTATTTGCGGATTTTCAGCTTTCTCCGGAATATTGGATTGGGCAAGATTCAAAGAAATTGCAGAATCAGTTGATGCTTTATTGTTAGCTGACATATCTCATGTCTCTGGACTTGTTGCTGCTGGACTATACCCAAGCCCATTTCCTCATGCAGATGTAGTGACTACAACTACTCACAAGACTTTAGTTGGCCCCAGAGGAGGATTAATCCTTGCAGGCCCTAATGAAGATTTACAAAAGAAACTTAACTCAGCATTATTTCCTGGATCACAAGGAGGTCCGTTAATGCATGTTATCGCTGCCAAAGCTGTCTGTTTCAAAGAAGCTATGGAAGATGATTTTAAGGCTTACCAACAACAGATTCTTTCAAATGCCAAAACCATGAGTAGTCAATTCATGTCCAATGATGTTGATATTGTTTCAAATGGAACCTCAAATCATATGTTCCTCGTAAATCTCATAAAGAACCAAGTCACGGGAAAAGATCTTGAAGCTGCTCTAGGTCAGGCATTTATTACCGTAAATAAAAATTCAGTACCAAACGATCCTAAGTCTCCCTTTGTGACTTCCGGTATTAGAATCGGAACTCCGGCAGTTACTAGAAGGGGCTTCAAGGAAAAAGAAGTATCCCAAATTGCAGATTGGATCTCGCAAATAATTCATAATATTGAAGATCAAAAATTACTGAGTGATATCAAGGAAGAAGTGAAAAATCTTTGCGGTAATTTTCCAGTTTATTCTCAGTAAATCATGCATTGCCCTTTTTGTTCCTTCGAAGAAAGTAAGGTAATTGACTCTCGCCTGGTAACAGA
>MDTG01017751.1_pt1 | contig 11617 bp, 9 predicted proteins | sample 811421 | NCBI WGS metagenome assembly MDTG01 (sample SAMN05326645, study PRJNA326480) | marine metagenome | isolation source: seawater | place: Pacific Ocean: South East | collected 2011
ACCGGTAATTAACCCTTTAATTTGCTTATTAAGGTTAGTTTTTACGGTTGCAAGCTCAGCTTTAGCTGAGATCATTTTAGGGTGTTTAGGGCCGTAAACCTCACTAAGTTCACTGACTTTACGCTCAACGAGTACTACTTCGCGTTTAACATCTTGTACTACACGGTGTGAAGTAATCTCAGGCATACTGCCAAGTAACTCTATGTTATCGTTACCATATTCGTTAATAACACGGTTAATGCTTTCAAGGTTATTTTTAGTCGCACGCGCATCAACTAACTGTTTTGAGGTTTGCTCAAGCTCTTGGGTAACAAGCCCTGCTATACCCTCTATATCAACCAGCTTTTGTTCTTCTCGGTAAGCTTGTAAACGCACTTCAGAGCTATCTAGTTGTATACGTAATTCAGATAAACGCGTATTTAACCAGCTCGATGCCTGCTGAGTAATACCCATTTTGGCGCGCATTTGGCTTTCTATATAAACTTCACCCACAGTATTAGCCACTAAAGCAGCTAACTTAGGATCACTCGACTCAAAACTCACTTGCACTAATTGTGTTTTACGAATTGGGGAGACTGTTAAGCGAGATTTAAACGCTGCAAGTAAGCCCAACATTTCACGCTCTGCTTGCTCCTCCTCTGTAAGATCAGAGCTTTCTTTTTTATTTAAAAAAGGCAGTAATTGCTTAACCATGCCTTGTAGTTCACCAGTCATTGAAGACTTAGCAATAAAGTCGGCATGATCTTTCAAGTTTAGTTTAGTAATTACTTCACGAGCAACAGTGTTTGATTTAATAACTTCAAACTGGGTTGAATAATACTCTTTTTTAGTAGAATCTAAACCATAAATTTCATCAAAACTCACCGCTTTGGTTTGCTCTGACTCAATCAATAAGGTGGCTGTTGATACATACTTAGGTGTCAACGTTAAAGCAACCATTATGGTTAATAGTGTAACAACAACAGCAAAACCTAATATTTTCCATATGCTTTGCTTAATTACATTAAGATAAGCACCTAAATCAATTAGTTCCTCGTTATTGCTAGGCTTTTCAGATTGTGTATTCATTTTTTAATTACTGCCTTAAACTACTTAAAACAAGCGCTGTTCTATTTTTATGGTATCACCCGCTGCAATTTGGCTGTTTAAACTACCTTTTTGTTGCTGCTGTTTGGTTTGCTCTTTAAAAATAAATATTTTATCAACTGAGGCGCGCTCGGTTAATCCGCCGGCCAATGCTATTGCTTGATTTACCGTCATAGCAGGCTGGTAAGGATATGCACCTGGCTCTTTAACTTCACCATGTATATAAAAAGGTCGGTATTCTATAACTTGCGCATACACATTAGGGTTTACCAAGTAATCAGGCTGTAAGCCTTCGCTTATTGTTTGCTCAACTTGTGAAACACTTAAACCAACTAGTTTAACCTTACCTAAAAATGGGTAGTTTATCTCACCGCTGTTACCAAGCAGTGAGGTTACATCTAAGTCAGGCTGGCCAAATACTTTAATTTCTATTTTATCACCCGCACCTAAAATGTAGTTTTGCGAATCGTTCGCAAAACTACAAAAGCTCAGTAACAAAATTAAGCCTGTTAAAATTTTAACCTTCATTTATTTCCCTTTAATGCAAATGTAAAGGTTAGGCCAACAATTACGCGGTCAAACTCAATATTAGTTTGAGTTGAATTACGGTCAATAAAATCAACATAACCGGTTACCATACCAAAGTTACTGGCTAAATAGTTTAAGCCTAGGCGGGCATTTTTAACTTTATCCTTACGGTTAAAATTACCAGAGTACTGTTGGTCAACATAATTCGCGCTTACTACCGAGCTTAAAAAATCGCTCCAATCATGCTGCCATGTTGCACCATAAACACTCTCGCGAATGTAATCGCCTTCTAATAACGGATCTTTAGCGGCACGGCTAGTAACTAGTTGCAAAGTTGAATAGGTCAACGGCTTCCAAACGGCGGCAGCTTCCCAGCTTAAACCACTAAAGTTATCGCGCAGGTTTGACTCGAAATCTTTATTTTGGTAACCCACTTTAAACGAGCCAGTAGTAACGGCTGTGGCTTCCCACTCCATACCTAATAATACTTTTACGTCGTCTGAATCGCGGGTAATACCGTTTGAGTCAATTACATCGTATTGATAGTTTTCTTGCTTAACTTCTAAAAAGGCACGCGTACCAGCTTGGGTATTATAATAACCTGTAATACCTAGCATAGGCTTGTCGTAATCACGAAACTGCGATATGGCCGTAAAATTTTGATAATTTTTGTTATAGTAACCTGCTGTAAAAGCAACCTGAGCTTTAGAGCTTTCTGCGCCATATTCGTAACGAGCAGTTACGTTTTGTTGCTGATAATTTACAAGCTCATCTAGTGCGCTGCCCTGGCCTTCAGTTAATCCGCCACCACGTTGCTCGTACAACCAATCTGCGTCACCAGTAACATCTAAGCGGTGTTGGCTAGTAAACTCTTTATGTACGCCGGCACCCACATTAACTTGAGTAAAGTTATCGGTAGTGTCTTTATTGTGAAACGACGTGCTAGATGCAATATCAAATTTATAACTATCTGGGCCATCTTCAATCAATGCATTTAAACTCGGCGCTATATTCCATATTAAACGTGACTGAGTGGCAGACGGCGTCATAAAAAAGTTGTCGTTGCTATTTACGCCTAGCTGTAGCGTAGGTGTAATTTCAGCGCCGTCTTTAGTCATTACACTGCCTGGTTGTAATTCAACTGCCAATGCAGGTGCTGATAAGCCTAACGCAACAAGTAAAGTGGTAATTGTATTAGTACGCATTTTCACTTTTAAATCCCTTAAAAATTGTCATAAAAATTATTTTCACATCAAACCATAAAGACCAATGTTTAATGTAATGTAGGTCGTATTCAACTCGCTTGGCCATTTTATCTAAAGTATCGGTTTCGCCTCGCCAGCCGTTAATTTGTGCCCAACCGGTAATACCTGGTTTGGTTTTGTGCCTAAACATGTAAAACTCTACTTTTTTTCGGTACTCTTCATTATGCGCAACCGCATGGGGCCGAGGGCCAACAATAGACATATCGCCTTTTAAAACATTTATAAACTGCGGCAGTTCGTCAAGGCTCGTGCGGCGTAAAAAACCACCTAGTGGAGTAATGCGGGCATCATTTTTTGTTGCCTGAGTCACCACACCGCTGTTTTCGGTCACCGTCATTGAGCGAAATTTCCAAACTTTTATTTTTTGCCCATCTAAGCCGTAGCGATCTTGCTTAAATATTATAGGCCCTTTTGATGTCAGCTTTATGGCGGCAGCAATAGTCAATAATAGTGGGGTGATTAAGGTGACAATAATAGCTGATACAACTATATCTTCTGTGCGCTTTATAAATTCGTGAGCGCCTATGCACGGCGCTTCAAACACACTTAAAGTATCAACATCACCCACGTGCTCAATGCGAGCGTGTATTAAATTTGAGAGTAAAAAGTCTGGCACTATGTGCACATCAACGGTGGTATCACCTAACTGTAATAAAATATCAGCTATGCGTTTTTGCGCTTTCATGGGGAGTGCAATATACAGTATATCTATTTCACCGTTACGCGCTGCATCTACAGCATTTTGAATACGCCCCTCAACACCTTGCTGCTCAAGTTGTTCAAATAAACGTTCAGGGCTTCTGTCGTCATAAAAACCTTTAAAGTTAAAACCTAGCTCGTCGTGTTTTACAATTTCAGTATGTAAATAAGCAGCAGACTCTGTAGCACCAATAATGGCCACATTGCGTTGTGATAGTCCTAATTTACGGCGATTGCGCTTATACAAATAAACCCCTAAGCGCCAAATATATAAATACGCCACACTTAACGTAAACCAAATAGCTATTCCCACGCGAGAAAGTGACTCGGTAAATTTAAAAACAAAAGACACAACTAATAAAAACGCAAAAGCAATTAAAACACTACCCCAAGCACACATTACCATTGTTCTAAATTTACCAGCTCGCCAAGAGCGATAAGTAGAAAACAGCTCTGCACTATACAAGTAAGTTAAAGCAACAGTCAGTGCCGAGGCAACATAAATAGGAGTGAGTTTAAAGTTGTAAAGTAGGGCTGCGCACTGAAAGGCTAAAAACAACGCAAATATATCAAATAATCGGTAAAAATTGGCATCAGAGGAACCTGAAGGTTTAAAAGTCCTTGGAGATGTCATTTTGCTTAATTCCTTATAGCTAATCTAATTTGAGTTGACCCACAAAATACACGGCGATGATATAGCATTCGACGTTTTTGTTCAATTACTGATTCCGACAAAAGTACTAAGATTCATGTTTAAATCTTTTAGCAAACCCTTACTTTGTTTATTAAGTATCAAAGAGAATACTCACATTTTATTTAAGTTTAATTAAATAACTCCTTAAACCAACTCCAAACCCCAAACGAATATCCTGCAAATACATCGATCCCCAATGCCGATTTAACTAAATAAGACAACAACAATATAAGTAAAATAATAATGGTGACTATTGAGCTTAAAACTAGCGCTTGAGCCAATTTTGCTAGTTTTAGCTCTTTAGCACTGAGTTCTCGCCTATTTCGCCCTGCCAAAAAAACATAATAATACCGGTATTTAAAAAGCTTAACTACGCCTCTACAATCAACAGTATGATTACCCCACTGCCTTGCTCCAATCGCTACTTTTAAATACGCTAGCTGTTCATCGGTAAAAGTAGATTGAATGTTTTTAGGCATTCGTTCTAGTAAACTTCTAATAGCTGGATCTTGCTGTAAGTTCGACAAAAAAGCCTCAAATAAAACGTAAATAATTAATTGCTATCATTGTAAACAACTTTTAAATAATAAAAAGCCAATTAAAGTAATTGGCTTTGATTAAAGTGCTGCTTATTTCAAATTAGCTGAACGGAAAGTATTAGTTTTGTCCCAGCTATTTTCTTGCTGAAGTGGTAATGAACCATTTTGATTTATATTAGTGCCTGAGAACGAATGTTGATTCCATACGCGTGTAGCGGGTGACCACTTACAACTTCCTGTAGTTTTAACAGAAATACCATTAGTCCCTACAGCGCCATCTGGTAATAAAAGCGTATTAGAAACAGATACAATTTCTCCTGACCCGTCACCGTCCAAATCAACTATTATTGGGTATTCCCAAATAGTACCAGATGATTGTAGCGAATTATAAATTAGCTTATTTTCAGACGCACTAAATACGTTTAAACCCGTTTCATCAATATTAACAATTTCATCTTTACCGTCGCCATTGAAGTCATATGTAATAACGCCACCACGTTTGCTAGAGGGATCATTAATACTAAAGGAGTTAATTAAAACGCCTTGCTTATTTAGTACCTTAATAAACTCCCCTCCAGCTACAACAATATCAGGTTCCCCGTTTCCATCAACATCTCCAATAGAAGGAACACCGCCACCTGCGTCTTCTGATTGGTATTCCCATATAACTGAACCATCGTGTTCTAATAGTTTGACACTACCATCTAGGTCTGTCAGAACAATCTCAGGGTATTCATCGTTGTCAAAGTTACCAATTGCTGAAAAGCCTTGTTGTGTATTTTTATTCCAAAGTACACTACCATCTTTGGTAAATAATACACCATTCGCTAAAATTTCTTGTTGTCCACCAAGGTCAGAATCAAAGGCAATTGAATCTATAATTGTAAAATTACCTTTATTGTAATTTAAAGGTTTTTCAAGTTTCACAATAGAGTCATCTGCAAGACTCACAATACTATTTCCAATTATAAATTCAGGGTAACCATCGCCATCTAAATCTGAAATTGATGAGTTCCCGTATGCAAAACCTTTTGGAATAGATTTTATAAGCTCTCCTGAATTACTATAGATTTTATAACTGTGATCAGTTGAGTCTCTAACTATAACCTCTACCAAACCATCATTATTAACATCTGCTGCAGAAATAGAGTAAGTTGATGTTGCCTTGATTGACTTATAATTAAAAGTTCCATCAAGATTTTCACTTTTCCATAACTCTTCGCCATCGATTCCACTGAAAGCTCTAACAATACCCTGCGCACGATAATTAGCGATATTAAAAGTTACAGCTAGAATATCTGTAACATCTTTCTCATCAATTACACCATCACCATTATCATCATTAAGGTTTACAGCAATAGGTGTAGAAATAACCTGATTATACTCAGGCAAAAACTCACTACTACTCCAACTCCATTTCTCAACAATATTAATATCATTGCAAATAGGCTCTTCAATTTGCGGTAAATCACCATTGAATTCGCCACCTAACAATGCCATTGAGCCATAAAAGCTTTGGCCAATAATGGGCATTTTTGCCGTGCCGTATACACCTCTAATATCAGCATTAGGGGCTAATATTACACCTTGCCAACGATTACCTTTAATATCTAGCTTTTGGGCATTGGTAAAGTTGAATACGGTTTTACTTGCATGATGGCGTAAACGTGCAAAGCTCTTGCCTTTTACAACTACGTTATCATCACCTGTAATATTAAAAATTACAGTGGCATCTGCAGGAATGCCCCATACTTTAAAAGTGTGCGCTTTAGCAAAATCACGAGCATCTAAATTAAATACTTGTCTATCAGAGCTTCCATCACCTTGTAAATAAAGACCACCCCATTTACGGTATACTGTGCCTGTTTCATCTAATTCACTTAATTGAGTACTTAAATCTTTGTAATATTGCTCTTGCTCATCAAAGTTAAATGGCAATGCCGATTCATCTTGATTAGAAAGTATTTTAGAGCCCCACTCCATACCCCAACGAACACTCCAGTGAACATCAGTAGCGCCACCGGCAACCATGCTACCTACATATTGGCGACCATATTTAAAATCGATGGTAGATTCACTAATTAAGTAATATTCTTCTGGGTTGTATGGGCGTGTGTAGCCTACGCTGTAGCCTTTAAGGTCTATTTCACCGGCGGCAATTGCGCCGTCAGCACGACCAAAGTTCGATTTAAAATCGTTAAAAACAAATGCTGAAAAATTATTTGCTACGCCTAAATCTGCAGCTAGTGTTGTAGAACTGGCAAATGTAAGTGCTATCACTGCACTCAATTTTTTATATTTTAATAGTGAGTTAATCATTTTTTCCCTCAAAATGAAAAGTGCATTAATGGCACAAAGTTAGAGTCATTTGTTTAATGAAAGTTAATTCATCGAATTCTTGTGGACATTATATACACAAATAAAATCAAAAGGAACAAAAAACACTACGAAAGTACTAATTTTTAGTACCTAAAAAGACACAAAAACATAATATCAATGAGTTACGAAAAAATAAAACTCAAAAAAGACGAGTTAACCAAATTAAAATACTAGTAATTGTTAATTTAGTGTTAATCATTGATGATGTGGAGGTCCAATATAATTTAGTTTTAGTATTATTATAATAAAACTAAATTATGAAGCTCTTGGTCTTAAAAAGTTATGGTAGGAAATTTATATTTTCATTTTTATATTTATATTATAACTGTGTAATCTTTGGTAAAATCATACAACTAAACATTCAAAGCAAGTATTATTTATTAGTCATCATGTTATAAAAAAATACTGGAATTCCAATTGCATATCGCTTGAATAATCTTGACGGCTCACAAAACAAACGATAAGCCCATTCCAACCCTATCTTCTGTATAAATTTTGGTGCTCTTTTGAACCTCCCAGCGGCAAAGTCGATGATAGCACCTCCACAGATTATTATGACCCTTTTATCTATGCATAATTCACGTATTTTATTTGCTAGCTCTTCCTGTTTGGGCATCCCCATAGCTAGTAATATAACTGTTATTTTTTTTTCTTCATATTCATCATTTTTGAAATAATCAAATAAAAAGATTAAGTATTCTTCATTTGTCCTAAACCCATCCAAATAATGGGCATTATTATTTCCGAAAAATTTGTTCACTCCTTTTGATAGCCAAGGCTCCTTAGTACCAAATACAATACTTTTATTGTGCTCATCCCCTAAAACTTTATCTAAAATTCTTGGAATTAAATCCGTACCGTTTAAATTATCTCCTGGCTTAATTCCGTATTTTAGGCACGCCATTTTAACGCCTATACCGTCGCGTAATAAAAATGTTAAATCCATAAAGCTTCGATATACCCTTTGTTCATCAACAACTAAATTACAACCATGTTGATTAATAAAACCTATGGATATAGCTCTTGAAGCCTTTAGCACATAAGTATCAATAAAGTTATCAGTTTGATTATCTTCAACTATATGCATTTTAGACAATAGCTCGTATAAAATCTTACTTCCCATACTAACCTTTCCTACTTTTTATAAACTTTGCTGGTATCCCGCCAACGATTGAATAAGGTGGAATGTTTTTTGTTACAACTGACCCCGCAGCAATAATAGAACCTTTCCCAACAATCAACCCATGTAAAATAATTACATTTCTCCCTATCCAAACATCATCTTCGATTATGGGGTTACTATTATTAATCATACCCTGTTCGATCATCGGTATATCAGTACGTTCATAAGAGTGACTATTATTTAAAATTGCAACATTAGGTGCAATCATTACATTATTACCAATAACACCACCTTGTATAAAAACATTTTCATTAATATGGCAATGTGAACCGATGCTTATATTTTTGCAATCTGAAATATATACACTATTTTCAAAGATGCTTTTATCATGATATGTCATGATACCAAGCACTTTTGATACATAATTGACCCTCAATTTATTAAACATACCCGTATATTTTGTATTTGGTAACTTTGAGATCACTAAATAATATATGACAAGAAAAAATTTATTTAGCATTAATATCTCCGTATAGTCTAAGTAATCTGCGAATAACCTCTTTATTATTTAAGCCCAATGTATTTATTCTTTCTCGCCTAGCCCCCGGACTAGTCTCTCCATCCAAAACTGCTTTATTTATTTTTTTTACAGCTATACTTGGTGCTTCATTATCTTGGAGGATACACGTACCTTTTACATTAGTGAGTATATGCTGAACATCACCAACATTAGTACTTATTACAACCAAATCGGAACTCATAGCTTCTTTAATTACTTGAGGAGAACCTTCACTAATTGAAGTCATAAGTAAAAACTTAGCCTCTCGCATCAACTCTGATACTTCATTTCTGCTAAAGCCATCTAGGGCAATAATTTTCAAAGGCTCATATTCTAAATTATAGCAATCTAAGATATCCTTAAAGTAAGGATAGTTCTTTACTGCCCTATTTTTATTACCGGGGAATAAAGCAAAGTTTCGTTCTTTTTTTGTGTATTTCCCTTGAAATAAATCACTATCTACTCCGCAAGGTAAAACCTCATAATTTTTAGTATAGCCTTCAACAATTTTGCACATTTCGTTATTTAGGGTTATAACTTTACCTACCCTTTTCAGAAGTAATTTGCTAAGCATAACTTGAATTTTTTTGCCCTGAGAAATCAATATATCTCCGCCGTGGAGAGTCAGAACAACGTTTCTCCATTTCTTAAAGGGATTAATCAGCATAAATAGACCCGATAAGCCATAATGCACATGAATTACATCATATTTTGTATTCAATAAATGAAGATATAAACGAAAGGATTCGGTTAAATAAGTAAATTTCGATTTAAAACCATCTATTATGTATAAATTTACATTCAAATCCCCAGTATTCTTGAGTTGCTCATATTGCTCTTTAACAAATATTCCAGCATATTCAAAATTAGGGTTACGATCTGGGTACATATTACTTACAATTAGAACTTTCATTTTTCACCGACACTTCTTATATACACAATACAAATATGTGGTACTCATAACCAGCCCACTCAATAAATAGTAAGAATAAACGTTATTTTCAAACATCATCCTTAGAATAAAAACAATAAAAACAGGAAGAATTATAGTATTTTCTTTTATGCACCAACTGATTGCTTTTGATAGATAAAAAAGCGTTATAGAAAAGCCAATAAGTCCAAAGTCAACAAGGATCAATAAAAAATCATTGTGCGGTGCAATACCGTCCCAGATATCAAAAAACCCCCAAAAGCCATTCCCAAACAGAAGATATATGAGTGGTTGTTCTATTAAGTAATCCCAGAAAATAATGTAAGCATAAAATCTCCAAACTAAAGAACTCTGATACTCATCACCGAGCTCTTGCATTGACAAGCGGTGTTTGGATAAAGCAGCTAACTCCCCCCATCCACCGCTCAATAAAAGCTGAAATGGGCCAAATACCTTGATAAATAATTCAGGAAAGAAATAGCTGAAAGTATTATATAAAAATATTATTACAAGAAGAGCACTGCAAATAGCTAAAATAAGCGTCCTAATATTTAGTTTTTTCACATTAAGAAAAACTACAAATGATGATAATAAAGTTCCAGTTGATGTTGTTAAACCAGAAGCTATGACTACACAAATCCTATTCATTAAACTGTCACGATTTAACATCTTCATAGAATAAATAAATGTTAATGATAGTAAAACGTAACTTCCCAATAAATTGGCATGCTCAAAGTTATAAAAAAGTCTATTAGCTGGTGATGCTAAGATTAAAGATAGTAAATAGTGTATTACTATTATAAAAAAATACGCCTTGATTAATGTACTTGTTAAGCTTATTACCTCATCCAACTTTATTCTTTCAAAACAGATTCTTACAGTTAAAAAAAGAATAATAGTAGAAATAAACTTGATAAAATACCTAAGCTCTCCACTTATGGCGAGCCACATGAAACAAAGAATAACAAAAACAATTATTCCAGCCCATTCCTTTCTTTTTATAACTTTAAGATGTGTACGGTTCAAAAAAAGAGTAATCATGCATATTGTATTAATAACAACAAAGTTTAATTCTCTAAATGGAGATATAAAATCCAAAGTAATCTTTATAATAAATAAATAAAGAAGTATATTTTTAATTTTCATTGCGAATAAGCTTTAGTATATTTTTTACCACTACATTTTGATCGAACTTATTTATATCCATCTTTCTAAAGGAACTAAAGTTAAAATCAAAAAAATAGTTAAATTCTGAGAAGTCACTCTGTTTACTGCTTATGCTGATAAAAGGCCTACCTGAAAGTGTATAATCTACTAACTTGCTTGGTTGCTGCACACCTCCCAGGTTCGAAAAGTTTATTAAAAAATCCATCTTGCTTTGCTCATAAATACAATCTTCTCTTGGGATCATCGGTTTAATTTTAATTCTGTTGTTTGGATATTTATTCAGTATTTCAATACATTCAGAATTACTTACATCTGTGTAAACTATAAACTTATAATCTAATTCGATAGTGGACAAAAATTTAAAGAAATTATTAGGCTCTCTAATTCCTTTATATAATAGTCCCGCATAACAAAAAGTTGGCACTTCGTTTTTTATATAAGCTCCTAAACTATAGTTTTCTAAATCATATCCTTGTGGACTGACTATTACTTCGCAATCTATGGGCTTAAGTTTTTCAAATAAACTAACAGCGCTTTGGACGGGCGTTAAAATATAATCACAGTAGTTAAGGACCCAAGCTTCTATATGACGAGCATAAAAACAATAATTCCCATTAGGGTTAGAACTATAAGGATCTCCATAGTCA
>MDTG01088133.1_pt1 | contig 11617 bp, 9 predicted proteins | sample 811421 | NCBI WGS metagenome assembly MDTG01 (sample SAMN05326645, study PRJNA326480) | marine metagenome | isolation source: seawater | place: Pacific Ocean: South East | collected 2011
CCCCGCTCCAGGCCCTGCCCTACGCTCGCGCCCTGGTCCGCCTCGAACCCGAGCAGGCCCGCCTGCACCGCTGCCTGGCCTGGCACGGCGTAGCGCTGGCTCGCGGGCTGAGGGACCTCCTCCTCGCCGAGGGCTCCCAGATCCCGGACTCGCAGGCCGACCTCGCTGTGAGCGCGGGGCGGGCCTGGCTGCACTACCTGAGGCGAGACCCCGACGCGCTCGGGGCCTGCCTGAAGCCGCACCTCAGCGACCCCGCCACGCGCCGACTCCAAGCCACGTTCTGGCTCTACCTCAAGCGCTACGAAGCGGGTCTCGAGCTCCTGGCCGCTCCCGCAGCGCAGCTGGATGGGCGAAGCGCAGGGATCCAGGCCTCCCTCCTGGCCCACCTCCGCCGCGACGAAGAGTCAGCGGCGGCGGTCAAGCGGGCCCTCGAGCTCGACCCGCGTGAGCCCTGGGCCTGGCGCGCCAAGGGCTACCTGCTCTTGAACCACACGCAGCGTGACGAGGCCGCGCGCGCCTTCGCGCGGGAGTCGGAGCTCTCGCCCCTCGACCCTGTGCCCCACTACCACCGAGGGAGAGCCCTCAGGCGAGCGCACCGCTTCCGGCGCGCGATCGAGGCCTTCGCCGAAGCGTTGGCCCTGGACCCGCGCTACCCCAAGCCCTACCGCAACCGCGCGATCGCGCGCTCCCGCCTGGGTGAGTTCGACCTGGCGCTGGCCGACGCCGATCGCGCCGTCGAGCTCTCGCCCCGCGACGCCTACCCCCTCGTGGTGCGGGCTCGGATCAGGCGGCACCGCAAGGAGCCCGTCCTGCCCGACCTCGAGGCCGCGCTCGCGCTGGACCCGACCCACGCCGACGCCTGGGGCCTGCTGGCCGAGGTCTACCTCCAGGCGGGCGAGCACGAGCGCGGCCTCGCCGCCTGCAGGCGCGCGCTGGCGACCTACCCCCAGCACCCCAACGGCTGGGCCATCCTCGGCGAGTTCGAGCGGCTCGCCGGACGGCGCGCGGAGGCGTTGGCCGCCTTCGACCGCTCGCTGGGTTTCGATCACAAGAACGTGGCCGCCCTCCACGGGCGCGCACAGCTCTACCTGGACGAGCAGGACTACGAGCGCGCGCTGGCAGACCTCGAGCAGGCGTTCCGGGTCAGCCGAGGGGAGCCCAAGGCGGCGATCAGCCTGGCCTCCGGGCGCCGCCTCGCGGGAGACCTTCAGGGAGCGCTCGAGCTCTGCAACGACGTGCTGGAGGCGGCCCCGCACTACGACGCCCTCCTGGAGCGCGCCGCGGCCCAGGCCGCGCTCGGCCACGAGGACCTGGCGCTGAGGGATCTGGAGCGCGCCAGCGAGGTCGCCCCCCAGGCGACCCGCCCCTACGTGCAACGCGCTGCCATCCATCTGCGCGCCAAGCGCTACCCCGAAGTCCTCCACGCGGTCGAGGCCGCCCTGCGCCGCAACCCCGACGATGCTCGCGCGCTGGCGCTCCGAGGGCTCGCGCGACTGGAGCTCGGCACCCCTGGAGCCCGCCAGGACCTCGAGCGCTACCTAAAGCTCGACCCACGAGGCACTTGGCGAGACAGCGTCGAACGCGCCCTCCAGCGCGCAGAGTAGCGCCGGCACGGAAACGCCGGCCAAAGCGGATCGAATATGCATTCGTTCCGCTTTCATGATTCCGCCACGGGACGAATGGCGACCCGGAACTTCGTCCGTTTGGGACGAATCTGGACGCACTTCGTGCACGATGTTCGCAATACAAGGACTTGGGTCGCTGGTCCCGCCCGTGCAATAGCTCTCTCCAACACCACCACAGGGAGAGAATCATGGGTTTCAACGGCAAGAAGGGATCGCTCTGGGTCCTGTTCCTCAGCGCTAGCCTCCTGGTCGGCTGCGGCGGCGGCAGCAGCAGCAAGTCCGGTAGCACCGTGGCGCCCGCCACCAGCGGGAGCACGGCGGCGCCGACCTCGAGCGGCACGGTCGGCTCGCCCACCAGCGGCACCACCAACACCCCCACCGCGAGCCTCGGCGCCGGCCCGGTCCTCAACACGGTCCAGTTCGACGACGTCGACGGCGACGACATGGTCAGCAAGGGCGACAAGCTGGTCGCGACCTTCGTCGACGACCTCGAGCCCGTCCCCGCCGGCCTGAACCCGGCCGACGAGTTCGAGCTCCTCGTGGCGGACGACACCTTCGGCGCGGGCGCCACCCTCGAGAGCGGTCCGGCCGCCAACCAGGTGCAGATCACCCTCGGCGACGAGCCCCGCCTCTACGTCAGCGCGACCTTCGACCCCAACAAGACCACCAAGGGCGAGGCGTCGGGGATCAACGTCTCGGCCAACGCCACCGGCCAGATCCGCGGCCTGGGTGAGGGCGCCGTCCAGGCGAGCGCCGCGCCCGTCGACGTGAGCGGCACGCTGACGGCCAGCTTCCACAACGGCGCCAGCCTCAACGACCCCCGCGGCGCCCACGTCTCGGTGACCCTCGACGACGGCCGCGTGCTCGTGGTCGGCGGCCTGGCGGGCACCAAGAAGGAGGACCTCGTCACCGAGGCCGAGCTCTACGACCCCCTCACGGACAGCTTCGTGCGGGTCAGCGACCTGAGCGGCGAGGCCGGCCGCATGAAGCGCGGCAAGGTCAACGTCGGCTTCTTCCAGGGCACCGCGGTCAAGCTCAAGAACGGCGACGTCCTGATCAGCGGCGGCTACGGCGTCGAGAAGAAGAGCTTCTTCGGCCTGGGCAAGACCAAGGTCGACACCCTCGAGAGCGCCTTCCTCTTCCACCCCCAGACCAACACCTTCGAGCGCGTCGGCGACATGGTCACCCCGCGCCACAGCCACACCGCGACCCTCCTCGACGACGGCCGCGTGCTGATCGCCGGCGGCTACAACGACTCGCTCTGGAGCAAGAGCAAGAGCCAGGCGCCGCTCGAGGTCTACGACCCCGCCAACAAGCGCTTCGAGAAGCTCGGCAAGATCTTCCGCCGCGTGAAGCTCCAGACGCCCCGCCAGAACCACAGCGCGGTCGCCCTGGACAACGGCAACTCGGTCCTCTTCTCCGGCGGCGTGCGCTGGAAGGGCGGCGCGCTCTTCGGCCTGATCAAGCCCAAGCTCGAGGCGGTCCAGGGCAGCGAGGCGCTCGTCGGCGGCAGCAAGACCGAGAAGTTCGGCGACATGGCTGAGTCGCGCCTCAACCACACCTCGCTCGAGTTCGCCCCCTACAAGGTCGCGGCCTTCGGCGGTCACTCCCTCAACGGCGGCGCGGTCGCCACGGTCGAGGTCTTCGACGCCAACACCGGCGCCTGGACCAGCGCCGGCAGCCTGAGCACCCCCCGCAGCGGCCCCCTCGCGGCGATCGTCCGCAACGAGGTGCTCGTGATCGGCGGCCACACCGGCGTCAGCGAGACCGACGTGGTCGAGGTCTTCCAGCGCGACGCTGGCACCATGGCCAACGGGACCTACACGCTCAACACCGCCCGCAACGGCTGCACGGTCAACACCCTGGCCGACGGTCGGGTCCTCGTGATCGGCGGCCTGAGCGGCAGCAGCGCGAGCTGGCTCAGCCTCGACGGCGCGCCCCTGGCGAGCACCGAGGTCTACGTCAGCCACTAGCGGCTGACCCGAGACAACAACCCAGAGACAACTCTGAGTCTGGATCTTCTTTCCTGAATTCTTCCCGGTGTTCCGACCCCGTCCTCTGGACGGGGTCGGTTCTTTGGTTGGGGCGGCGCCCGCTAGCGCTCGCCCCAGCGCTCTGAGAAGGCGCGCCGCGCCTACTCCCCGAAGTAGCGCTTGTAGAGCTTCTCGTAGACGCCGTTGCGGCGCAGGCGGAGCAGGCTGCGGTTGATCTGCTCGCGCAGCGGGCTGCCGTTGCCGAACACGAAGCCGTAGTGCTGGACCTCGAACAGGGGACCGGCCAGGAAGGCCTTGCCGGAGCCCGCGCCGTGGCAGTAGTGGCGGAGGGTCGGCGCGTCGAACACGACCGCGTCGGCCTTGCGCTGATCGAGCAGGGGGTAGGCCAGCTCGATCTCGGGCACCCCGACGACCACCGCGCCGCACTCGCGCAGGACGTCGGCGCTGGTGCTGCCCTTGACGGTCGCCACCCGCTTGCCCGGCAGGTCCTCGGGGCCCTGGATCTCGTGCTGGAGCTGATCGACGGTCATCAGCGAGGCCCCCTTGGCGATCAGGGTGCCGTAGACGCTGATCCCCGAGAAGATCACGAGGACCGCGACCACTCGGCCCAGGGGGCGGCGCGGCGCGTAGTCGCCGTAACCGACCGTGCTCATGGTCACGATCGTCCAGTAGATCGCCTCGAAGACGCCGGGGTTGAAGTCGTCGCTGAAGCAGCTCTCGGCGATCCCGCGCTCGGACCACCAGGCGAGCAGGGCCGAGATCGCGATGAAGGCCAGCCCGCCGAGGAGCCAGGGCAGGTTCTTGGCCTGGAAGAGGTTGCTCGCGATCGTGCGCGTGGCGCTGTGCTGGGCCGCGGGCGGAACCATGATCTGCAGGCCCGAGCGGATGTATTGGTGGCTGAAGTCGAGCCGGACCTCGCGCTCGGAGGTGATCGTGATCGCGCCCAGGGCCGCCTCGACCTCGCCCTTCTCGACCGAGGCCAGCAGCTCCTCGAGCGAGGCGCGCTGGACGAAGGTCGTCTCGAGGCCGCTGTCCTCGGCGATCGCGCGCCACAGCTCGACGTCGAAGCCGGTGTAGCCCTCGTCCTGCTTGACCGCGAAGGGCGAGATCGGGACCAGCCCGACCTTGACGCTCGTCTTGGCCGGCTTCTCTGCCGGGACCGGGGGCGAGTCCTGGCCCGCCGCCGGGAGGCAGAGGCAGGTCAGGGCGAGCAGGAGCGGCGCGAGCAGGTGTCTCAAGGGGGGCCTCCAGCAAGGGCGAGGCGCGCCATGATAGGGACTCAGGCAGCCGGTTCGACCGTGAGGGCAGAGCGCGCGCGGCGCCCCGCGCTCAGTCCACCCGGCGCAGGGCCCGCGCCAGGTCCAGGAAGGACACCCCCAGCTCGCGCGCCTCCAGCGCGCTCGCGCGCCGCTCTCGCTCCAGGGCGTCGGGCGGCGCGCTGTGGGACGCGGCCACGATCACGTTCCCGCCCCAGCCCCGCACGAGGTGGACGTAGCGGAACACGCGCCGGATCGTGCGCACGTCCTCGGCCAGCGCCGGGCTGCGCAGGATGTTGAACACGACCACCCCGCCCTCGGCCAGGAGGCCGCCGAGGTCGGCGAAGAAGCGCTCGGTCTTGAGCCGGAGCTGCAGCCCGCGGCTGTCGGTGTCCTCCGCCGGCTTGAGGTAGGCGTCCATGTAGATCGCGTCCCAGCGCCGGCCCGCGGCCTTGGCCTCGGCCAGGTAGACGAAGCCGTCGGCGGTGTGGATCCGCGTGCGCGGACCCGGGCGGGTGGCGAACCACTCGTCCGCGATCTGGACCACGAGCGGGTCGATCTCGACCGCGTCGAGCTCGGTCTCGGGGAAGTGGCGCGCGAGGAAGTGGACCATGGCGCCGCCGCCCAGCCCGACCAGTAAACAGCGCCGCGGCGCCTCGGCGCGCAGCAAGTGGCTTACGAACATGGCGCGCGTGTAGGGGATCAAGAGCTCGTGGGGCCGGCGCAGGTCGAGCTGGGTCTCCTTGACCTCGCGCCCGTCGTCGTTGACGAACCACAGCGTGCGCACGCTTCCCTCCTGGCGCAGGCGAATGTGGGAGTAGTCCGAGCGGGTCTCGAGGAGCAGCTGGACCCCGCTCACCTCGCGCGGGCCGCGGGCCTCGGCGGAGCTCGGACGGCTCTGCTGCTGGGGGGAGGGACTCCTTGACTCGGCGGCGGATTTGGTGGCGGCGGGCTCGGCGGGAGCCGCGCAGCCGCCCAGCAGGCCGAGCGTCACCAGCAGCGGAGCCCAGGCTCGCAGCGCGACGCCGCTCACCGGCTCAGCTCTCCTCGCCGCTCGCAGCCGCCGACTGGCTGGCCGTCTCGGGGGCGATCCGCCCGCTCAGGCGCTCTTCGGTGGCCGCGAGGTGGATCCAGAACGCGTGCAGTCGGTCGCGATAGGAGTTGGGCAGGTGCGTCCCGCGAGCGCGAGTCCGCACCGCCTCCAGGCGCTCCTCCAGCCCCTCGGCGCTCAGCTCGCCGGCTTCGCGTTCGATCGCGTGGAGCTGCTCGTAGAGCTTGAGGATCTTGGAGTTCTGGGCCCAGGCGTAGGCCAGGGGGACGACCCGCGAGAGGGGCAGCAGGAGCGTCACCAGGGGGAGGAGCATCACCCAGAAGCGAGCCACCACGCTCGCGACCCAGAAGGGGAGCGCGCGGTAGAGCAAGGGCATGCCGTTGGTGTGGAAGCGCTTGGCGCTCGGGGTCAGCGGGTAGTCCACGTAGAGGGGGCTGGGGAACTCGCCTGGGTCTTCGAGGGGCCCGCCCAGGCCGTGGATGTCCTGGCAGGCCTGCAGGAGCAGGTCCCCCGAGCTGGGGTGCAGGTCCTCGGTCGTGACGATCGTCGCCGCGCTGGCCACCAGGGGCGTGTCGCGGCGAGGGAGGTTCTTGGCCAGGTCGACCACGCCCTCGGGCAGGACGACCCGCGAGAGGTAGCGGTGGTGGCGGGTGAAGGCCGCCGCGCGGCGGAAGCCCAGCAGGGCCACGTCGGGGTCGGCCAGCAGCTCGGCCACCTGCGGGATCTCGGGGCTGCCGCTGAGGAAGAGCGCGTCCAGCTCGCCCTTGCGCAGGGCCGCCGTCGCCTCGGCGCCGCCGACCTCGACCAGGGTGGTGGGCGCGTCCGCCACGCCGCACTCCTTCAGCAGGCGGAGGGCGACCGCGCGCGTGCCGCTGCGCGGGCTGCCGACGGCGATCCGCTTGCCCCCGAGCCCGCGCAGGTCCGCGGCGCCCAGCCCGCGCGTGAACACCCACAGCGGCTCGCGGTAGACGCTGCCCAGGCTGCGCAGGCGCATGTGCTCCTGCTTGGTCGAGACGCCGCCCTGCACGAAGGCCAGGTCCACCGCGCCCTTGTCGAGCAGCTCCAGGTTCTCGGCCGAGCCCCCGGTGGGGACCAGCTCCAGGGTCACCCCCCGCTCGAGGAGCGCGTCCCGGTAGCGCTGGCCGAAGCGGTGGTAGGCCCCCTCAGGGCTCCCGGTCGCCATGCGCAGCCGCTCGGGGGGCGCGGGGTCGACGGCCATGTAGGCGGCCGCGAAGGCCAGCAGCAGCAGCCCGATCAGCGGCAGCCAGAGCAGCCAGGCCTTGCTCGGCGGAGTGGGGGTCTCGTCGGCCATGGGGACGAGGCTACTCGACTTCCTCGGCAGCGGCCGCGCTAGCGCAACTCCTCTGGCGCCGGCGCGCGTGTAGCTCCCACAGGCGCCAGCTCGTGCTGGCGCGCGGTCGGAGCGGAGAGACGCCAAGACGGGGGGGCTGGGGGGCGAGCGGCGGGATCCAGGAGGCGAGCGTTCTCACGGCCGAGACGTTAGAGCTCCGGCGGGACCGCGTCGGCCAGGGCCCGCAGCGCCCGACGCGCGGCGCCCAGCGCCCGCGCCAGGCTGGGCCAACCGCCTTCGTCGGCGAGCTCCCTCCAGGCGCGCCGCCCGAAGACGCGCCCCTCGAGGAGCGCGCGCGCGCGCGGCTCGAGGGCGGTCAGGCGGGCGGGGTGCTCGCGCAGCCAGCGCTCGACCACGTAGCCGGCGGCCTCGAGGGGCTGGGGGCTGACGACGCAGCGGGCGTAGCGGCGGCGCACCTCCTCGGGGTCGAGGGGGGCCGCGGCCGGGAGGTCGCGCTCCAACTCCCGCGCCAGCGCGGGGTCGAGGGGCAGACCGCTCTCGGCGGCGAGCCACTCGAGCTGCAGGGGGAGGTCGCGGGCGAGGTCCGCCCGCAGCTCCGCCAGGAGCGCGGCGCCGCGCTCGCTGGCGGGGCGGAGCAGCGCGACCGAGGGCTCGCCGCTGCGCGCGCTGCGCGTCAGGCCGAGCCGGACGAGCGAGTAGCCGAGCGAGCGCCGGAAGCGGAGCAGGCCCGGGGTCGCGCCGAAGAGGGTCCCGAACAGGTCGGGGGCGTAGCTGGCGTGCACGTGCTCGACCAGCGCCCGGGCCAGGCCGCGCCGGCGCAGCTCGGGGTGGGTCGCGATCCGCACGCTGCGGAGGAAGCTCAGCTCGCCGGCGGCGGGGCGGGCGCAGTGGACGACCAGGGTGTCGGGGAGGGCGTGCCCGCGGATCCGCCAGCGCCCCGCGGCGAGCTCGGCGCAGGTCTCGGCGCCGAGGCCGCCCTCGCGCGCGACGAGGGTCACGGCCCACACCTGGCCGTCGGCGGCGATCGCATGCACGGCCAGGTTGGGGGCGTCGAGCAGCCGCTGCAGGTCGCCGGGGGTCGTGCGGTAGTGGGCGTGAACGAGGAGCGCGAAGAGCCCGCGCAGGAGGGCCTCGTCGCGCGCGAGCTCGGCGCGCTCCAGCCGGCGCGGGGCGGGCGGACGGACCTCGACCCGCGGCGGCGGCGGGAGCTCGGCGTCCAAGGCGAGCAGGCGATAGACCCAGGCCTCGAGCGGGTCGCCCGCGCTCCAGCGGATCGGGGCGCGCAGCTCGAGGCGGGTCAGCGGGCGCTGCTCCTCGAGCCAACGCAGGAAGCGGAGCACGAAGCCCCGCCCCGTGCCCTCGTAGCCGTGGGTCGTGGTCGCGAAGGCCAGGCGCGCCCGCGGCTGGCGGCGGACCAGCTCGCGCAGGAGCGGGACCGGGAGCTGGGCCGCCTCGTCGACCAGGACCAGGTCGAGCCCGCTCGCCTCGCGCAGCAGCTCGTCGGCGGCCCGGTAGCGCACCCGCGGGTCTTCGGCGGGCGCGAAGCGGAGCAGCTCCGTCGCCGCGGCGGGGCTCGGCGCCGTGACCGCGACCCGCAGCGGGCGCTCCGCGAGCGCGCGGGTCAGGGCCAGCCCCAGGGCGCTCGACTTGCCGCGCCCGCGGTCGGCGAGCAGCGCGAAGGCGCGCGGAGCGGGGTCGAGGAAGCCCGCTGCCAGCTGCGCGACGACCTGGGCCTGCTCCTCGCTCCCGCGCGGGGTGAAGGGGACCGGCGGCAGCGGCTCCCGCGGCGGGGCGCCCCACTCGGGGAGCGCGGCCTCCAGGCGCTCCCAGAAGCGAGTCCCCGCCAGCTCGAGCGGGAAGCCCTCCAGCGCGAGGGGCTCCCAGCGCGGCGCGGAGCCGGGCGGCGGCAGCCGCAGCAAGAGCGCGCCGCCGCCGCGCACCAGCCCGTGGCAGCGCCCGAGCAGGTCGGCGTCCAGCCCGGCGTGGGCGTCGAGCGTGACCGCGGCGAAGCTCTGCCCGAGCAGGCGGCGGACGCGTCCCGGCGCGGTGCCCTCGCTCCCGACCTCGAGCACCTCGTCCAGGTCCTGGCACAGGCGCGCGGCGGCCGCCGCCGTCTCGGCGGGGGCGCCCCGCAGGACCACCAGCCGGCGCGGAGTCACGCGAGCTTGCGCCAGGCCACGAAGGCGAAGAAGCCGAGGGGCGCCAGCAAGGCGGCGATCGCCAGGGGGCCGTTCTTGGCCTGGCCCACGTGCCGCTCGCGGTTCAGCGCCAAGAGCGTCAGCGCCAGCAAGGGCAGGAAGAAGGCGCCGATCACCGCGTAGAGCTTCTGGATCGCCTTGAACTCGAGCAGGAGCCCCGCCAGGGGGACGAGGCTCAGGCCCCACAGGTAGGCGCGGTAGGGGCGGCCGCGCACGTCGACCGTGAAGGCCGCCGTGGCCAGGTCGCCGGCGCCCACGCCGGTCGCGGCGACCAGGGCCCCGGGCCCGATCACCGCCAGCGCGCGTCGCCAGCGGCTCGCCGGCTGTGCGCTCTCGTGCTCCGCTCCCTCGCCCACATCAGGCATGCTACGTCCGCACCCCGAGGAGGAGCCATGCCGCTCGTCGCCGTCACCACCTCTGCGCCGGCCCCAGACGCCGAGCCCACCCAGACCCTGCTGAGCCACCTCAGCGCGGCCCTCGCTGAGGGGACCGGCAAGCCCGAGTCCTACGTCATGACGAGCCTCCAGGCCGGAGTCTCCATGAGCTTCGGCGGCAGCTTCGAGCCGGCCTGCCTGGCGCAGGTCCACAGCGTCGGCACCCTGACCCCCGAGCAGACGAGCGCCCTCAGCGAGCGCCTGAACGCGATCCTGTGCGCGGGCCTGGGCGTCGACCCCGCCCGGGTCTACGTCGGGTTCAACGACGTCGAGCGCCACATGTGGGCCATGGCGGGGAAGACCTTCCAGCGGTGAGGAAGCTCGTTCGCCAGACCGTCGACCGCTACCTGCGCGCCTGGGCGACCCAGGACCGCGAGGGGGCCGAGGAGGAGCTGGCCCCCGACCTCGACTTCCGCAGCCCGCAGGATCGCTTCAGCGGCGCCGACGCCTTCCTGGCCGAGTGCTGGAAGTACGCCATGGGCCTGACCGACGTGAAGATCCTCGAGAGCGTCTACGACGAGTCGAGCGCCTTCCTGCTGCTGGAGTGGCACACCGCGCACGGGCCCTATTGCTCGGCCGAGTACTACGTCCTGCGCCAGGGGAAGATCTGCAAGATCCTGGTGACCAACAACGACCCCGACTTCAAGAACTGGTGCCGCTAAGTGAACCGCGCCCTCGCCTCGCTCCGCCCCTTCCTGTTCGCTGCGCTGCTCTTGGCGCCGGCGCTGGGCCTCGTGGCCTGCGCGAGCGACCCGGCCCCCGCCCCAGCCCCTGACCCGCTCCCGGAGGGCCCCGTGACGCCGCGCGTCTCCTATGCCGGTCGGATCTACCTCGACAACGTCGCTGGCGCGGGCGGGAGCCTCTCGCCGCGGCTGATCAAGACCCAGGCCGAGTACGAGCGCTTCGTGTCGGCGATCCCGCAGCGCAAGATCCAGAAGAAGCAGCCGGCCCCGCCCAGCGAGGACCCGCTCCTGGAGATGCCCAAGGTCGACTTCCCGCGCGAGGTCCTGATCGTGGCCCTGCGCGACTCGATGTACGTCCACCCCGAGCTGGGCCCGATCACGGCCAAGGACGGTGACCTCGAGGTGCAGGTCGTCTACCCGCCCCTGGGCGACACGGTCATGGCCGCCGCGATGCACGGCGTGGGCGTCTACGCGGCGGCCGTCGTGCCGGCCTGTTCGGGCGAGGTCCGCTTCGTCGAGGACGGCGAGCCGGGCCAGCGCGAGCCCGAGCCCTTCCCGCGCTGAGGCCAGCCGAGGAAGAGCAGCTGGGTCAGGGCGCAGAGGGTGCCCCAGCAGGCGAGGGGCCAGGGGACCGCGGTCCGGAGCGCGGGGAGCGCGGCGAGCTCCTCCGCCAGCCCGCGCGCCGAGCGCAGCTCCGACCAGCTGAGGACCTCGCGCCCCGCGAGGCCCAGCGCCGCCGCGAGCAGGGCGCTCGCGGGGGCCAGCCGCAGCAGGCGCAGCAGCTCGGCGCGCAGATCCAGGCGCGGAGCCCAGAGCGCCTCCTGCTGAACCATGAGCAAGGCCAGGGCCGAGTTGAGGGCGCTCAGCCAGCCGAACTCGTCCACGAAGTGCTGCCCGCGGGTCAGCACGCAGAGGACGAAGAACGCCAGCGCCAGCGCGAAGAGCGCCGAGGCGCAGCGGACCCGCCCCGGGCGCGAGACCGCCTCGCCGAAGAAGAGCACCACCAGCAGCGCCAGCGGCAGGGCCGCGCAGCTGAGCACCCAAGCGACGCCCCACAGGCAAGG
>MDTG01000314.1_pt1 | contig 11616 bp, 9 predicted proteins | sample 811421 | NCBI WGS metagenome assembly MDTG01 (sample SAMN05326645, study PRJNA326480) | marine metagenome | isolation source: seawater | place: Pacific Ocean: South East | collected 2011
AAAGAAGAACAGATAGAAATGGAAGGTGAAGTCATAGATACCCTTCCAAATACAACTTTTAGAGTAAAATTAGAAAACGATCATGTGGTACTTGCCCATATATCTGGAAAAATGCGTAAGAATTACATCCGTATTTTAACAGGGGATACTGTTAAAGTAGAGTTAAGCCCGTATGATCTGTCAAAAGGCAGAATAACATACAGAGCAAGATAAATAGAAACTAAGCGGAAGCGGTCTAGTCCGATTTGATTATTTCTGTTTTGAGGTCATCGTTTTCAACAAACACTCGCAAAGTCCCGCCAGCAGAAAGATCTCCAAAGAGAACTTCCTCTGAAAGCGGTTTTTTTATTTTCTCAAGAATGAGCCTTTGCATTGGTCTTGCACCCATTTTTTCGTCATAACCATTTATGGCAAGCCACTCCCGAGCGTCTTGATTTACCTCAAGAATCACGTGCTTATCATCTAGCTGTTGCTGTACTTGTATTAAAAATTTATCCACTACAGTATTAATTATACCTGTGCTCAATGGGCTAAACTGTATGATGCTATCCAAACGATTACGAAACTCAGGGGTAAATAAATTTTTAAGAGCCTCCATCCCGTCGCTTTTATGGTCTTGTTCTGAAAAACCCATAGATGAACGACTCATCTCTTGTGAGCCCGCATTAGTAGTCATGATTAATATTATATTTCTAAAATCAGCTTTTCGGCCGTTATTATCTGTCAAAGTACCGTGGTCCATAACCTGCAACAACAAATTAAAGACTTCAGGGTGTGCTTTTTCTATCTCATCGAGTAAAATTACAGCATATGGATTTTTAGTAACAGCGTCGGTCAGAAGACCGCCTTGATCAAAACCAACGTAACCAGGCGGCGCACCAATAAGCCTGGAGACAGTATGGCGCTCCATATATTCTGACATGTCAAATCTGAGTAACTCAATGCCCATTATCTCTGATAATTGTTTAGACAACTCAGTCTTTCCTACTCCTGTAGGCCCAGCAAACAGAAAAGATCCGATAGGTTTTCCTGAGTCTCTTAAGCCCGCACGTGAAAGTTTGATTGAACTAGCTATAGCTGATATAGCCTCATTTTGCCCAAAAACAACCATTCTGAGATTTTCTTCTAGATTTTCTAATTGCAACATGTCTGATGAAGATATACTTTTAGTTGGTATTCTCGCAATTTTTGCAACAATATTCTCGATATCTGAAATACCAATGAGTTTCTTCCTTTTTGATGATGCCAGCAATTGTTGATGAGCACCCGCTTCATCAATAACGTCAATAGCTTTATCCGGCAAGTATCTATCTGTTATATGCCTTGATGACAACTCTACCGCAGTTTTAAGGGCTGACTGAGAAAATCGTAGATTATGATGGTCCTCGAATCTAGACTTTAAGCCCTTTAGGATTTCAATTGCCTCCTCATTGGAGGGCTCAGGAACATCTATTTTCTGGAAACGCCTTGAAAGCGCCCTATCCTTTTCAAATACACCTCTGTACTCCTGAAAAGTTGTAGAGCCAATACAGCGAATGTGACCCGATGTAAGAATCGGCTTCAAGAGATTAGAGGCATCCATCACACCGCCAGAAGTTGCACCAGCACCAATAATTGTGTGTATCTCATCAATGAAAAGAATAGCTTTATCTTTTGCTTTAAGCTCGGCCAATATACCCTTGAATCTTTTTTCAAAATCTCCTCTATATTTTGTACCTGCAAGAAGATCGCCTACATCAAGAGAATAGACTGTTGATTCTGAGAGAATATTTGCTGCATCTCCATCAACTATCATTTTTGCTAGACCTTCAGCTATAGCAGTTTTTCCAACACCAGCCTCACCAACAAGCAGAGGATTATTTTTTCGACGACGAGCCAGTATTTGCGAAACTCTCTGAATTTCATGACTTCGTCCAATCAGAGGATCTATATTCCCATTTTCTGCCTCAATATTTAAATTTGTTGTAAATTTATCAAGCAAGCTTGTTTTCTTTTCTTTTCTTGAACCTAGTGAGTCCTCTGAAACTATATTATCATCAAGAATTCCCTCAGATTCATCAGCATACCCAGGAGCACCATGAGATATTACATTTACAACGTCAATTCTATTTATACTTTGAGCATGAAGAAAATATACTGATTGACTTGCCTGTTCACTAAAAATTGCAACAAGAACATTACATCCTTGAACTTCTTTATTTCCAGAAGATTGAACATGAAAAACTGCTCTTTGAAGTACTCTCTGGAACCCAAGAGTAGGTTTTACTGACTGATCATCATTTTCAGGGTCAATAATAGGTGTAGAGTCAATAAATTCTTCCAAATCTTTTTTCAGTAACTCAGTGTCTGCTCCGCAAGACTTTAATATATTAACTGCTGACTCATTTTCAAGAAGAGCTAAAAATAGATGCTCTACCGTCATAAATTCATGTCTCTTTTCAGCAGCAACTTTATAAGCATCATTTAATGTCAACTCTAATTCTTTGCTTAGCATACGGACCTCAATTAATATTCAGTTAATCGTTTACGGGCTCAATCTCGCACTTAAGCGGATGTTCATTATCTCTTGCAAGTTCTCTTACCTGTTGGGCCTTAGTTTCGGCTACATCCCTTATATAAATAGCGCACACAGCTTTACCTTCAGTATGTACTTTTAGCATTATTCTGGTAGCAGCATCATAATTCATTGAAAAAACTTGCTTTAATAGAGTCACTACAAACTCCATTGGAGTATAATCATCATTAAATATGATTATTGCATAAAGTGGTGGTTTTTTTAGTTTTGGTTTTTTTTCTTCTAAAATTGATGTGCTTCCACTATTGTAATCTGATTCTTCTTCAGAATCCTTATTATCAAGCCTAATCATTAAAAAAATTCCCGTATAAATGTTCAAAAAGAAATTTCGGTAAAAATTTTTTACTTTTAAAAAGTAACTCACCTATTCTTATGGAATATATTTAGTCACAAGAGTTAAATATATACAACATATCGAATATTTTTTTGAGTTTTAAGGATTGTACAAAATATATATTGGGTCGTAAAATTCATATTTCAAGATAGCTATTAAGGTTTTCTGATATTTTTTTTATTTATCTAAAACTATAAGTTATGTTTAATAAAAAATGTTAAATTTCTCTTTTTCATAGGTCACTTGGGAAAATGGTTGATCTTGTTTTGTTTAATAAACCTTATGGTATTTTGAGTCAATTTTTAGATCATGATGGACATCGTGGTCTAAAAAGCTTTCTAAATTTTCCAGAAATATATCCTATGGGAAGGCTTGATTTAGATTCAGAGGGTCTATTATTATTATCAAGTGACGGGGGTCTTAAGGCTCAAATTACTGATCCAAAATATAAAATGAAAAAAACTTATCTAGTCCAAGTTGAAGGACAGATAACCACTAAGGCAATAAAGACATTATCTTCCGGAGTTTTACTTAAAGATGGCATGACACGGCAAGGTAAGGTGATGGAGATAAATGTACCCAAAATTTGGGAAAGGTCCCCACCAATCAGAACAAGAAAAATGCATCCTACTAGCTGGTTAGAGTTGAGCATACATGAAGGAAAAAATAGGCAAATTAGAAGAATGACTGCCTCTGTTGGTTTTCCCACCCTTCGTTTGATAAGAATCCGTATTGGACCTTGGAAGCTTGGTAATATTTTACCCGGTGAATATGTTAGTCAAACCGTACACTTACCTCGAAAAAAAAAATATTAATAAAATATAAATCAACCATAGTATTTAAACTCATAAAGTATAGGATAAAATAGATTCAGAATGAAAACCCATAACAAAAAAATTAGGTTAAACGCTGAGATTCCTAAGACGAAAGTTATTGTTGGTATGTCTGGTGGCGTTGATTCCTCAGTATCAGCGCTTTTACTCAAGCAACAAGGTTATGCTGTTGAAGGTCTCTTCATGAAAAATTGGGATGAAGACGATGGATCAAAGTACTGTTCAGCGGAGCAAGATATGTTAGATGCTAAATCGGTAGCTGACACATTGAAAATTCCTTTTCATACAGCAAATTTTGCACATGAATACTGGGATAATGTATTTGAGGGTTTTCTGAGTGAATACAAAAATGGAAGGACACCAAACCCAGATGTTTTATGTAATAAAGAAATTAAATTCAAAATTTTTCTGGATTATGCTCAAATATTAGGTGCAGATTATATTGCTACAGGTCACTACGTACAAAAAATAGAAGAAGGAGAAAAAACATTTCTACTCAAGGGTGTAGATAAGAATAAGGATCAAAGTTATTTTTTGCATGCTGTGGATGAAAAGGCATTCAAAAAAACACTTTTTCCAATTGGTGGAATGCTTAAAAATGAAGTTAGGAAGATCGCAGAAAAATATAGATTAGCAACTGCAATGAAGAAAGATTCGACCGGTATATGCTTCATTGGTGAAAGAAGATTTAAAGATTTTCTCCAACGATACCTTCCTGTTCAACCAGGACAAATTGAAACTCCCTGTGGGGACATTATTGGACAGCATAATGGGTTGATGTACCATACCCTTGGCCAGAGACAAGGATTAGGAATTGGAGGAATCAAAGATTCAGATAATAGCCCCTGGTATGTTATAAAAAAGGACTTACCAAGAAATGCACTAATTGTTGCTCAGGGAGTTAATAACCCCTTGCTTTTTTCTAACAGACTCAGAGTATCAAATATACATTGGATAAATGGAACCCCAGAAGAAATAAATAGTGCAATCAATACTGGGCTTACATGTAATGCTAAAAATCGCTACCGACAAGACGATCAAATATGTAACGTAACAAAAAATACTCAAGGGTATCAAGTGAAATTTAGTATCCCTCAGCGAGCTGTAACGCCTGGACAGTTCGTTGTATTTTATCAAAAAAATTTATGCCTTGGAGGAGGTGTAATCGAGGAGGTCTGGAATGATTAAATTAAAAAATATGTTTAATAAGCAGAGTACTGGATGATCTTCAAAAAACCAACGAGAAATCAGATTATTGCTTTATCAGGAATTTTTCAATCTTGTCATCTCGTTCACCAGCTATCAAGATATGGGTCAATAACCGAGGAGGAGCTAAAAAGTAATATACAAGTTTTGTTCAGCCAGGGTGAAAAGGAGATACTAAATATATATGGATCAATAGAGAATTTAGATCATGGTATAAATTTTTTTCAAAGCCTTCTAGTAAACAAATATAAAAGAAATCTACCAGAGACCCTTCGTTATGCAATTGGAGTTATGTACTTAGCAAAAAAACTAAGGAAGGATAAAAAAATGTCAATGATGATTAAACATAGGCTTGAGTTATCTGTTAGGCAAATAGAACATTTTTCACTCACTCATCCGAACGTAATATCCAATATTTCACAAATTTATCAAGATAGTTTTGGCACATTTTTATACCGTATGAAGATCAATGGTAGTTTTGAGTATCTGAAACAAGACCAAGTTGTCTATCGAATTAGATGTTTATTGTTTTCCGGTATACGCTCTGCTCTACTTTTTCATCAAACTGGCGGGAAAAAACGCCAACTTATATTTAATAAAACACATATACTAGAGCAATTGAAAAATCTTCATGTAGACATTTAATGATACTAAGATCAAATGATGATTTTTTGATACCCAATAAACATAGATCTGAAATTATATGAGAATTATAGTAAAATAATAATTTTGAATGAGTCTTTATTTAAAGTTACAAAGTTTGGTTTGGAAGCAAAAATGAAATTATCAAATTTAACAGCAATATCTCCAATAGATGGTCGTTATGCTAGCAAAACTAAAGGCTTACGTTCGGTTTTTAGTGAGTATGCTTTGATAAAACAAAGAGTCCTTGTAGAGGTATCCTGGCTTATATTCTTAGCTAGAAATGATGATATCGAGGAAATATCTATTTTCAGCGCTGACGCTGAATCTACACTAACTTCATTACATATGAATTTTAGTATTGAAGATGCGACACGTATTAAGGAAATCGAAAAAAAGACGAATCATGATGTTAAAGCTGTCGAATATTTCATAAAAGAAAAAATTTCAAAAAATGAAGAGTTATCGAAAATTTCTGAATTTGTCCATTTTGCCTGCACCTCTGAGGATATAAATAACCTTTCTCATGCCTTAATGCTCAAAGATGGTAAGAATAATTTTTTGTTGCCGTATGCCGAAAAAATTATATTAAAAATTTCTGATTTGGCGAAAGAATATGCAGATATACCAATGCTTTCCCATACACATGGACAGCCAGCATCTCCAACAACAGTTGGCAAAGAGTTAGCAAACACTGCTTTTCGTTTAAAACGCCAAATCTTACAGATTAAGAATATCCCCTTGTTAGGTAAGATTAATGGCGCTGTAGGCAACTATAATGCACATTTTGTAGCTTATCCTGATATAAACTGGGAGTTTAATGCTGAACAATTTGTTTGCGGTCTTGGTCTCGATTGGAATCCTTTTACAACTCAAATTGAGCCGCATGATTTCATTGCTGAATTATTTAATGCAATTTGTCGCTTTAATAACATCCTAATTGATTTTGATAGAGATATATGGGGATATATTTCACTCGGTTATTTCAAACAAAAAACTACAGCTGGGGAAATTGGCTCGTCCACAATGCCCCATAAAGTTAACCCAATAGACTTCGAGAACTCTGAGGGTAACTTAGGTCTAGCGAATGCTATATTTTCACATTTAGCAAATAAATTACCAATATCACGCTGGCAACGTGATTTGACTGACTCAACAGCTCTTCGAAATATTGGTGTAGGTTTTGGTTACAGTCAAACAGCATATGAAGCTACAATTAAGGGCATTGATAAACTAGAAATCAATCAAAAAGTTATATCCAATGAACTTAACAATAATTGGGAGGTTCTCGCTGAACCAATACAAACTATGATGCGTCGGTATGACATTTTTGAGTCATATGAAAAGCTTAAAATTCTTACAAGAGGAAAAAACGTAGACAAAGCGATGATATTAAATTTTATTGAAACCCTCGAGATTCCCGAAGTAGCAAAGAAAAAACTTCGCAGTCTTACCCCCTGTAACTATACGGGTAATGCAGAAAGTCAAGCAAAAAAAATATAAATAATCTTATTTATAAGTTTATGGCTCAATATAAACCGATCCTAAGGGAGTTCTAATGGGGGATTTTCCATCAATACTTAGTGGTATTTCTACGACACAATTTTTGTCTGAATATTGGCAAAAAAAACCTCTTCTAGTAAGAAACGCTATTCCAGACTTTGTTTCTCCCATAACTGGAGATGATCTAGCAGGCCTTTCCCTTCATATAGACGTTGAATCAAGACTAATTTTTAAAGAAAAAAAACAAGTTTCCTGGGTTCTTGAGCAAGGTCCGTTCGATGAAAATACTTTTAAAAAACTCCCGAAAAAATATTGGACACTTTTAATTCAAGCAGTTGATCTGTGGTGTCCAGAAGTAAAGAAATTAATAGAATACTTTTATTTTCTACCAAAATGGCGGTTAGAAGATGTAATGATTAGTTACGCTCCAGAGGGTGGTAGTGTTGGGCCTCACTTTGATAATTATGATGTATTTTTACTTCAAGGTTCCGGACAAAGGGAATGGCAAATTGGACAAACATGCAATGCTAAAACTGAAAAACTAAAAAATAGTTCTTTGGGTATAATGAAGAATTTTAGAAAGAAACAAGATTTTCTGCTTAATACTGGAGATATGTTATATATACCCCCGAGGCTAGCTCACTGGGGTATTGCAAAAAATGACTGTATTACCTACTCTATTGGCTATCGATCTCCATCAATCCAAGAAATACTTGGAGATCTAGCGGAAACTTTTACAGAAGAAAAGCATAATATTTACTACAAAGATCCCCCACTCACACCCGACATGTCATCAAATATAATTGACCCAAAATTTGTCCATCAAATCAAATTAATGTTAGAAGATCTAACCAGTGATGATGAATTGTTGGCAGATTGGTTTGCAAGATATATGACAAGATCAAAATATCCAGAACTATCACAAGAACTTAAGGAAATTCGTTTAGCTAAGCTAGGCGAAGAAATTTATCTTAATGGAAAAAAGCAATAACTATGGCTAGTGCTTAGCTCTAATTATTTAATTTAGCTTTTTGTCTGTAAGCGTGAAGAAGAGGCTCAGTATAACCGCTAGGTTGATCTGCCCCGTTAATAACTAGATCACATGCAGCTGAAAAGGCATTACTTTTCTTAAAGTCTATAGACATCTTTTTATATAACGGGTCACCAGAATTTTGTTTATCAACAATTTCAGCCATACGTTTCATCGTACTTATAACTTGTTCCTCACTAATAATTCCATGCTTTAACCAATTAGTAATATGCTGACTAGAAATTCTAAGAGTTGCTCTATCTTCCATTAAACCAATATTATTAATATCTGGAACTTTGGAGCAGCCGACACCCTGTTCTACCCACCGAACAACGTATCCTAAGATTCCCTGTGCATTATTATCTAGTTCTTTTTGAATCTGATCTGATGATAAGTTTTTGCCGAGTAAAGGAATTTCAAGGATATCATCAATATTTGCTGGAGAACGGGTTGATATGACTTTTTGTCTAGCAAAAACATCAACTTGATGATAATGAATAGCATGGAGAACCGCTGCTGTAGGGGATGGAACCCATGCTGTATTTGCACCAGACATTGGGTGATTAATTTTTTGCTGCATCATATCAGCCATATTTTCTGGCGTAGCCCACATACCTTTGCCGATTTGTGCTTTTCCGACCAAACCACAGGAGATTCCAATATCTACATTTTGGTCCTCATAGGCAGAAATCCAGGGCATAGATTTTAGATCACTTTTTGGTGAGAAAGGGCCCGCCTCCATGCTTGTATGAATCTCGTCACCTGTTCTGTCTAAAAAACCAGTATTTATAAAAACAACGCGATCTTTAACTGCACGAATACATTCTTTTAAATTGACTGACGTCCTGCGCTCTTCATCCATAATACCCACTTTTATAGTATTAGAGGGGAGAGCCAAAGCGGTTTCGACAGCATCAAAAAGATCATTTGTAAACGCCACTTCTTTAGGACCGTGCATTTTGGGTTTTACAATATATATACTGCCAGTTTTGCTATTAGAAAAATTACTATTTCTTTTAATATCGTGAATTGCGATTAGGCTTGTCACAACAGCATCCATTATACCTTCAGGAACCTCTCTGCCTTTTCCATACAATATAGCTGGATTTGTCATCAAATGGCCTACATTACGAACGAAAAGGAGGCTCCTACCTGGAAGAACTAAAGTTTCATCGTTAAATTTCTTATAAATACGATCTGGATTCAATTTTCTAGTAATAGATTTACCATTTTTTATTAAAGTTTCTTCTAGGTCTCCCTTCATAAGACCTAACCAATTACGATATACAAGAGCTTTATCTTCAGCGTCAATCGCAGCTACCGAATCCTCACAGTCCATAATCGTTGTCAGAGCTGCCTCCATGTAAATATCTTTGATGCCGGCGGGATCAAGTGCACCAATATCAGTCTCTTTATCTACATTAATTTCGAAATGTAAATTATTGTTTTTTAGCAATATTTTTTTTGGATTTTCAGGTACTCCAGTATATCCGATAAACTTTTTAGCATCCGATAACTCAGTGATCGAGTTATTCTCTAGTTGTACTTTGAGAGCTTTATCTTGTATGAAATACCTAACTGCTGATGAATGAGAACCACCTTGTAAAGGAGCGGAATCATCTAAAAAATTTTTACCATAAGTAATGACTTTTTGGCCGCGAAAAGCATTGTATTGGTCTGTTTTTTTGGTTTGTCCATTATTTGGAATCACATCAGTTCCATATAGTGAATCGTAGAGGCTGCCCCATCTTGCATTAGCAGCATTTAAAGCAAATCTAGCATTCATTACAGGTACAACTAATTGTGGGCCAGCTTGAGATGTTATTTCTTGGTCTACATTACTTGTTTTTATTTTAAAATCCTCACCAACCGGTATAAGATAACCTATTTGTTCCAAAAATTTCTTATAATTCGGAAAATTAAACTCAAGTTTTGAGTTCTTTTGGTGCCAGCTATTTATTTTTAACTGTAAAGTTTCGCGCTCATTAAGTAAAACATCATTGAGTGGAGAGAATTTTTCTATAATTTCTGCAAAGGATTGCCAAAATTTACTCTCAGATAAATTTGTTCCCGGTATTATTTCTTCAGAAATCAAATTATATATAGAACTCGCAACTTGCAAGCCGCAAATTTCATGGCGCTTTGACATTTTTTCCTCGCTTCATTTAAAAAATTTATTGTAGAGAATTGTTTGGCAGGTAATCAATTCAGGTAGTCGTATTTTCGCTATTCGTTAAACAAATGATTGCAATAGAGACTTAGCATTATCATCTAGATATTAATCTAATGCTTTCGCAACATCAGCTATTAAGCGACGTAACCATTGATGTGCTGGATTATGCTGAACTAATGGACTCCATGCCATTTTTAGTTCGATTTCTGGAATAAAAAAAGGTGGATCCATGATGACCACAGATGGGTCGTCTTGAAGCAATTTAGCTGCTTTTGTAGGTATGGTAACGATAAGATCTGGTAATTTTGCTAGACGCATTGCAGCTTGATAATGTCTAGTAAATACTCGTATACGTCTTTTTTCGCCTAATTTAGCAAGAGCCTCATCGACCCAACCTAATGTTTTCGTTGAGCTAGGCTCCATCCCTACTCCTGCACCCATACCCGTTTTGTTGACCCAGACATGCCCTGAATCTAAATAACTTTGAATATTAAATTTTTTAGATATTGGATTAGAGCAACTAAACAGACATGAAAACGTGTCACGCCATATTGTCATCTGATGGAAAGATTGTGGCAAAACATCGAATCTATTTATAACTAAGTCTACTGTACCCTGCTCAACATTTTGATAACTTATATCACTTGGAGTCAAGACATCTAGGGTTATATTGGGTGCTTCTGTACTAAGTTTTTGAAGTAATAACGGCAGTAAAGTTGACTCTGTATAGTCACTTACAGATATTCTGAATACTCTTCTTGCCTCTTTTGCATCAAATTTTTGCTTAGGTTCAACAGCTTGTTCAATAGATGCAAGAACTTCGCGTATCATCGGTTGCAGTAATTCTGCTCTTTCTGTTGGCTTCATACCGTCGCTTGTTCTAACTAATAGAGGATCACTAAAAAGTTCTCGCAATCTTCTAAGGCCATTGCTCATTGCTGGTTGACTGATACCTAAACTTTCTGATGCCCTTGTCACGTTCCTTTCTTTAAGTAGTACATCAAGAAATACCAGCAGATTTAAATCTATGTTTCGCATACTCATAGGCATTCATACCATAAATAATGAAAATAATGAGTATAGGATATAGAAATAATACTCCGATTGCTATAATAAAAATTATAATAATTAATTCACATGACCAAGGATATAAATAAAATGTCAAATTACAAAAAAGACATCGAAGCTGCAGCTTTATTGCGAAAAAAAAATGGTAGTGGTTGGGATGCTATTATTCCTGAATCAGTAGCAAGAATGCGTGCTCAAAATCGATTTAAGACTGGATTAGATATCGCCAAATATACTGCAGATATAATGCGC
>MDTG01167819.1_pt1 | contig 11616 bp, 10 predicted proteins | sample 811421 | NCBI WGS metagenome assembly MDTG01 (sample SAMN05326645, study PRJNA326480) | marine metagenome | isolation source: seawater | place: Pacific Ocean: South East | collected 2011
CGAACGCGGCTCCGTGGGGCCGGGCTACGGGGCAGTCGTTGGGGCGCTCCCCTTCGCAGTAGGGTGACTTCGCCGCTGTCGTGGCCGGAGCGCTCCCCATCGCAGTAGGGTGACTTCGCGTCTTCCGCTCGCTGGCGCTCGCTATTTTGGGCTTACCAGCGCGGCCGTGGGCCGCTCGGCGCTCGCTTCGCTCGCGTCACACGGGTCGGTTCTTCGTGGGTACACGAACGCGGCTCCGTGGGGCCGGGCTACGGGGCAGAGATGGGGGCGCTCCGCTTTGCAGCGACGTGGCTTCGCCGCTGTCGCGGCCGGTGCGCTCCGCTTCGCAGCGACGTGGCTTCGCCGCTGTCGCGGCCGGTGAGCTCCGCTTCGCAGCGACGTGAGTTCGCCGGTGTCGCGGCCGGTGGGCTCCCCTTCGCAGTGACGTGACTTCGCCGGAGTCGCGGCCGGTGGGCCCCTTCGCGGTGATGTGGCTTCGCCGCTGTCGTGGCCGCAGCGCTCACCTTCGCAGCGGGGTGGCTTCGCCGCTGTCGCGGCCGGTGGGCCCCTTCGCGGTGATGTGGCTTCGCCGTTGTCGGGGGGCCGGAGGGCTCTCGGGCGCGAGGTGGTGCGCTGCCTCTTCACCCCGGGCTGCCCTCGAGGCGCCGTGGGTCGTTCAGCCCTTCACGCCGCCGCTGGTCAGGCCGCCGACGAGGTGGCGCTGGAGCCAGTAGAAGAGCGCCATCACCGGGACGCTGACGAGGATGGCGCCGGCCGCGAAGTCGCCCCACTGCGCGCTGTACTCGCCGACGTAGCGCTGGAGCACGACGGGGAGCGTGAAGTTCTCCTCGCGGTTGAGGAAGGTCGCCGCGAGGATGAACTCGTTCCATGCGGTCATGAACGCGAAGAGGAAGGTCACGGCGAGCGCCGGCCGCGCCGCCGGGAGCACGACCCGCACGAAGGCGCCGAAGCGCGTCGCCCCGTCGACCATCGCGGCCTCCTCGAGGTCTTTCGGGATGGCGTCGAAGGCGCTCCGGAGCTGGAAGATGGCGAAGGGCACGGCGCTCGTCGCGTAGACGAGGACCAGGCCCGAGCGCGTGTCGATGAGGCCGATGGCGTCGAGGAGCAGGTAGAGCGGGATGGCCGCCGCGACCCCCGGGAACATCTGCGTCGCGAGGAGCGCGCCCATGGTGGTCTTCTGCCCGACGAAGCGGAAGCGGCTCATGGCGTAGGCCGCCGGCGTGGCGATGGCGACGGCGGCGAGCGAGGTGGTCACGGCCACCCCGAGCGAGTTGAAGAGCTGGCGCACGAAGAGCCAGCGCCCCTGGTCGTCGGTCCGCCCGACCACGGCCTCCACGTGCTCGAGGCTCGGGTCCTGCGGGAGCGGCACCAGCGAGGGCTCGGGCGCGTCGCCGGCGCTGAACGCCAGCGAGATGACCCAGAGGATCGGGTAGAGCGCGAAGACCACGGCCGCGATCAGGATCGCGTGGCTGGCGATGGACTTCGCTGCGCTCGGCCGGTCGTCGACGTAGCTCACGCCTTCGACTCCGTGAGGCCGCGCCCGAAGAGGCGCGTCGTGACGACGAGGATGCCGAAGATCAGCACCGCGTAGGCCGCCGCGTAGCCGTATTGGCTCCCGCGCGTGAAGGCCCAGCGGTAGGCCTCGCTGACCAGGATCTCCGTGGTGCCGTCGGGCTCGCCGGCGCTCACCAGGAAGACCACGTTGAACATGTTGAAGGTCCACACGGCGCCCATGGCCACGGCGGGCGCGAGGGCCGGGCCGAGCATGGGCCAGGTCACGTGGCGGAAGCGCTGCCAGGGCGTGGCGCCGTCCACGGCGGCGGCCTCGTAGAGGTCCTTCGGGATGCTCGTCAGCGCGCCGAGCGTGATGACCATCATGAAGGGGAAGCCGAGCCAGACGTTGGTCGTGACGTTCGCCGCGAAGGCCGTCGACCACTGGGCGAACCAGCTCACGGGCTCGGCGCCGAGCGCCTCGAGGATGCCGTTGATGGCGCCGAACTGCCGGTGGAACATGCCCTTCCAGGCGAGGGCCGTGACGTAGTTCGGGACCGCCCAGGGCAGGATCAGGAGCACCCGATAGGGCCCCTTGAAGCGCAGGTTCTTGCGGTTGAGGATCAGCGCGAGGGCGACGCCGATGCCCACGTGGAAGGCGAGGTTCAGCACCGTCCAGAGCACGGTGACGAGGAGCACGACGTAGAAGGAGCCGTGCCCGAAGAGCTCGCCGCCGCGCGCCGTGAGGATGTCCGCGTAGTTCGCCGTGCCGACGTAGTAGAGGTCCGTGCCGCGGCCGGCGAAGAGGGAGGTCGCGGCGCCGACGAGGAGCGGCAGGATCACGAGCAGGCCGACGGCGACGAAGGCATGCGCGAGGTACTTGTACGCCGGCAGCGAGGCCTTCAGCGCGGCGCGCGTCTGCGGGTCACGGAGCTTGTAGGCCCAGGAGCCGACGACGGCGAGGAGGAGCAGGCCGAGGAAGGCGAGGAGAGGCGTCGGGCTCGCCGGCTCCGGGAGCGGCCGGGTGACGTCCGCGAAGCTCCGCGCGCCCGCCGCGAGGGACTCCTCCACCGGCTCGCCGGCCCGGAGCACCTTCCGGAGCGCCCGCTGCGCCGGCTCGAAGACCAGGCGCATGTTCGGGTGCGTGGGCATGGGCGTCGCCTGGCGCGCGGCGTCGCGGAAGGTGCGGAGGAAGTCGTCCTCCGCGAGGGCCGGGTCCTCCCAGGCGCTCCGCGAGCTGACCACCTGCCGGCCGACGGTGGCGCGGATGCGGGCGGCCTCGGGCCCCGCCACGAACGCCGCGAGCTCCTTCGCGGCCTCGGGCGCCTCGCCGTTCGTCGCGACGTAGGCGGCCTCGATGGTGGCGTAGGGCGCGAGGGGCTCGCCGGCCGCGGCGAGCGTCGGCAGCGGCTGCACGGTCCAGGCGAGGTCCTCGGGGAGGTCCGGCGCGAGCCAGGGCCCGCTGATCGCCGCGCCCGCGCGCCCGGACGCGAAGAGGCGCTTCACCAGCTCGCCGTTCGCCTCCTCGGGGACGCGCCCCTCGTCGAGCCAGCGGTCGAGGAGCGCGACGGCCTCCCGGGCCTCGTCGCCGATGAAGGCGTACTCGCCCTCCGCCGAGAGCATCTGCCCGCCGAAGGCGTGCACGAAGGCGGCGGCGTAGTAGCCGTTCTCCGCTTCGAAGACGAGCGGCGAGGCGCCCTCCTCGTCGCAGCAGGCGAAGGCGTCCTCGAGCGTCTCGAGGGGCGGGCTCAGCCGGTCCGTGTTCACGTAGAGCGCCGCGCACTTCGCCGAGAGCGGAAGGCCGTAGAGCGTGCCCTCGCTCCGCAGCGCCTCGAGGTGGCGCGGCTCCAGGTCGGCCACGTCTGCGCCCTCGAGGGGGAGCACCAGATCACGCTCCAGGTAGCTCGCGAGCCGCTCGTGGGCGTCGATGAAGACGTCCGGCCCGCGCCCCGTGGGGATGGCCGACTCGAGCTTCGCCGCGTAGGCGCCGAAGGCCACCGCGAGCAGCTCCACGCGCGTGCCCGGGTGCGCCTCCTCGTAGGCCCGCGCGACCTCGCGGATCGCCTCTTCCTCGGCGCCGCCGTAGGCATGCCAGAGCGTCAGCGTCTCCTGCGCCGCCGCCGGCGCGGGGGTCGCCGCGGCCAGCAGGGCGAGCGCGAGCGCCGCGAGCGCCAGCACCGAGCCCCGGACCCCACCCCCCGCGCGCCTCACGGGGCGTCCTCCTCGCGGAGCGCCTTCTCGCTCTCGCCGTCGAAGTAGTGGACGGCCTCCGGCGCGACCCGGAGGCGCAGCGTCTCTCCGGCCGTCGGTCGCGCGTGCCCCTCGAGGCGCGCGACGAAGGGCTCGCCGCCGAGCGTGCCGTGCGCGTAGGTCTCGAAGCCCATGGCCTCGGCGACCTCCACCTCGAGCACGAGCGCGCCCTCCGTGTCCTCCACGACGTCGTGCGGGCGGATGCCGACGATCACCTCGCCCCGCGCCTCCGCCGGCGCCGGCAGGTCGAGCCCCGGCGCCGTCGCGCGGCCGCCCTCCACCTTCGCGCGCACGAAGTTCATCGCCGGGCTCCCCATGAAGCCGGCCACGAAGCGCGACGCCGGACGCTCGTAGACCTCGAGGGGCGGCCCGGCCTGCTCCACGAGCCCGCCGTTCAGCACGACGAGCTTGTCGGCGAGGGTCATGGCCTCGACCTGATCGTGGGTGACGTAGACCATCGTCGCGCCGAGCTCGCGGTGGAGCTTCTTGATCTCGACCCGAACCTCCGCGCGCAGGGCCGCGTCGAGGTTGGAGAGGGGCTCGTCGAAGAGGAAGAGGGAGGGGCGCCGCGCGATGGCCCGCCCCATGGCGACACGCTGGCGCTGCCCACCCGAGAGCTGGCGCGGGTAGCGCTCGAGGAGCGGGCCGAGGCCGAGCATCTTCGCGACCTCGTCGACGCGCGACGCGATCGTCGCCGGGTCTTCCTTTCGCAGGTTCAACCCGAAGGCGAGGTTCTTCCGCACCGTGAGGTGCGGGTAGAGGGCGTAGCTCTGGAAGACCATCGCCACGTCTCGGTCCTTCGGCGGGCGCGTCGTCACGTCCCGCTCGCCGATGTGCACGGCGCCCTCGTTCGGGCTCTCGAGGCCGGCGATGGTGCGGAGCAGGGTGCTCTTGCCGCAGCCGCTCGGGCCGACGAGCACGACGAACTCGCCGTCGCGCACCTCGAGATCGATGCCCTTCAGGATGTGGGTCTCACCGAAGCTCTTGCGGATGCCTTGCAGGGACAGCGACGACACGGCGGGCGAGAATGGATCAGGGCGGCGTAAATCTCCAGTGGGCTACGTCACCTTTTCCTGGCTGCTTCCGGACGATTGCCGTGGGCGGGTGCGCCGACCGGATCGGGCGTTCAGTGCGCGAGACACCCGCTCGGCTTTGCCCGGGCGGCGCGGATGGGGTACTGCCTCGCGGTGACGCGCCGCTCGCCGCTGCTGCTCCTCTTGCTCGCCGCCTGCGGCGATCCGGGCACGCGCGACGTCGGCGACGCCTGCCTGACGAGCCTCGAGTGCCCGGACGAGTCGGTCTGTTTTCCGACCGCCGAGCCGGAGGTGAACCGCTGCATGAGCGTCTGCGACGCGGAGACGCGCCTCTGCGAGGACGGCTCGGTCTGCCTCGCCGGGGCGAGCGGCGCCGAGCGCGTCTGCTACCTCGGCGGCGAGCGCGAGGTGGGCGAGAGCTGCGAGGACGGCGACGAGTGCGCGGCGGGCGCCGTGTGCATCCTCGAGGATGGAGCCGCCGTCTGCCGGCGGGCCTGCGACACGCGCCTCGGGACCGGCTGCGCCGAGAACCAGGTCTGCGCCGAGCTCGTCGCGCCGGCCGGCTACTGCGCCGAGCGATCCCCCGAGGAGGAGCCGGCGAGCTGAGCCCTCCTCCGGCTCGTTCGCGGCGCTGCCCCCACCCCCACGCTCATGGCCTTTCGCACCACGCTGAAGATCCGCTTCGGCCACGAGGACCACGCGGGCATCGTCTACTTCCCGCGCTTCCTCCACTTCTTCCACTGCGCCTTCGAAGACTTCTTCGACGCCCAGGGGCACCCCTACAAGCAGGTGCTCGACGAGGCGGGCTTCGGCTGGCCGGCCGTCCACCTCGACGTCGATTTCCAGTCGCCGCTCCGCTTCGGCGACCGCTTCGACATCGACGTCTGGGTCGAGGAGCTCGGCACGAAGTCGGCGACCTTCGCCTACCGGGGGAGCGTCGCGGGGCGCCTCGTCGCCACGGCGCGCATCACCGTCGCCTGCATCGACATGCAGCGCTTCCGGGGCGTGCCCATCCCGGAGGTGTACCGCGCGCTCTTCGAGCGCTTCCGCGAGCCGCCGGCGCCGCTCGACGGATCGTCGGCGTCGTGACCGCGCAGGCGTCGGCGGGCGCGCCCGGAGGGACGCCGCGCAGTCGCCACGGCGGTCGCCACCGAGCCGCGACGGTGACGCGATGCGTCGACGCAGCGCGCCTCGAAAGATGACGCGATGCGTCGTCGCCGAGCGCGAAAAAGCGTTGCGTTTCCCGGGCGATACGAGGGTATGCTGCCCGCCATGTCGATGGCCCAGGCAGCACTCGAAGCCGCGCGCGGCTACCTCCGCACCCACCCCGAGGAGCTCGGCCGCGCCGTGCGGAACGCGTTCGGTTTGCGGCTCGGTGTGCCCCTCGTCGCGCTCCGGTGGCTGGGTCGGCAGGCGGAGAAGTCGGGCAAGGTCTCGGACCTGAAGATCGACAGCGTCCCGCCGGGTCTGCGCGCCTCCGCCAGCCTCGACCTGATGGGCACGCCGCTCCGCGCGTCGGCCGTCGTGTACATCGACCGGATCGTCTTCAACGAGGACGAGCTGACGGTGGCCGTGCGGCTCGAGGAGGTCGACCTGCGGCTCAACGGCGACGCCGAGACGCCGGTGGCCGCGCTCATCAAGAGCGGCGCGCTCGACCTCTCGAAGCCGGGCACGCTCGTGGGCTACATGCCGAAGCGCTCGCCGGTCATCGCCGAGGCGCGGGACAACCGGATCGTCCTCGACCTGATGCGCGACCCGAAGATCGGCAAGAACCCGCTGGTGCGGAGCGCCGTCGCCGTGCTGACGAGCTTCGTGACCTTGAAGAACGTCGAGGCCGACGAGCATCACCTCGACATCGGCTTCCGCGCGCTCCCGGTGGGCGTGCGCGGCGCGGCCCGCTCCGTGCGCTCGCACGTGGTGCTTCCGTCGATCGGCCGGTTTCTGCCCGGCATGCGCTGAGCCGGTCCTGACCGCGCCCGGCGTCCTCGCGTTCGTCCGGGCATGCGCATGGGCACGGCCCCGGGAGGAGACGGCTACGCTTGCCGGCCCGGGGCCGTAGGGCCCACGCTCGCGCGGAGGAGCCACTGGTTGCTCGTCGTCGGGCCGACGTCCATGCGCTCCACGATCGCGAAGCCGGCAGCCTCGAGCGCGGCGGCGGCCTCGGCGGCGCCGTCGTTGCGGTGGTGTTCGAAGACGGCCGGGCCTCGCTCGGCGCGTTCGGCCTGGGCCGGGGTGCGCGCGAGGCCGAAGGCGACGTTGTCGACGACGGTGAGCCAGCCACCGGGGCGGAGCCTCTCGCGCACCTGCCGGAGCGTCGCCTCCGGGTCGCGGAGGTGGTTCCAGCTTCGGAGCACGAAGACGTGGTCGAAGCGGCGCTCGCCGAGCGGGCTCAGGTCCTCGCCGCCGGCGACCTCGAGGCTGGCCCAGGGCCAGCGCGCGCGGAGCCGCTCGATGGCGGCGGCGTCCGGGTCGACGCCCACGTAGCGCAGGGCGCCCGCCTCGGCTCGCGGGCCGAGCACGTCGGCGTAGGGACCTTCGCCGCAGCCGAGGTCGAGGACGTCGCCCTCCACGGCGCCGAGGAGCGCGCGCACCCGCGCGTCGTCCCGCGTGAAGACGTCCTCGAAGCGTGGCTCGAAGAGGCCCGCGCAGCGATGCTCGTGCGGGCAGCCGGCGCACACGGCCGCGCGCTCGAGCTTGACGAGGTCCCGCGCGAAGTCGTTCGGCGCCGCCTTGCCCCGCGTCGCGTCGACGTAGGCTTGGCCGCGCGCGTGTTTGACCTCGGCGAGCTCCAGGTCGCTGAAGTCCCGCGTCTCCGCCCGATAGAGGCCGAGCTTGCCGCCGTGGCGCACGAAGAGATCGCGGCCCCGATCCCAGGGGGTCACGCCGAGGGCGCCGTCGCGGAGGGGGCAGTGCGCCGGGTCCTCGGGCGCCTCCCAGCGCCGCTCGAAGACCCAGTGGAAGCTGTTGCTCCGCGGCCCGGCGCCGCGCCGATCGGTGGGCAGCTCCTCGGCGCCGAAGACTTCGTGGTAGCCGCGGTAGAGGCCCGGGCAGGGCCCCCGGAGCGCGCAGCCGGCGCAGCTCGCCTCGGGCTGCACCTTGTTCAGATCGTCGACCGGGAAGAAGTCCGGCTCGCCGACCTCGATCATGGTCCGGAAGCGGTGCGTCTTCAGATCGTCGAAGCGATCCTCGAGGCCGGGCATCAGGCAGAGGGGGAGGGCGCCGTGCACGAAGCGTGGGCCCGCCGCGCCGGCCTCGGCCACCTTCGCGTCGCCGTAGCGGATGGCGTCGGCGACCTTCTCGGCGATGTCGCTCACGCGCGGCATGAGGTTCCGGAAGAGCGCGTCGCCGCCGCCCTTCGGCTCCACCATGGAGAGCTTCACGAGCGCGTCCGGGTAGGGCAGCACGGCGTCGACGAGGCCGCGGAGGTGCGCGGCGTTGTGCTTGGTGACGACGCAGTTCACGGAGAGGTCGAGGCCCTTGCCCGTGAGGTTCGCGAGCGCGCCGTAGGTCTCCTCGAAGGCGCGGCTCCGCACCATCAGGTCGTGCACCTTCGCCGTGCCGCCGTGGAGCGAGAGGTAGACGTAGCGGAGCCGGCTCGCGAGGAGGCGCTCCACCGCGTCCTCGTAGGCGAGCAGGCGCCCGTTCGTGACCAGGCCGAAGTCCATGCCGAGCTCGGCCACGTGCGCGGCCCACTCGAAGAGCTCGGGGCGGATCGTCGGCTCGCCCCCGCTGAGCACGACCATGGTGTGGCCGAGCTCCTTCGCGCGGCGGATCTTCGCGTGGACCTCGGCGGCGCTCCCGTCCACGTGCCGCACGTGGAGCGTGTGGCAGAAGCTGCAGTGGTCGTTGCAGCCGTAGCCGACCTTGATGAGCGCCTTCACGGTGTCGCTCGAGCGTGTCGCTCGCTCCGGTCCTGGCCGCCCGCTCTCCGCCGCCCGCTCTCCCTCGCCCGCTCTCCGCCGTCCGCTCTCCGCATCATCCCGTCCGCTCGGCTCCGCTCCAGCCTACCAGCGCGCGCTCACGCGGGCCCACGAGGCGAACGCCCGCCCCATGAACGGGGCCGCCGCCGCCCTCCTCGGGGCGCCGCCCGCGGAGAGCGAGCGCGGCGCGCGGCCTACCCACCGGTGGGCGCGTGGAGGAAGTGGTCGCGCGGGCGGATCGTCGTCCACCGCTCGAGCACCTGGCGCGTCTCCGCGTCCGCCGTCGCGAGCTTCTCGAAGAGGTAGTCCTGGATGCCCTTGTGGACCTGGCAGAGCGTCGACTCGCGCATGCGCTCGAAGAGCGTCCCCTGTGTCTTGTGCGAGTGCACCGGCGGGATGCCGCAGTAGAGCTGATAGGCGCAGCTCTCGCAGTCCGGCTGCCCGGCGAGCTGACCGGCGATCACGGTCGCCCGCACGGTCTCGTGGCCGATCACGTCGCGGTAGCTCGTCTCGTCCACGTGCCCGAGGCGGAAGCTGTCGTCGCCCATCTCGTGGAGCATGCGCCCCTCGTCGCAGGTGAAGATCGCGCCGTCGTAGTTGTAGGCGAGCTGCCCGATGCCGGCCCCGGCGGGCTGGCGGATGTCGAGGAAGTTCGGGTCCTCGCCGCGCAGGATCTTCGTGAGGAAGATCGCCGCGTAGCGCTCGAGGATCTCCACGCCCTCCTTGTTCCGCTCGATCATGTAGTCGACGGCGTGGCGGTAGTACTCGAGGTAGGCCTCGCGCGGGTACTCGATCCGGTCGCCGGTCTTGTCGGCGAAGCCGAAGGGGTCGAGCGGGCGGAGGAAGAGCGCCCGGCAGCCGAGCTCCACGTAGGTGTCGACCAGCTCCTTCCAGCGCGGGAGCAGGGCGCGCGTCGTCGTGACGAGCGCCTCCACGTGATAGAGCGTCTCGTCGAGGCCCATCTCCCGGTAGCGGGCGTTGATCTTCCGCGTCCACTCCACCGCGAGGTCGTGCCCGCTCTCGCCGTAGGCCTTCGGGAGCTTGCGCACCTCGTCGTGGATGTCGGGCGGGCCATCGATGCTCGTGCAGATCTGGACCCGCTTGTCGACGAGGTAGGCGAGCTTCTCCTCGTCCATGAGCGAGAGGTTCGACACGAGCGTGAACTCGAGCTCCTTGCCCACGCTCCGGTTCTGCTCGAGGGCGTACTCGATCGTGTGCTTCATGACGTCGAAGGCCACGAGCGGCTCGCCCCCCTGGAACTCGATGGTCACCGAGGGGTTCGTCGACTGGAGGATGAAGTCGACGCACTTCTCGGCGATCTCCGGCGTCATGTCCGTGTGCGTCGCGTTCATGTTGGCGCGCGAGGCGTGGCAGTAGACGCAGCTCGTGTTGCAGCGGAGCGTGACGACGAGAATGTGCAGGTTCGGCCCGGCACCCACGAAGGCGCGGCGCGCGCGGAGCATGTCGGCGGCGGCCGGCACGTCGAAGTGGTCGCGGAGCAGGTTGGCGGCCTTCAGGCGCTCGAAGAGGGGCGTGCCCTCGGGGACGTCGCCGGCGGCGAAGCGCGCGAACTCGTCCCGGTCGAGGATCGCGTAGCGGCCGGCGACGCTCGTGAGCACGACGTGGTCGCCGACGCGGCGCATGCGGAAGGGGGCCGCGTGGTCGCTCTTCGGGCGCGGCAGCGCGAGGAGGTCGACGCGCGCGCTCACGAGGCGCCCCCCGGCGTGGCGCGGTCCTCGGGGGAGCCGTCCAGCGGGTCGCGGCCCTGGATGGTCAGGCCGAGGGCGTAGTTGCCGAGCTCGCCGGCGAGGCGGCGCTCCTTGGCGCGGGAGCCGGAGGTGATGCGCACGACCCAGTGGGTCTCGCTCTCCTCGCGCTCGAACTCCCCGAAGCGCGCGTAGACCTTCATGGCGGCGTCGACGTGGGCGCCCGGGTAGACCTCCTTCGGGAAGCGGAGCTCCCTCATTCGGCGCCCCCCTTCGCGTCGCTGTCCTGGTCCGCGGTGGCGTCTTCGGCGGCGTCTTCGGCGGCGGCGTCTGCGCTTGCAGCGGAGGCGTCCGCGTCGCCCTTCGGCGGGGTCTTCTTGCCGTACTTCTCCTCCCAGCTCATGGCGATGCCGAGCGGGTCCTCGAAGGGCTCCTCGGAGAAGTCGAAGTCCTCGAGCTCGTCGAGCGTCGGCGGACCCATGGCGCCGCCAATGGCCTGCATGGTGACGGCCTCGAGCGTCGCCCGGTTCTCCTCGACGATCTTTCGGCGCCAGGCCTGGGCGAGCAGCTCGTTCGCGAACTCGCCCACCAGCGCCCGGAGCGTGGCTTCGTCGGCGCCCGGCTTCTTGGTGGAGAGGGTCACGCGGAAGCGCCCGGGCTCGGGGCGATCGATGAGCACGAAGCAACGGTCGAGGAAGGTGAAGCTCGCCCCGTAGACGGCCTCGAGCGGGTAGATCGAGTCGTCCACCATCAGGTGCGCGGCGCTCTCCCCGAGCTCGGCCTCGGCCAGCGCCTCCGGGACTCCGACGAGCGGGTTCGGCATGCGGCGCAGGGTAGCAGCTCCACGCCCTACCGCGTTCGCCCGAGTCGGCCTCGGGGGTCCCTTTCCCGGGACCCGCGCACGAGGTGCCAGAGGGCCGGGGCGCCGCCGGGTGACAAGCGTTCGCCCTCGGGTCTACACTGCGGGGCGAGCCGATGGCGGACCACGACGACAGCGCGGACTGGGGCGACGACTTCGACGAGGAGCTCCCGACGTTCCAGCGGGACGCGGCCGGCAGCCTCAACGACGACCTCAAGGAGGTCTCGGAGCGGGCGCGGGCCAACGCCGACGAGGGCGACGCGATGGGGGGCGCTCAGCGCGGCGCCCAGCACTGCAGCCACGGCAGCCACGGCTCGCACGGCAGCCACGGCTCGCACGGCAGCCACGGCTCGCAC
>MDTG01184348.1_pt1 | contig 11616 bp, 9 predicted proteins | sample 811421 | NCBI WGS metagenome assembly MDTG01 (sample SAMN05326645, study PRJNA326480) | marine metagenome | isolation source: seawater | place: Pacific Ocean: South East | collected 2011
GCAGATCATTCCAAGCGGATTGCTTCCATGGAAGTGGAACAGATTCGACTCGCTGATTCCTTGAAGGGAACTTTTCTTAATCTAGAAACCTTTTTGCCTTTGGCTGTGAAATATCAGCTTTCCACCAATAGTCCCTCCTTAAATTCCTACCGCTATCTTCATGAGCTGCAAATGAAACGCAGTGATTTGGTGCGTCTTGATGAGGCGAATCGCCGCCATTTGAAAGCATACATGCGTAATATTCACACCATGGAGAAAATCACTCGATTAAACACTAACCTGCGCCTTTTAAAGAATCATCAGAAAACAGGTTTTGATTCAGGTAATAAGACAATTGAAGTGGAGATAGCGGGGCTTCGTGTTGGAGATTTTGTTTTAACTACTTTTCCGGGTGAACTGACTGTGCCCGTTGGATTGAATATAAAAAAGGCCGCAAAGCACCCGCACGCTTTTATTGCTGGTTATACTAATGGCTATATTTATTACGCGCCCACTGCTGAGCAGTTGAAGAATGTGGGGGGAGCACAGGAGGATAGTGATTGCCTGCTCGATCCTGCTTGGCAAAACAAATATGAGATAAAAGCTGGTGAAATTATTCGCAAATTGATGAGGTGAAGTTGCTATCTATTTTTCAGAATGGGCTAGGCACGAGGAATGCGTGTTGTTCGAGCAGGCTCAATGGACCGTTCCAAGAGATGAATTGGCTGAGAAAGAGAATCAGCGTATAGCCAAAAGCAATTGGCAGCGCTGCTAACCTAAAAAGCCACCGCAATGTGAAATGGCGGGAAGTCTCGCGAAGATTAGCTCGCCCCATAGCCCAGCCGACCATTAATCGGGCTGGCAGCCCGAAGACCACAAAAAAGAGTGCAGGTAGCCAAGTGATTTCCGCTGGCGTTAGTTCTATTTTCATTAGAAACAGCGGGACTGGCAACGCCAGTGTTAGAAGGATTCCCAACCAGAACATGAACGGAGCTTTGTTTCCCAGTCGATGGACTACCGCAACTTCAATAAAGGCACCGAACCGATTTTCTCTTGCGAACCAGGCTTGTAGAAAAGGTAGGTATAGCAGTACCCCCATCAGAATTAATCCACCTAGCAGTGAAACGAGTATGCCGGCATTTGAGGTAATGTTTGAGGCCAGGATCATCAGGCCCACTGGAATCAATAGCCAAAGGAGGGTTCCGGCAAAGCCTCTGGCCCCCAGCCAAAATAGAAATGGTAATCGCAGTTCTGATACGGTGTTCCACAGAGCATCGCGTGCACTGGCAAATTTATTGGATGAGCGTAGCCAGTGGATAAAATCGACGGGGGCCGGCCATATAAAATGGCGTAGTTTGCCGCCTCGTAGCACAGCCCATGTAATATGGAGAGAGGTAAGCCCAGTTACAACCCAAAGACCCACACTCCATCCTGTCGATCCGCTGGGGTTTACTATTAAGGCTGAGTCGCGCATAGCTGAAAGAAGGCGGGTAGGCCAGAGTAGCAGCCAGATGCCTAAGACCACACCCCCGATACGCCCTGCTTTACCTATTCCAATGAAGCCGTCGCGTAGTCGGCCGGTTCGCGCGATGGTTCCACTAGTGTGCAATAAATATCCGAGGCTAATCAAGTTAACTACGGGAATTGCTGAGACAACTGCCAAACCGAAAATTAAAGAAACCATTCCGAAACACCAGCCGGTTGCTGAATAAATGCCGTGGCCAATTCTGGGCAAGCAGGAAAGCTTGGGCAGTTTTAGGTTTATCTGAGTTTTAGTTTTCGGTGAATCCAGCACCGGGGGCAACGAATCCACTGATGGCTTGGCTGGTTGAGGCCAATCATCTTGCTGCTTAGTATTCACTAATGTATATTTCTCTTTGGTGGATAAGTGTTGTATGGGCGATTAGTACAGCTACCGTGAAACCGATAGAAAAGATAATCTCTCCGGTTGGGCAACGCAATCTGCTCTTTGTCGCAGTTTGTATTTTTGGGATAGGTGCAGTGGGGTCCAGCTTCCTGCAATCCGATAAAATTGTCCCTCCTAGAGAATATTCTGCAGAACAATATCAAAATCCAGAGTTTGTGGATATTGTTGAAGATATTGATGCAGAGTTTGTTGCCTATTGGGAAAAGGAGGGCCTTATTCCTGCTCCGCCTGCTGATTACCTGACTCGTATCCGGCGGTTGTCGCTTGGGTTGACTGGGACAATCCCATCCCTCCAACAGATTCGTGTTTTTGAGGAGGTATCCCCTTCCAATAACCCTACTCAATGGTGGCTGAGTCATTTATTTGAGGACCGCCGAACTAGTGACTATCTCGCTGAGCGGTTTGCACGTTCTTATGTCGGCGTAGAGAACGGTCCGTTTATAACGTACCGCCGTCGCCGTTTTGTGGGCTGGCTCAGCGATCAGTTTCACGAAAATCGCCGATACGACGAAGTTGTAAGGTCATTAATAACAGCTGAAGGTATTTGGACAGGTAACCCAGAAGTTAATTTCATTACAGTGACTATTGATCAGAATGATGGAGAGAGTAACCCGGATGAAGTGAAACTCGCTGCCCGTGTTACTCGCGCTTTTTTGGGGGTGCGAATAGATTGTGTCCAGTGTCATGACGATTATCTTGACGAACGTTGGGAGCAAAAAGATTTCCATCAACTTGCTTCGTTTTTTTCCGGTACGGATATGAAGATTTCTGGTATTCGTGAGACGGGCGAGAGTTACAAGTATAAGTACCGTCGTAAGCCGTTGAAAGAGGTGCCAAAAAGGGTCCCATTCCTTTCTGAATTGTTACCAGATAGTGGTGCTCCGCGCGAGCGTTTGGCCGGTTGGGTGACTCACCAGGAGAATAGGTCCTTTGCTCGAACCACGGTTAATCGAATTTGGGCATTGATGTTTGGTCGCCCGTTGGTGGAGCCGGTCGATGAAATTCCTCTCGAAGGCCCTTATCCACCGGGTTTGGAAATACTCGTTGATGACCTGATTAAAAATAATTTTGATCTTCAGCGCCTCATTCGAGTAATCGCTTCTACGCGGGTTTTTGGTTTGGACAGCAAGGTTTCTGAGGGATATTTGCCATTGACCGCTAATCATGATCGTCATTGGGCAGCTTTTCCCGTTTCGCGTTTGCGGCCTGAACAAGTGGCTGGAAGTATTGTTCAGGCTGCATCCCTTACCACCATTGATGCTGATTCACATATTTTATTTCGAATGGCTCGGGCAATTCAGCAAGGCGAGTTTGTTAAACATTACGGTGATATTGGTGAGGATGAGTTTCATGCCCAAGTAGGGACAATTTCACAGCGATTGTTATTGATGAATGGAAAATTAGTTTATGAACGCACAAAGGAGGATTTGGTAGCTAACGCAGCGACGCGGATTTTGGCTACCGCGCAAGATGACTCAATGGTAGTGGAAGCCTCTTACTTGTCGGTGTTAACCAGACGTCCAAGTCAGGCAGAGCAAAATTATTTTATAGAGGTATTTGATCAGAAGGAATCGAGAAGTCGTCAGGAAAAGCAAGAAGATTTATATTGGGCTCTAATTAACTCGACTGAGTTTTCGTGGAATAACTGATATGAGCTCCTTAATCAATCATCCCGGAAGTTCAGGATCTTTCTCACGTCGCAAATTATTGCAGGCGGCTGGCCTCGGAGGTTTGGCGTGGCTGAGCCCCTTGACACATATACTGGGGCGTGCTCAAGAAATTCAATCGAAGAACGCAAAAGCAAAATCTGTGATTATTTTATGGATGGCTGGTGGACCAAGTCAGCTTGAAACATTTGATCCACATCCTGGCCAAAAAATTGCAGGAGGTACTGGCGCCATCAATACTGCGGTGAAGGGCGTCCGGATCGCGAGTGGTTTGCCGCAAGTGGCTGAAGTTGTTGATGAGTTGACAATTGTACGCTCGATGATCACTCAAGAAGGCGATCACGAGCGTGCAGCTTATAATATGAAGACAGGATATCGCCCTGTTCCAGCACTCGTTCATCCCTCAATTGGTGCGGTACTATGTCACGAGTTACCGGAACCGAGAGTGGATATTCCGCGTCACATTTCGATTTTGCCTGATCAATGGCCGGCTCGTGGAGGGTATTTGGGTGCGCATTTTGATGCGTTCAAGGTTTATGATTCTTTAGGTCGTGCGGAAAACATTTCTGCTCGAGTAAAACCTCCGCGGCAGGAGAAAAGATTGGAAGCACTAAAAGTTATTGAGGATTCCTTCTCGCTCGGTCGTCGTCTTGATTTAGATAACAAGACAACTCTGCATAACATTACTGTTAAGCGGGCACTTGCTATGATGAATTCGAATAAACTCGATGCTTTTGATGTTAGGAAGGCTTCGGTTCGCACGAGTGAGAAATTTGGAGATACGAATTTTGGGCGTGGTTGTCTGGCTGCCATCCAATTGGTTGAAGCTGGAGTAGGTTGTGTAGAGGTGACTTTAAGAGGATGGGATACCCATATTAATAATCATGAAGGTCATACAAAGCTAAACGCCATTCTCGACCCTGCTTTTACCGCCCTAATCAGTGAATTACGCGCGCGCGATATGCTGGATCGTACCGTTGTCATTTGCGCTGGGGAATTTGGACGGACACCCAAGATCAACGCTCTGGGTGGTCGTGATCATTGGCCAAAGGGCTTTTCTGTGGCGCTGGCAGGAGGAGGATTCAAAAGCGGTTATGTTCATGGTAAGACCGATCCTGAAGGAAAAAATGATGGGCCGGAAGATCCGGTTAGAGTTTCGGATATTCACAGTACAGTGCTGCACCAGCTGGGGATTGCATATGATAAGGAGGTGATGACTCCAATTGGTCGTCCTATGAGACTCAGTGAGGGGAACGTTATTAAAAGTTTGTTAAAGCCGACCTAAAATACTTTTTCCTATATGATTTCACTTTGCCGTAATTGACAATCTCTTTACAGTCACGCCATGAAAGTGCCACTTCTTATTTGTTTATTTTTTTTCGCCCAAAGTGGTTCGGCAGCCCAAAATGGTTTTCAGCCTCTTTTTAACGGAAGAGATCTTAATGGTTGGGTAGGGGTCGGCGGGGCGGCTATTAACTGGAAGGTAGAGAAAGGTATACTTTCATGCACTGGTCAAAAGGGGGCGCAGTGGATTGCTACAAAAAAGCAATACGCCAATTTTGACCTAAGATTGGAGTTTAACATACCCAAGAATGGTAACAGTGGCGTGTTTATTCGCGCGCCCAAAGAAGGTGCAGCGTGGGTGGAAGGAATGGAAATTCAAGTGCTCGATGACCGTGGCGACAAGTGGAAAAATCTGAAACCTGCACAGTTTACTGGCTCTATTTATGCGGTGCAGGCACCGGAAAAACGGGTAACGAAAAAAGCTGGCGAATGGCAAACGATGCGTATTCGTTGTGCGGGCTCCAAGTGCAACGTTTGGATCAATGATGTGCAGGTGGTGAACGATGATCTGGCAAAATTGGCTCAGACTCACAATCAGGCTGGTCTCAAACGCCGCTCAGGTTTTATTGGCCTGCAGAACCACGCCTCTCCGGTTTACTACAGGAACATTCAAATCAAGGTTCTCAAGTAGATTTATTCCATGAACAAAAAATCAGTTTACGGTTGGGTTATCTGTATAGCGTGGTTTCCTTTTTATGGAGATGCAGCAGATAAGATTGCTTCTAGAGATGCGGTGCAATCTTTGGACAGGTATTTAAAAATTGCTAGAGAGGCCCGTCCCAATATTAAAACCCAAAATTTTTTGAAAATCGCATTAACTAAGGTTGATGCCGCCAAAGTTCGGAATCTGTTATGGGCTGACCGAGTCGATTTCCTTCGAAAAGATCGGAGCATGGAGATGAAATCCAAAGTTATTAGGCATGGCGATCTTGAAATGCCTTTTGAATATTTTGTGTATGGCGACAAACCTAAAGACGGTCGTAGTTTGTTTATTTCTATGCATGGAGGGGGTAATGCCCCTAAGCGTGTTAATGACAGCCAATGGGAAAATCAAAAACGACTTTATCGGCCGAAGGAAGGCGTTTATCTAGCCCCACGTGCACCGACCGACACTTGGAATCTCTGGCATCAAGGCCATATTGATCCGATGTTTCTGCGGCTCATCGAGAACATGGTAGCCTTAGAGGAAGTAAATCCCAACCGAGTATACCTAATGGGGTATTCTGCAGGAGGGGATGGAGTTTATCAACTGGCGCCGCGAATGGCCCATTATCTGGCAGCAGCCGCTATGATGGCAGGGCATCCAAACGAGACGTCTCCGCTGGGGCTTCGCAATTTGCCGTTTGCAATTCACGTAGGAGAACGCGATGGGGGATATAACCGAAATAAGGTCGCTATTCAATGGAAAGATAAGTTGGAAAAGCTGCACGAATCTGATCCTAAAGGTTACATTCATTATGTGAGAATTCATGCTGGTCGAGGCCACTGGATGAATCGCGAAGATGCCGTTGCAGTGGAATGGATGGCTAAATACAACCGCAACCCGTATCCCCAAGCAATTGTATGGAAACAGGATGATGTTTTACATGATCACTTTTATTGGGTTTCGCTTCCGAAAGGTCAGGCGAAGGCCCGAGAGGAAATTAAGGCAAGTATTGTGGGGCAGGAAATACGCCTGGAGGGGCCTAGTGGCAAAAAAATGGACCTAAATTTAAATGATGATTTAATTTTTCTAGATAAAGCAGTTATTGTTTCCTCTGGGGAAAAAATACTATTTAAGGGCAAGGTATCTCGTACAGTTGCTCAGTTGTCAGAATCTTTAGAATTATATAAAGATCGGGCTTACATTTTTTCTTCAAAAATAACAGTTAAACTCCCTTGAGATTTTCATTTTTAGTTTTATTGCTGGGAGTTAATTCTTTTCTGGTTCATGGAGCTTTGGATATTAGCTCGGTGAAGCCTGATCTGTTCATTCCTTCTTTGACTAAAGGCAAACCTGCAGCAGGTAAACGGGTTAAGCAGACCCATCCAGCCTGGAAGGATACAGAAGTTTATCATGTGATTTATCTACCAAAAGATTGGCGTCCCGATAAGCGGTATCCGGTAATTGTAGAGTATGCTGGCAATGGGCCTTACAAAAACAAGTTTGGTGATATTAGTGCGGGCCGCCCAGAGAGTAGCAAAATGGGGTATGGAATTTCTGGCGGGGAGGGTTTTATCTGGGTTTGCATTCCCTACCTGAATGAATCTGGAAATAAAAATGTGACTCGTTGGTGGGGAAATCATCCCATGTATAATCCAAAGCCTACTCTAAATTATTGTAAGAAAGTGGTGCCTTGGGTTTGCGCAAACTATGGTGGTGAAGTCAAAAATGTGGTTCTCTGTGGTTTTTCACGTGGTGCAATTGCCTGTAATTACCTGGGTTTATACGATGATGATATTACAAAGCTGTGGAGAGCATTTATTCCTTACAGTCACTATGATGGGGTTAAACGCTGGCCATATCCTGGATCTGACAAAGAATCTGCACTGACCCGTTTGAAACGACTAAAAGGAAGACCACAATTTATCTGTCATGAAGGTAAAGGGGTGAGTGAAACACAAAGATTCCTGACCAGTGCCGGAATAGAAGGGCAATTCACTTTTCAAGCGACGGGTTTTCGAAATCATAATGATGGTTGGCTACTAAGACCTAGCCCGGCCCGGGCATTAATGCGTAAGTGGCTCGCTAAATTCTTGAAAAACTAAATTTCAAGTAGCTTTTAATTAACCCTAGACGTATTACTGGACCATGAAATCAACATTCCCTTCTCTTTCTCAATTTAGTTTAACGCTTCTAACAATTATCGGGTTTTACTGTAATACAATTGCTGAAGAGGGCTGGTTGGTTGATTTCCCAAAAGCCAAGGCGTTGTCAGCAAAGGAGGGTAAGCCCATTCTAATGGAGTTTACTGGCTCAGACTGGTGCCCTCCCTGTAAGGCTTTGCATAAAAATGTTTTAACCTCAGCTGTGTTCAAGAAGCAGATCCCCGCAAAATTTATCCTGCTTAAGCTTGATAATCGTCGAGACAAAACCGGACAGGCACCTGAGGAAATCGCTCAATACAAGAAACTCAGCTCGGAATATAAGGTGAGGGGAGTGCCCACGATTATTATAACAGATGCTAAGGGTAAGGAGCAACACCGTCAGGTAGGTTATAGAAGTAGTGTTACCGCTGACCAGTGGGTGAGCAAACTCATTGCAGCAGTTAAATCAGATGCTCCAATTGTTACGGATGCTTCTCCCAAACATCCCTCACATATTGCCCATACCTGGAAATCTGAGCCCTTTATGTCTAAGGGTTTGAAACAATCCATCACTTTTGGTCGGACTGGAGAACTGGCTATTACGCCTGAAAAGGGCAAGGCTATCAAAGGCACATGGGAAGTTGAAGGTATTAAGATGACTCTGGTGTATCCCGATCCCCTTTCAGGGAAAAAACAAACGCTAAAGTATGAGATTACTCTGGGAGAAGGAGAAAAGCAGAATGAAGCTACCGGTCAGATCGAGAAAACCGTGGATATGTATTTAAAACGGGAAGGGGAAACAAGGACTTCAATTGTTTATGTCCGGCCAGTTAATGGAAAAAGCGAGGTCGCTAAACCTGCCCCCAGCCCCAAGCCTGTCAAGCCGGACAAAGTGTATGACAAATTGCCGGGAATTGATCTCACCAAATATATTGACCAACAGCAGGCCACCATTTTAGCCCGTGCCAATAAAGAAAGATGCCCATGTGGTTGCAAGTTGACGGTTGCTGGTTGTCGTAATGATGATAGCACCTGTGGTACCGGTAAAAAACTAGCCGCAAAGATTGTGGAAGAAGTGACCGGTGAAGCCCCTACAGAACTAAAGGACAAGGACAAGGACATAGGCAAGCCTCTGGCTATTCAGTTTACCGCTACTGATGGGGCCAAGGTGGATCTGACCAAGATGAAGGGTAAGGTGGTGCTAATCGATTTCTGGGCAACCTGGTGTGGGCCCTGTATCAGGGAGATACCCAGTATCAAGAAGACCTATGCCAAGCTCAATCCCAAGGGTTTTGAGATCGTGGGTATCTCATTGGATTCTGATAAGGACAAACTGCTAAATTTCATTAAGGAAAATGAAATGCCATGGGTGCAATATTTTGACGGTCTGGGATGGAAGAATAAAATCTCTACCAAGTATGGTATTCGCAGTATCCCGGCCATGTGGTTGATTGATAAGAACGGTAATCTGGTCGACAAAAACGCCCGGAATGGATTGGAAGGAAAGGTGGAGAAGCTACTTGTAGAGTGAATTCCGTAATTTATTTCTCGTTTTAAGGCCCCTTTATTGGGGCCTTTTTTGTTTTACATACAATAGAGCGTGTTTAATTCGATTATATGATTGCTATACCTGCCACAGTAGCGTACCTCCAATGGACTATGAACCCCCTATATTTAGGTACAGTACGCGTGGCGTTGGCTACGGTAATTTTTACATTGGCAGGTAATGCCATCGCTGAGGAAGGTTGGTTGGTTAGTTTTGAAAAAGCTAAAGAACAGGCAGCCAAGGAAGGTAAGCCAATTTTAATGGAATTCACCGGTTCAGACTGGTGCCCGCCTTGCAAAGCCTTACACAAGAATGTTCTGGTAAAGGACGTTTTCAAAAAAGAGATGCCAAAGCATTTTGTGCTATTGAAGCTTGATAACCCTCGCGATAAATCCAAGCAAACTCCCGAGGAAATAGAACAATACAAGAAACTCTCCAAGGAGTACAAAATCACCGGGGTTCCAAGCATTTTGCTTGCGGATACGGGTGGTAAGGTTTTCTACCGGACCTCAGGTTATGGCGGGCAGGCAGCCAAGGTTTGGGTTGATGATATGGTCTCTAAGACAGCTATTCCGGATGCACTTGAGGATGCTAATGCAGCCAAGGGCCTGGAGCGTGCAAAGTTATTAGATAAGGCCTTGGGCTTGATGGGCAGTGATGCAGCCAGCCAGCGAAAAGAAGATATTAATGAGATAGTTACCCTGGATTCAAAAAATAAGGCCGGCCTTAAAGCCAAATATGAAGGCATTTTGGCGGCAACTGAGATAAAGGATTCTTTACAGGCCATTATGACTGGAAATCGTGGCGCTAAACCTGAGGATATGATTGTTAAGATAGATGAGCTCATTAAAGAAAAATCTCCCAAAGGTGAAGCTCTTCAGGAGGTGTTGTTCATGAAATCTAATTTATATTTTCGTGCAAAGAAAATGGATGAAGCTGAAGCGTTACTACGTAAAGCGATGAAGGTTGCACCTGATTCAAAAACCGGAAAACGTATTCCTGGGATTTTGGAGCGATTCTTTTCGAAAAAGAAATCGAGTTAAATAAATTCGGAGTATATTTAAGTACGGAGCAGGGAGACCTGCTCCGTTTTTTTATGTAACTGTCAATAGTTCCCACTTGTTGCTGGAATACGATTTGGCAGTATCCCATCAGGAGGTTTTATGTGGGATCAATTTCAGGAATTTGTTCAGGATAACTTGCCGCTGATCTTCCATGTTTGGGGGCCTAAGGTTTTGATGGCGGCGGGGTTACTCATGGTATTCTGGGTGGCTTCACGATTGGCGCGTAAGACAATCTTTACAGCGGGGGACAAGGCGAGACTTGAGTATCCCGTGGTTCGGTTAATGGCAATGGCTGCACGGGTAACGCTCCTGGTAGCGGGTATAGTTACCGCTTTGGGGACATTGGGAGTGGATGTTTCTGCTTTGGTGGCAGGCTTAGGGCTTACGGGCTTTGCATTGGGTTTTGCAATTAAGGATACCATCTCCAACATTCTTGCCGGGGTATTACTTCTAGTGTATCGGCCTTTTTCTAAGAAGGATTATGTTGAAGTAAAAGGTATGGAAGGGGAGGTTAGTGCAATTGATCTGCGCTATACCACGCTCGAATCCAACGGCCAGACGATCCTCTTGCCTAATTCACTGCTTTTCACTAATCCAATTACCATTGGTAAGCCAGCTGAAGAGGAAAAGTAGTTAATTCCCCACTTTATCTTTAGTATTATCTTCCTTGTTGGCTAATCGTCGGGCAATGAACTGTCGCACTTTCGGGATCTTGCACTTGGCGATCAGTTTTACTGCTTCAGTACGATTTTCTGGAATGGCTGGATTGATGCCGTACCAAACCATTAGGGGTAAAACCGGGTCATTGGCATAGGTGTTGTGGGATGTGAGCGCAGTGGCAAGAGGCCAACGGTCATTAATGGGAAGTTGTTGCAGAGCGGAAGCGAGGTGGAGTTGAACAAGTCCGGCAGTGTCCTTATCTGCCATTTGAATAAAACGGGTTTTTGTTTTACTGGTTAGTGGTCCTTGATCGCATAACAACTTGATTGCCCAAGTGCGGATATGTTCATTGTCATGATGAGTTTGTTTCAACAGCCATTCTTCGTCTGCACTTCCGATACTATTTAGCACCCACATTGCACGCAGGGCTGTATTTTGAACTGCAGTTTTCTCATAAAGTGATTGTATCTTTTTAATTGTTCCCGTCATGTCATTTCCCAGAGCGGCGTGTTCCTGAAGTAGCCTACGAGATTGTCGCCTGTGCCATTCATTATTAGTGCTAGTCCAAGCGATCAGGCCTTTGAGTTTTTCTTTGCTTAAATCGGTTTGGACTTTATTTGGTTTGCCATAACTAATCTTATA
>MDTG01224085.1_pt1 | contig 11616 bp, 11 predicted proteins | sample 811421 | NCBI WGS metagenome assembly MDTG01 (sample SAMN05326645, study PRJNA326480) | marine metagenome | isolation source: seawater | place: Pacific Ocean: South East | collected 2011
CTCGAGTTGGCGGGATTTGGGCGAATAATAAATATCAATATGAGTTTTTAATTGATAATTTGTTAATTCAAAATAATCTGATTAAAACATCTCTTGAAAACAATGTAAATAAATTTATTTTTTTAGGGAGTTCTTGTATTTATCCTAAAATGTCACTTCAACCGATAAAAGAAGAATATCTGCTAACTTCACCATTAGAGCAATCTAACCAGTGGTATGCAATAGCTAAAATCACAGGTATAAAACTGATTGAATCAATTAGAAATCAATATAACAAAGATTACGTTTCTTTAATGCCCACTAATTTATTTGGACCAGGAGATAATTATGATTTAAAAACTTCTCATGTTTTACCAGCATTGATTCGCAAGTTTACAGAAGCAAAACAAAAAAAATTAAATGAAGTCACTATATGGGGCTCCGGAACCCCGCTAAGGGAATTCCTTCATGTAGATGATTTGGCTAGCGCGGTATTATTTTCATTAATAAATAAGCTCCCGGAATCCATATATAATATTGGGTCAGGAGATGAATTATCAATTAAAAAATTAAGCCAGATGATAGGAAGAATAACATCTTTCAAAGGAAAAATAGTATTTGATTCCTCTATGCCTGATGGAACGCCAAGAAAACTTTTAGACAGATCTAGGATGAATAAATTAGGTTGGTTTAAAACAATAGCATTAGAAGAAGGAATTAAGAAAACAATTGAAAATTATTTAGAATGTTAAAAGTTGCATTAGTTGGTTGTGGTAGAATTTCAAAAAAACACACAACTATACTTGGAGATAACTTAGTAAAAGGAATAACCTTAAAATCTGTTTGTGATCATCAAATTGAAAAAGCTAAAACAATTGCCAAAAAATATAATATAAATGCATATTTATCAATGCACGATATGATGTTAAATGAAGAAATTGATTTAATTGTTGTTTTGACTGAGAGTGGTAATCACGCAAAAAATGTAATTGAATTGTCTAAATATGGGAAGAATATTATTGTTGAAAAACCGATGGCGTTAAACAATAGTGACGCCGAATTAATGATTAGTTCCTGTAAGTCAAAAAAGATAAAACTTTTTGTAGTAAAGCAAAATAGATATAATAGAGCTATTGCCTCCTTGAAAGAAGCTGTCGATAATAAAAGATTAGGTAAATTATTTTTGGGAACTGTAAGGGTAAGATGGTCTAGGAATCAAGAATATTATGATCAGGACCAATGGAGGGGAACATATAAAATGGATGGGGGAGTTTTAAGCAATCAAGCAAGTCATCATTTGGATCTTTTACAATGGATTATGGGGCCCGTTGAATCAGTGTTTGCAAAAGGAATTACAGCTTTAGTAAATATTGAGGCCGAAGACACTGCTTTAGTAGTATTAAAATTTAAAAGTGGCGCACTTGGTTTAATTGAAGCAACAACAGCAACAAGACCAAAGGATTTAGAAGGTTCTATTTCTATATTAGGATCAAAGGGTACGATAGTAATTGGTGGTTTTGCTGTAAATAAAGTCGAAACATGGAATATTATGGGCGACTCAACATCTTCTAAGGAACATTTAAATGAAAACCCACGAGATGTATATGGCTTTGGGCATATCAAATTTTATAAAGAGATAGTAAATCAAACAAATTACAATAAATCGAATTTAGTTGAAGGGAAGGAAGGAATTCTAACAGTTAAAATTATTAATGCAATATACAAGTCTATAAAAACAAAAAAAGAAGTTTACTTAGAATGAAACTAGAAGAAGAAAATATAAAATTCCAAGATTTGTTTTTTTATAACTCGGTTATAAAAAAAGAGTTAAACGTAAAACTTGATGAAATCATCAAGAATTCATCGTTTATTAATGGACCTGATAAAATTGAATTTGAAGAAAATTTTGCTAAGTTCTGTTCTACTAAATACTGTATTGGTGTTGGGAATTGTACAGATGCACTTGAGATTTGTATTGAAGCTCTAAATCTACCCGAAGGCAGTGAAATTATAGTTCCTGCTAATTCTTTCGTTGCGACTTCTGAGGCTGTTACAAGATCTGGCTTTAAAGTAATTTTTGTGGACTGTGATATAAATAATTATACAATATGCTTAAAAAGCTTAGAAAATAAAATAAGTAAAAAAACTGGTGCAGTAATTGCTGTTCATTTATATGGTCATCCATGTGATATAGACCAAATCAAAAAATTAATAAGAGGTAAAAAAATTTCTATAATTGAGGATTGTGCTCAATCACAAGGAGCGCTTTATAAAAATAAAATTACAGGAAGCCTTGGGGATATCGCAGCATTTAGTTTTTACCCTGGGAAAAATCTAGGAGCATTTGGAGATGCTGGGGCAATAATTACTAATAATGAAATTCTTGCTAAAAAATCAAGAATGATAGCAAATCATGGTAGGGTCAAAAAGTATGATCATCAGTTTGAAGGTAGAAATTCCAGATTAGACAGCATTCAGGCAGCTGTTTTAAATCTTAAGCTTAAATATTTGAATAAAATGAATTCAAAGAGAGTCTCAAATGCTAAAGTCTATTTTAAAGAACTCAAAACAGTAGTTGATTTAACGTTACCTATTATTGAGAAATGGGCTAAACCTGTTTTTCATCAATTTGTAATAAGAACAAAGAAGCGAGATAAATTAGGATATTTTTTAAAAGAAAAGGGTGTTGAAACAGGAATTCATTACCCAAAAGCACTTCCAAAATTAGAGGCATATAAATATTATAAAGGGGATACTACAAATTTTAATTCAATGAAGTATGATTCAAATATATTAAGTCTACCGATTTCAGAACACCTTAATAAAAATGATATAATTAAAATTTCTAATATCATAAAATCATTTTATGATGAATGAAAAAATTTATATTCATTGGAATTTACCTCGACAAATTCATAGGGATGCGGCTAAAAGCAATAATTTTAATTTAACTGTTTTTAAAAAATCAGCACATATTCAAGCCCTTAAAGATGGGTTTATTGAAAATAATATGGATCCAATTTTTAATTTTAGAATGCTATATTTTTTTAATTATAATTGGATCTATTCATCAAAATATTATAAATATTTTTTCTACGCGTATAATTTTATTTTTGGGTTTATAGATAATTATTTATTGTATAAAATGATTTTAAAGGAATTAAAAAATAAAAATATAAGATTTTATTATACTGAATTAAATCCAACAATTACAAATAGATTTCTTAAGAAACTAAAAATAAATAATATCATATCAATTCAATGGTTTGGGCTATTTCCAAATCAATTGAATTACAATACTAGGCCTAATAAAACATTAAGCAATTTTCATTTAATAGTATCTGGAGAAGATTATATGCCATTCTTTAAATCTACACCCAGAAATTTTTTAAAAATACCACAAGCTATACCATTAAAAAAAATCATTTCTATTCAGCCAAAACTTAATCACAGAATTGATGTTTTATTTATTGGTTCAGTTTCAAAAATCCATTCAAACAGATGGGACTACCTAGAAAATATTTTCTTGAATTACGATTTTATTGAATTTTATGGATTTGGAATAGATGATGTACCTGAGAAATACAAATTTAAAAAAATATTCAAAAGCGGTTTGTGGGGAGACGAGTACTACATGAAAATAAAACAAGCTAAAATTGTCATAAATCTTTTTCAAAATGATTACGAAAATTTATTAGACGGTATTAATATTAGAGCTTTTGAAATTCCGGCCTGTAAGAGCTTACAACTATGTAAAAAAATTCATTTCATAGAAAATTACTTCAAAGAAAACCATGATATTATTTTATTTAAAGATATTACTGACATGAGAAATAAAATTGATTTTTTCATTAATAATGATAAAGAAAGAAATAAAATTATTAAAAATTCATTTGAAAGAATTCAAGAGTATAATTTTGATAATCATCTAAAATTAACTTTGCAAGAAAGTTTAAAAAATTCATGAGAGTAGGTGTTCTTTTTTCTGCCAATCAATCTATGGGAGGTGTATTTCAATATAGTATGTCATTTATAAATTCTCTAAAAAGAAATAAGAGAATTAATGAAATTAATATTTATACCTATAATAAAAAATTCAAGCTCAAAGGATGCAATATAGTTGTCATAAATAACTATAAATTATTTTATTTACTAAGTATAATATCTGGAGTTTTAAATTTTTTTCCAAAATTTTTATTTAAAGAAAATGACATAGTTTTTGCACCTTCATATTCCCCACTTTTATTTTTTTCAAAACCTAAATTTGTATTTACATTACATGATCTACAAGAGCTATATTATCCTGAATATTTCAGTAAGAGTGTGATTTTTTGGAGAAATTTTTTAAATAATAAATTAACCTCAAAATCTTTCAAAGTTATCACAGAGTCTAAATATGTAAAAAATGATATATTAAAAATATTTAATTTATTAAATGGAAAAGTCATTGTTATCGAGTCGCCTCCATTTTTTGAATATAAAAATCATAAAACAAACTTTTCTGATAATAAAAAACAAAATTCTCCATTAACATCACCCTATATATTTTTTCCTGCTCAATTTTGGAAACATAAAAATCATATAAGAGTTATAGAAGCTTTTGGCTTAGTTAAAAATATACATCCTAATATCAAAATGATATTGACAGGAAGCAAATCAAGAGAATATTTAAAAATATTAGAAAAAATTAAAAATTTAAAGTTGAATAGTGAAATTATTCTAAAGGGGCCAATAAATCAAGATGAAATGCCGCGATATTTTAAAAACGCCTTGTTGGTTATAGCGCCAACCCTTTATGAAAGTATAAGTATTCCTGTGTTTGAAGCATTTAAATATGAAACACCAGTCTGTGCGTCAGGAATTTTTGCAATAAAAGATCAAGTTGGTGATGGGGGAATTACTTTTGATCCACTTGATGTTAATTCGATTTCATCTTCACTAATAAAAATCATAAATGATGCAGACTTAAGAAAAAGTCTTATAAATAACGGGAAAAAAAGGCTAAGCTTTTTTTCAGATAAAAGGTTCAACGAACAAATTAATATAATTTTGAATGCAAATAAAACTAATTAAAAGCACCTTCTATAACGAAGATTTAACCAAAGGATATCTAAGCGATTTTATAATTAATTCTTCAAAACTCTCAATGGGAGACCAATGTCAAGAATTTGAGAAAGAATTTGCAAGTTATCATAATCAAAAGTACGCCTGTTTGGTAAATAGTGGATCATCAGCAAATCTTCTTTTAATTCAAGCATTGATGAATTTGGGGAAATTTAAAAAAGGAGATAATATTGGTGTATCTGCACTTACATGGTCAACTAATACTATGCCACTATTCCAATTAGGGTTAAATCCAATACCAATTGACGTTGAAATAGAAACCCTCAACGTAGGCCTAGACTCTTTGATTGAAACTAATAAGAAATATAATTTAAAAGGTTTTTTCATAACAAATCTGTTAGGATTTTGTTCGAATTTGATGGATATAAAATCTTATTGTGAAAACAATGAAATATTATTACTTGAAGATAACTGTGAGTCTCTAGGAAGTATTCATAAAAATAAGCTGCTAGGAACTTTCGGAATTGGATCTACAAGTTCTTTTTTTGTCGGTCATCATTTATCTACTATTGAAGGTGGGATTGTTTTAACAAGCAATGAACATCTTTATGACTCTTTGATCACCTCAAGAGCACATGGATGGTCGAGAAATTTAAACCCCAAGAAAAAAACAAAATTAAGAGATAAATATGGGATTGATAGTTTTTATAATGATTACACATTTTATGAACTTGGATATAACTTTAGAGCAACAGAAGTGACAGGTTTTCTTGGTAAAGTTCAAATCAAATATCTTGACGAAATTGTGAAAATTAGGGAAAAGAATTTTTATCTTTTTTATGATCAAGCTTCTAAGAACAACAGTATTTTTGATTTAAAGGTAGATCAGATGAAAAAAATCTCAAATTTTGCTTATCCATTGGTCTTTCGTGATAAATCAGTTTACAAAATGTATAGGGAAAAATTTGTTAAAAATGAAGTTGAAATTAGACCAATAGTGTCAGGTAATATTTCTCAACAACCTTTTTTCAAAAAACATTCTGATTTGAGATTAAATTTAAAGAATGCGTCCTATATACATGAAAACGGATTTTATTTTCCAAATAACCCTGAACTTAACGAAGATGAAATAGAATATATTTTAAAACTTTTAAAATGATAGCACAAATCCAACCATGGATAAATTGGAAAGAAATTTATCAAATTCTTAAAGTGGTAAAATCAACTTTTATTACAGAAGGAAAAAAAACCGAAGAATTTGAAAAACTGACAAGAGATTTAACTAAATCAAAATATGCTGTTTCATATGCTAATGGAACTTTAGCTCTATATGCAGCATTAAAATCACTAAAAATTGGAAATGGAGATGAAGTTATAGTTCCTAACTTGACTTTTATTGCTACAGCAAACGCCGTTATTATGGCCGGTGCAAAGCCAGTTTTTTGTGAAATTGAAAAAGATACACTAGGGATTTCGTCAAAAAATATTAGAAAATTAATTTCAAATAAAACAAAGGCAATTATGCCAGTTCATTTGTATGGGTTTTCATGCAATATTGATGAAATTATTTCAATAGCAAATGAATTCAAATTAAAGGTAATTGAAGATGCTGCTCAAGGGGTGGGAGTGCATTACAATGGAAAACATGTTGGGACTTATGGTGATATAGGAGTTTTATCTTATTATGGTAATAAAGTTATGACCACTGCAGAGGGGGGGATGATTTTAACAAACAATGAAGAAATTTTTAAATCTTGTTATAGATTAAAAAATCATGGAAGAGATAAAAAAGGGGTTTTTATTCATGACCATATTGGTTTTAACTTTGCATTTACTGATTTACAAGCAGCTATTGGAGTGGCTCAGATTAAAAAACTCAACAAAATCATTCAAAGTAAGAGAAAAATTTTTGAGATGTATTATTCAGAGCTTTCTTCAATAAAACAATTAGATTTTTATAAGATTAGAAAGCAAGAAAATCCTGTTTATTGGTTTTCATCTATTTATACAAAAGATAAATTAGAACTAAAAAAATTTCTAGCCCTAAATGGAGTACAAACAAGAGATTTCTTTTGTCCTCTTCATTTACAACCTTGTTATAAAGAAATAGATTTAAATATAGGGGATGATTTTAAAATGTCTGAAGATATATATAATTTTAGCTTATCGTTACCTTCTTCGGTTATTTTGAAAAAAAGAGAAATTAGAAAAGTCATAAAACTCATAAAGTCATTTTATAATTGAAAATATCTATAATAACCATCACATATAATTCTGAGTCTACTATATTAGACACATTAAAATCCATTAAAAGCCAAAAATTTTCAAATTATAACCATATTATAATTGATGGGAATTCAACTGATAAAACATTGGATATATGCAAGAAATTTTCACCTAAAGCTAAAATAATCTCTGAAAATGACAAAGGAGTTTACGATGCTTTTAATAAAGGATTAAGATATGCTAAAGGAGACATTGTTGGGTTTTTAAATTCGGATGATGTCTTTTATGATAAAAATGTACTTCAAGCAATTTTTGATGCTTTTGATAATAAAACAGATGCTGTTTTTGGTAATTTAGATTATGTTGGCAGGGGAGGAAGAATAATTAGAAAATGGAGATCCAGACCCTTTAAAAAGGGTTCTTTTCAAAAAGGATGGATGCCACCTCATCCAACATTTTATTGTAAAAGAAAAGTATATGATGAATTGGGGTTTTATGATGATTCATTTAAAATTGCTGGAGATTTCGAATTAATGCTTCGTTTTTTTGAAAAGAATAATATTCGAACAAAACTCATTTATAAAACCCTAATTAAGATGAGAGAAGGAGGATTAAGTAATTCTGGTTTAAGAAGTAAAATTAATATTTTAAAAGAAGAATTTAGAGCTTTTGAACAAAACCAAATTAATATAAGTAAGTTAGAGTACATCATAAATAAAAGCTTTAAAATAAAAGAATATTTTTAATAAAATTTAATATTAATTCATGAAAGCTATACTACTTGCCGGTGGTTCAGGATCTAGATTATTCCCTGTAACTAAAGGAGTTTCTAAACAATTACTACCTGTTTATGATAAACCTATGGTTTATTACCCTTTATCAATTCTTATAGAAGCCGAAATACGCGAAATATTATTGATTAGTACGTCAAAAGATTTAAGCCAATATGAAAGACTTTTAGGAGATGGAAGTCAATGGGGAGTTAAATTGCAATATAAAGAACAAGAGAAACCGAATGGTTTGGCAGAGGCATTTATTATTGGAGAAGAATTTATTGGTAATGACTCTGTATGCTTGGTTTTAGGGGATAATATTTTTTATGGTTCAAATTTTTCAGAAAAACTTAAAGTGGTTAAAAAAAGAACGATTTTAGATACTAAAGCAACTATTTTTGGTTATACTGTTAATGATCCCAAGCGCTACGGTGTAATTGAATATAATGAGCAAAGTGAAGCTATTTCTATTGAGGAAAAACCAGAAAATCCAAAAAGTAATCAAGCTGTCGTGGGATTGTATTTTTATCCAAATTCAGTAATTGATATAGCAAAACAAATCAAGCCTTCAGAGAGAGGGGAATTAGAAATTACCGCGGTTAATCAAAAATATTTAGAAAGAGGAGAATTATTTGTGGAATTATTAGGCAAAGGATTTGCATGGCTTGATACAGGCACACATGAATCATTATTAGAAGCTGGTCAGTTTATTCATACAATAGAAAAAAGGCAAGGCCTTAAGGTTGCATGTCTTGAGGAAATTGCTTATCAAAAAAAATTTATCACAAAAAAACAACTTATAAAAATTGCAGAAAAAATGAATTATACAACTTATGGTTTATATCTGTTAAAGCGTTATAAAAATAATTAAATGATTTCAGTTTTTCCAGATGTTTTTATTTTAAAGCCTAAATTGTTTATAGATAACCGAGGTAGTTTCATGGAAAGTTTTAATCTCAAAGAAATTCAAACGTATACGAAAAGGAAAATAGATTTTTGTCAAGATAATCAGGTCTTTTCTAAAAAAGGTGTTATAAGAGGGATGCATTATCAACTACCACCCTTCAGCCAATCTAAGTTAGTTAGAGTGACTCAAGGTAAAGTATTAGATGTAATCATTGATATAAGAAAAGGATCCACAACTTTCGGAAAATATTTTAGTAAAGAACTAAGTGCAGAGAATCAACTGCAACTTTTTGTTCCTAGAGGTTTTGCCCATGGGTACATTACTCTCAGTGAAACTTCTATTTTTCATTACAAAGTAGATCAATATTATCATCCTCAAAGTGAGGAAAGCATTGCCCCAGACGATCCTGACTTAGGAATAGATTGGAAAATTTCTGAAACGGACTGGATTCAATCTGAAAAAGATAAAAAATATTCCAGATTATCAGATGCAAACCTTTTTGACTATAATCACGATCTGTATGCCTAGTTACCTAGTCACAGGAGCAAACGGACAATTAGGTCAATGTTTTCGTGCCATAGAAAAGGAATTTCCAAATCACCAAATCATTTTCAGTAATCGGAATACTGTTGATATTACATTTCCAGAAACACTTCAAAAAATTTATGATATTCATCCTTTTGATGGTATAATAAACTGTTCTGCCTATACTCAAGTTGATAAAGCAGAGGAAGAATTCAAAACTGCGAACAAAATTAATGCCAAAGGAGTTGCAAATCTTTGTGCTTTTACAAAAAAAACAAAAATTTCTTTGGTTCATTTTTCTACTGATTATATTTTCGATGGGACCACTTCAATACCGTATAAAGAAAGTCATAAATCTAATCCTATTAATGCCTACGGTAAGTCAAAATACAAGGGTGAAAAAAAATTAAAAAATGCTAAATGCCGTAATACTACTACCATTCGAATTTCTTGGCTATTCAGTCCTTTTGGAGAAAACTTTGTTAAAACAATTTTGAAATTAAGTAAAACAAAAGAGAAGATTAAAGTGGTAAATGATCAATGGGGAAGACCTACTTATGGGATTGATTTAGCTAGAAAAGTTTTGACTTACATTGGGGAATCTCATTTTTTTGATTACGACTGTTATCACTTCTCACAAACGGGTGCTATCACATGGTTTAATTTGGCACATAAAATAATATCTATTAAAAAACGACCATGTAAAATAACACCATGTTCTACTTTAGAATTCCCTACTTTAGCTAAACGACCCCAATATGGAGTTTTAGACACCACAAGAATTGAAAATCACTTTTCTTTTCAGCCCTTAACCTGGGAGGTAGCCCTAGAAGACTGTTTAAATAGGATTCAATCATAATGATTACATTTAAATCAATTTTAATAACTGGAGGGGCTGGATTTATTGGGTCTCATTTAGTTAGAAGTTTGAGTAATCAATATCCCAATACTCAAATTTTGAACTTAGATGCACTTACTTACGCAGGGAATTTAGAGAATCTTATAGATTGTCAAACTGCATCAAACTATAAATTTGTCAAAGGAGACATTAATAATTTTAATCTACTTCAAAAATTATTTAAAACAAACAACTTTGACGCCGTAATTAACCTTGCTGCTGAGTCTCATGTAGACAATTCTATTAAAGATCCTTTTGGATTTGCCCAAACAAATATTCAAGGAACTTTGAACCTTTTAGAAGTATCACGACAGCATTGGGGAAAACACTCTAAAGAAAAGCGTTTTTATCATATATCAACCGATGAGGTATTTGGAAGCTTAGGCCAGAAAGGGAAATTTTCTGAAGACACTGCTTACGATCCTAGATCACCCTATTCCGCTTCCAAGGCAGCCTCCGATCATTTGGTTCGAGCATATTACCATACTTATGGGCTACCTGTCTTATTATCTAATTGTTCAAATAATTATGGGCCTGCTCAGCATAGGGAAAAGCTAGTTCCTTTAATGATTCAAAATATTATTAATCAAAAATCCCTACCTGTTTATGGTAAAGGAAAGAATATACGTGATTGGTTGTACGTAGAAGATCATGTTGAAGCAATCGATATAATTTTACGTAAAGGTAAAATAGGAGAAACCTATGCAATTGGAGGAAATAATGAACTAAAAAATATTGATATTGTATTCAAATTGATTGGAATTACAGACCGTTTATTAAAACGTCCAGAGGGCACATCTAAATCCCTAATAACTTTTGTGACAGACCGTTTAGGGCACGATTTCCGTTATGCTATTGATGCATCAAAAATCAAACAGACCCTTGGATGGGAGCCTAAAACCTCTTTTGAAGTAGGGCTTGAAAAAACAGTAAAATACTATTTAAAAGAAAGTAATTTTTAATCTAAGATTAAAGACATGGCAAAATGAAAAAAATCTTGTTAAATCTTGGCATACTTATTCTACGTTTTGGATTTTCAATAGGGTTAATGACTCATGGATATGGAAAGTTATTAAGAGTAATTAATGGAAATTTTAAGTTTAGTGACCCAATTGGGATAGGTATTGCTCCATCATTAATTTTAGCATCCTTTGGGGAATTTATAGCACCTATTTTTATAATTATTGGATGGAAAACACGATTATTTTGCATTTTCCCTGCATTTACAATGCTAGTGGCTTTTA
>MDTG01241254.1_pt1 | contig 11616 bp, 11 predicted proteins | sample 811421 | NCBI WGS metagenome assembly MDTG01 (sample SAMN05326645, study PRJNA326480) | marine metagenome | isolation source: seawater | place: Pacific Ocean: South East | collected 2011
GGGGTTATTTATGGGTCTTCCATACTCTATTTGGGTGCAGGATAAAGTTCGCATAGTTATTTGTGCTACTTTAGACGTATAATATATATTATGTTAAATTATAATCTTTCATATATTTCTCTAATACTTTCATTGATCTTGGTAACGCATTAGGATCTGAAAGTTCCCATATATCTAAACTCTTCATGTAAACTCTAAAAGTTTCATCTACTGATCCTTGAAAGGATATTTCACCTTTTTCCATAAAAATAGCTTTGTTACAAAACTTTTTCATCAACTTAATATCATGGGATGCCATTACAATAATACTTGCGTTCTTCAAGATTTTATCTGATTCCTTCGCAGCTTTATTGGTAAATGCCATATCTCCAGCACCAATATTTTCATCTAGAAGTAATATTTCAGGCTTTAAAAAAGGTATTATTGCATATCCAAGTCGAACACTCATACCACTTGAATAACTTCTTACTGGAAGATGAATAAAATCTCCAAGATCAGTAAATTTAATCATTTCTTCCAAAAACTTATTAATTTCAGATTTTTTCATTCCAAAGTGGTATGCCATAGAAATGAGATTTTGGTATCCAGTAAGATCTACATTCATGCCAACATTCATATTTAATAAAGAACAAGTTTTTCCTTGTATTTCTATTTTACCCGAAGTTGGTTCATAAACTCCTGCCAGTAACTTTAATAATGTACTTTTACCTGCTCCATTTGGACCCATAAGTCCAATTCTATCTCCAGGATTAATCGCAATATTGATATTCTTTAATGCGTTCACAAAACTTGCTTGGCTAGATTTATTTCCCTTCAATACACCACCAATTGTAGTTTTCAAATGATTTCTTAAGTCTATACGATCAGGGGAAATAATCGGAATACTTAAAGAAATATTTGATAGTTTAAGAAAAGCCATTTTTATACAAAAAATATAATATTTTTTCTATATCTGTTTCCCAAATAAACAGACAATATTAATAAAACTAAGAATGTTACTAATACATAAATTATGTTAGCTAACTCTAAAGACTTTCCCAAGAGAGGTTGTCTTATTAAACTTAAAATTTGGAATACTGGATTAAAATCAACTAGTAATTTAAAATAAATTCCTTTAAGCCTTTCAGCTGGCCAAAAGACTGGTGTTAAAAAAAATAAAATTTGTAAAAGGTTAGTTGTAAGTTGCGCCATATCATTAAATCTTGTGCAAATAATCGACCATACATATGAGAAAAGTGTACCAATAATAAAAATTATAATCAAAGAAGGAAATATAAAAAAAATCTTTATTGAAATGGGAAATGATAATACTAAACAGACTAAAAAAAATATTATTAAATGATGAAAAAAAAGAATTAGATTTTTTAAAACCAATGAAACATTAAAGACAAAAAAAGGTGTATCTGTGCTTTTAATTGTATTTGAAACATTACTTAATAAGTTAGTTGATTCTGAAATTATATTAGAAATTAGAATCCATGTTATGTATCCTGCGGAAAAAAAGGGCATAAAAACATTTAAATCTAGGCCCCATAGTCTTGAACCAATAATTCCAAATGCGACTACAAATATACCAATACTCAAGGAAGCCCACATTGGACCTAAAATACTTTTTGAGTATCTTGTTTTGATATCAGAAAATGCAAGGAAATAAATGAGTTCATTAAATTTCCAAGATTTTTTAATTTGCGAGAAAAAAAATATTTTTTCCATCAAAATCCTATTAAAGTTTAGATAATATTTTATTAGATTTAAAAAAAATATTTAGACTTTTTTTTATTACCTCATAATTATCATCATCCCAAACCCAGTATTGATTCTCCTTTAAAAAAGCTGGTCTTTCGCCTACTTTAAATGACCTTTCTGTAAGAAGTCTAGCTGTCCATTCCTTTTTTTGCGATGGGATTAGGTTAAAAATCATATAGGGTATTTCTGAAAATAAGCACGGTGTACTCATACCCCCATTAACGAAAAGATTAACTAAAGATATTTTATAAATTCCTAATCTTAATTGATTATTATATTTACTTTCGGAAAAAATATCATCTGAACAAAAATATTTCTCCAAATCAGATATCCCTTCGGAGTCGGGAATTATTATTACATTAAATTTTAATGATTTTAATTTTAAATAAATTTTTTTCCACTCACTTAGTTTACTATTACGAAATTTTAAAAACTTGTAATCCCTTACGGATATAGTAATAAGCTTATTACTATTATTATGCCTTTTGGCTAGCCATTTTTTACAATATTTTACTGAGGCTTTATTTACATCAATAATATTTAAATCATACTTATTGTCATGTAAGATCTTGTAGTCTTTATTCTGAATGTAAGTTGGGAAATTAATATAATAGTTTTCTGGTAATCTTTTTTTATTTTTAATAATCTTATTGGCCTCGTATTTTGTTAAAATCGAAAAATCAATATTTTTTACCATTGAACATATAGACAATATAAGGTTATTTATCCTCCAATATCTCATAGAAAGGTCTACAGAATTTTCATAATCTTCCTCCTCCTGTCTTATTTCATCTTTATCAAAAACAATGATTACATGAAGTTTATTTAGCTTAAGCTTTTTAAGATTACATTTTGCTATAGCTATCCCCCATAAAAAATCAAATGTAATTGGAGCTACCCTCAGATCCCATATAAAGTAATAGTTTCTCGAGACTCTTGGGAATAAAAGTATTTTTATATTTATGGGTAAAAAAATAATTCTATTAATCAAAATTGATAAATTAGTGGTAGGTACAAGAATATCTTGATATAGTCTATTTAATCCCCAAACAACTCCCCTACTTTTTGTTTTATCTAAAAATCTTAAAAATCTGGTTTTTAAAGAACTGCTCATTAACTTACAAGATCGTTATTTAAATTTGGACTTCATTATTGTTTTTACATTATAGTAAATATCATTTTCAAAACTATTTGGAATTAAATTATTTTCAAAAGAATCACATAATCCTGAAACTGCGTTTTGGATCGATAATTTCGGAATAAAATTTAAAATTTTTTTTACTTTGTCAGAATTTATGTGATAAGAGCGGTTGTCATCACTTTTTTCAATATTTATAGAAATTTTCTTTTTATATTTTTGTTCAACCATATTTTTAATTGAATCTGCTATTTTTATTATTTTAAGATTTTCATTTCCACAATTAAATATTTCTCCATTAATTTTTTCTTTTGGAGCCTCAATAAGTTTTAAGCATAAATCTGCATAGTCTGAAATATGTAGATTAGGTCTCATTTGTTCACCCCCAAAAACCTTTATAAATCCCTTATTCACCGCATAGTTCGTTAATATATTAACTGAAACATCTAATCTTAATCTTGGGCTATATCCGCAAACAGTAGCTGGTCTAAAAATCACTCCTTCAAAATTGTCATCAATATGTTTGAAAAGAAGAGGTTCACATAGCCCTTTAAATTTATTGTACAATGTTAAAGGAACAAGGGGGTGTTCTTCAGTTACATTATGCTCTTCAGAAACACCATACACTGAACTTGATGATGCATATATAAACCTTTTAACTCCAAATTTCTTTGATGAAATAACAAGTGGTTCAAATGCGTCATAGTTTATTGTTTCAGACAATTTTTCATTAAGAACAAAACTAGAGTCATTAGATATGCATGCCAAATGCAAAACCACATCAACATCATTTAATGCATCATTAAACTTATCAATATCTCTTATATCGGCCCTAATAATTTCAAGATCCGGATTTTTGGGTAGATGCCCAAAACCAAAAAACATTACATCATAAACAATTACTTTATAGCCCTTCTTAAGAAGTAATGGTATCAATACTCCTCCACAATAACCCGCTCCACCAGTGACAAGAATTTTCCTAAAGTTATTCATATTTCTGCTTAACAAGATAGTCTAGAATTTACAACATTAGATAGAAAAAGAAAACTATTTATTATTATGTTGATAATAACAAATGTTGGTATTAAACTTTTTTTTTTATGTTAAATCCAAAAAAAGTTAAAATTGCAGTAGTAACTGGAGGTGCTGGATTTATAGGTAGTCACATGGTTGACTATTTATTAAATAAAAATTTCAAAGTTAGAGTTATAGATAACTTAAAAGGAGGAAGGTTAACTAACTTACAACAACATAGTAAAAATAAGATGCTATCTTTTTCAAGAATAGACATAAGAAAATGTAAAGTTAGTAATACAATATTTAAAGATGTGGATGTAATTTTCCATTTTGCAGGTATTGGTGACATTGTTCCCTCAATAGAAAAACCGTTAGAATATATGGATGTAAATAATCAAGGAACAGTTCAATTATTAGAATGTGCTCGATTAAATAAAATTCCTAGTTTTATATATGCAGCCTCAAGCTCTTGTTATGGTATAGCAAAAGTTCCAACTTCTGAGAGTCACGAAATTAATACCAAGTATCCTTACGCCCTTTCAAAATACTTGGGAGAATGTTCAGTTTTTCATTGGGGTAAGGTTTATGGATTAAATATTAATTCTATTAGAATTTTTAATGCTTATGGAACAAGATCAAGAACTTCTGGGGCTTATGGTGCGGTGTTTGGTGTTTTTTTAAAACAAAAATTATCTGATAAACCCCTGACTATTGTTGGAGATGGAAAACAAAAAAGAGATTTTTTATATGTTACCGATGTTTGCGCAGCTTTTTACAAAGTTTACACATCAAAATGCAAAAATGAAATTTATAATTTAGGAGCTGGCAAGCCTCAAAGTATTAATAAACTAGTGAGATTGTTAAGGGTCAAGAAGATAGTTTATATTCCTAAAAGACCAGGAGAGCCAAGTTGTACATGGGCTAATATCAATAAAATAAAAAAAAAAACTGGATGGAAACCTGAGGTATCATTTGAGGAGGGAGTAAAAAAAATTATTGACAATATATCTTATTGGAAAAACTCTCCATTGTGGGACCCAAACTCTATTAAGAAAGCTACTAAAACCTGGTTTGAACATTTAAAGTAAAAAATATGGAAACAAAAAGTAAACAATTACTAGAACATAAAATTTTATCAAAAGAAAAGTTAAGACATAAAATCGGAGTATTTCCAAGAGAGCAAAAGGTATTAATTTGCCACGGTACTTTTGATATAGTCCATCCAGGTCATATTAGGCATCTCATGCATGCCAAAACACGATGCAATAAATTAATTGTAAGCATTACAGGTGATAAACATATTTTTAAAACAAATTACAGACCATTTGTTCCGGAAGACATGCGAGCGTTTAATCTAGCTGCGTTAGAGATTGTAGATTATGTTGTTATAGATAATCATGATAAACCAATTGAATTAATAAAATATTTAAAGCCTGATTTTTTTGCAAAAGGTTATGAATACAGTTCTACCAGAAAAAATCAAAAAACTCATGAAGAAGAGGAAACTATTTCCTCATATGGGGGTGAAATAATATTTACACCAGGTGATATTGTATATTCATCCAGCAAAATAATAGAAAATGATCCACCAAACTTATCACTTGAAAAATTGAGCTTATTGATGACAGCCGAAAGAATTACATTCAAAGATCTTACTGATGTTACACTCCACATGAGCAATACTTCTGTTCATATTATCGGTGATACTATTATAGACAGCTATACAAATTGTTCAATGATAAGTAGTGGAATGAGTAAAACACCAACAATGAGTTTAAAATTTGAATACAAAGAAAATTTTACTGGAGGAGCAGCAGTAGTAGCAAAGCATCTAAAAGCAGCTGGAGCTAAAGTAAAATTTACCACATTATTGGGAGATGACGAGCTGGGTAGAGAGGTTCTTAGAGATCTTAATAACTGTGGCATTGATGTAAATCCAATTATAGACGAAAATAGACCATCCACAAATAAAAATGCGATAGTCTGTAACAACTATAGACTATTAAAAATAGACACATTGGATAATAAAACAATTTCTGACAAAATCTTAGAAAGATTTATAGATGTGATGAAATTAGACAAATCTGAAATTACGATTTTAAGCGATTTTCGTCATGGAATATTCAATAGATCTACAATACCAGTTTTGTGCAGTACAATAAATGAAAATAGCTTTAAAGTTGCGGATAGTCAAGTTGCTAGTAGGTGGGGAAATATCACTGAATTTAAAAATTTTGATCTAATTACCCCTAATGAAAAGGAAGCTAGATTTGCTTTGGGTGACCAAGATAGTCACATAAGACCATTAGCTAGTAATTTGTATCAAAAAGCAAGATGCAAGTTATTGATTCTTAAATTGGGAGAAAAAGGTATCTTATCCTTACGTGATAAGGAGGAAAATGATCCAAGAAGACTCATAACATTAGATTCTTTTACAAAAAATTCAATAGATCCTGTTGGTGCTGGAGATGCGCTTTTAGCTTATTCATCATTAGCAATGTATATATCTAAAAACGAGTTAATTGCAGCTATCTTAGGTAATATAGCTGCAGGTTTAGAGTGTGAAGAAAATGGAAATATCGCAATTTCAAGTAAGAAAATGCTTGATAGAATAAAAAAAATTAAAAGTATAGTTACATATAACAATTAGGTAATTTTTTGAAAATAGTAATAGTAGGTTTTGGAGTTCAGGGAAAAAAAAGAGCTATTGTTGCTGGAAAAAACTGTGTAGCAATAGTAGATCCATATGAAAAAGGGGCTCACTTCAAAAACATATTTGAAGTACCTTTAGATTTGTTCGATGCTGCGATGGTTTGTACACCTGATAGTAAAAAGAATGAAATCATTTTTTATCTTTTAGACAATAAAAAACATATTTTGGTAGAAAAACCATTACTAGACAGTAAACATATAAAATTAACAGATATTATAAAACTCAGTAAAATTAAAAATGTAACGTGTTATACAGCCTACAACCATAGATTTGAACCACATTTTATTAATTTTAAAAAATTGTTGGAAAACGAAAAAATAGGTAAACCATATTACTTACGATTATTTTACGGAAATGGCACTGCTAGATTAGTAAAAGAATCTAAATGGAGAGATAAAGAGGGTGGTGTTTTAAACGATCTTGCCTCACATTTATTAGATACTTATGTATTCTGGTTTGGGAAGAAAAATTCAATAAAATTTAAACCATTTATGGAAAATAAATTTGAAAATAAATCCCAAGATCATATTTTATTTGGATCTGACTCATCACCAAGATTATGTGCTGAAATTTCTATGATTAGTTGGAGAAACCAATTTTTTGCTGACTTTTACTTTGAGCATGGGAGTATCCATATTGATTCTTTGTGTAAATGGGGTCCAAGTAAGCTTACATTCAGAAAGAGAAAACTTCCCAGTGGTAAGCCGAATGAGAGAGTTAAGGTGATAACTAAAAATGATCCAACTTGGGAGAATGAATTTAAATATTTTAAGAAACTATGTAAAAAAAAGATTAATAATATTTCTAATGATATATGGATACAAAAACAATTGAAAAACTTATCTAAGGAATTGAAGTAATCATGTTAAAGATAGGTTACATTGGAATGTCACATCTAGGTTTAAATATGTCCGTCGGAACAGCTTTGAAAGGATTTAAAGTATACTGTTATGATTCTAATAAAAAAATTATTAATAATTTGAACGAGTGTAAGTTACATATTAACGAACCTAATTTAAAAGAATCCATCATTAAAAAAAAAAAACAAATTGTTTTTACAAATAAGATTGATGAACTGAACAATTGCGAATTAGTTTTTATTTCAATTGATATTGATACCGATAAAAACGGTATTAGCGATTACACTCTATTAAATAATTTCTTAAATTTAGCTAATAAAAAACTGAATGTAAAAATTCCCTTAATTCTCATGAGTCAGGTTTTTCCAGAATTTTCAAAAAAAATAAACTTTAAAAGAGAATATTATTATCAGGTCGAAACACTTATTTTTGGAAAAGCCTTAGAGCGTGTTACAAATCCTGAAAGAATAATTATTGGATCGAAGAATCAAAAAATCTCAAAAATATATTTAAATTTTTTAAAAAGATTTACAAAGAATATTATTATTATGAATTATCAATCGGCTGAGTTATGTAAAATAGCGATTAATTGTTTTCTAATGTCAACACTTACAACTACCAATATTTTGGCAGAAATATGTGAAAAAGTTGATGCTGACTGGATAAAAATCAGTGAATCTTTAAAGCTTGATAAAAGAATAGGCAAATTTGCCTACTTAAACCCAGGATTAGGAATTTCTGGAGGTAATCTTGAAAGAGATTTAACCACCATATCTGATTTATCAGCAAGAGTTGGTGCCTTTAATACAATCTTTTCAAATTGGAAAAAAAATAGTTCCTACAGGAAAAATTGGGTCTTTGAAAAGCTTCATCAAAAAATTTTAATTAATAATAAAAAGCCTTTAATTACAATATGGGGGCTAGCATATAAGGATAATACTCATTCAATCAAAAACTCTCCTTCGCTTGAACTAATTTCAAAAATTATAAAGCACAAAATAGTTATTTATGATCCGATTATTAAAACAATTAAAATAAATGGTAAAACTTTTTATTCAAAAAAAAAAATACAAGACTCTTTGATAAATACTGATGTTTTATGTATTATGAATACTTCCAACATATTCAAAGAAATTGATTATGGCTTGTTAACCCAAATAAAAAGTAAACTGATCTTAGACCCTCTTAACGTGATTAATAATAAAAAAGTGTCTCCTGATATAACAATAATTTCTATGGGTAAACAATAAATGTTTAAAAATCTAAATAAAAAAAAAATTAAACCTAACAGAGTTGTAATTTTTGGATCTGGAGGTTTTATTGGAAAAAATTTAAAAGATTTTTTAGAAAATGAAAATATTGATGTTATTGGGATAAGTACGAAAGATATTGATTTAGTAAAAAGAGATTCAGTTTTTCAGATTAAAGATCTTATTAAAGAAAACGATAATATAGTATTTTTATCAGCTCTTACACCTGATAAGGGAAAAGATTTAAATACTTACAAAAAAAATATTGAAATGATAAATAATCTAATTTCTGGAATTTATGAAAAAAAATTAAATCATTTTTTGTATTTTAGTTCGGATGCGGTATACAGTTTTGATAATGCATTAATTACTGAAAAGACTCCAATTAATCCCAGTGATTATTACAGTTTAATGCACATTACAAGGGAGTTAATAATTAAAAACGAGGTGAAATGCCCCCTCCTACTTTTAAGACCCACTGCGGTTTTTGGTTTTGGAGATACACACAACTCATATGGTCCTAATAGATTCATTAACAATGCTATTTTTGAAAAAAAAATTATATTGGGTGGTGAAGGCGAGGAGACAAGAGATCATATTTTTATCAATGATTTAATTAATTTGACTGTTCTTTGTATATTGTATAAATCTTCGGGTATACTTAATGCAGCTTCAGGATTCTCAATTTCATTTATGGAGTTAGCAAAATTAGTTAAAGAAAATCTTCCCGACGTTGAAATTAAAACCTCCAAAAGAAATAATCCCATTACCTATAGAAGTTTTGATATTGATTGTTTGAACTCAAATCTAGCATTACCATTTTCAAAAATAGACGATTGTATAAAGCAATATATTACAAAATTAGTTAATTGATGAAATACTTTAATTTACTTGAACAAAAAAATATTAATAGAGATATTGATGCTAGGGCTAAAAATAAGAAGATAAATATAAAGCTCGCAAGGAAATTTGGATTTGAATATTTTGATGGTACAAGAGATCAAGGATATGGGGGTTATAAGTATGACGGCAGATGGAAAAAAATATCAAAAAGAGCAAAAGTAAGATATAATTTAAATCAAAAATCAAGAATTTTAGATGTCGGTTGTGCCAAAGGATATTTTGTAAAAGACCTTTCTGATCTTTTAAATAACAAAAAAATTTTTGGAGTTGATATTTCTGAATATGCAATTAGGAATTGTCACAATGATGTAGTAGGATTACTTCATCAGTGTGATGCAAGAAAGCTTCCATTTCCCAATAACTCCTTCGATGCTATTTTTTCAATTAATACGATTCATAATTTTGATAAAATTGGTTGTATTGACGCAATAAAAGAAATGCAAAGAGTTTGTAAAAACAAAACAAAAATATTTATTCAAGTTGATGCCTATGAAAGTAAAGAAGATCTTGATCTTTTCAAAAAGTGGGTACTTACTGCAAAAACTTGCTTAAAACCAAATGAGTGGAAAAAAATATTCAATGATTTGAATTATAAAGGAGATTACTTCTGGACCATACTGAAAAAAAACTAAAAGATATTTATTTATATCCAAAAGATGCTGCAGCAGTAATAATTAGGTATGAAAATTACTTTCTTCTTCAACTTAGGGATAATAAGCCCAATATATTTTTTCCGAATAAATTTGGATTATTTGGAGGTGCAATGAATAAAAATGAAAATTCCCTAAATTGTGTTATCAGAGAAGTCAAAGAGGAAATAAATTTAAACCTACAAAAAAAAAAGATTTCATATGTAACTAATGTATCCTTTGAAATAAAAAAAAAATTAATAAATCGATATATTTATGAGGTTAGTATAAACAAAGCAGATTACAACATGTTGAAAATCTCTGAAGGACAAAAAGTAGAAAAAATTTATAAAGAGTCTTTACTAAGTAAGAATATTGTTCCTTATGATTATTTAGCACTATGGATTTATTTAGATTCTGAAAGATTTAGGGTATAGTATAAATAGAAAATTCAAATTATTATTCATATATGAAATTAGATCAAAAAAAAAAAAGAAAACTCTTCAATGAAATGGTTTATATAAGGATGGTTGAAGACTTTATAGCAGATAATTACTTTATAAAAGGAAGGTTTCAAGAAATGAGATGTCCAGTTCACCTCTCTACAGGACAGGAAGCGGTTTCTGTTGGGGTAATGGCGCATTTAAAAAAAAAAGATTTAATATTTTGTACTCATAGATCTCATGGTCATTATATTGCAAAAGGAGGTTCATTAAAAAAAATGTTTGCTGAAATTTACGGTAAAGAAACTGGTTGTGTAGGGGGCGTTGGTGGATCTATGCATCTTCAAGATCTAGATAGTGGCGTGTTCGTAAGTATACCAATTGTTGGGAGTGTGATACCTCTTTCGGTAGGTTCAGCATTGTCTAATAAAATACTTAAAAAAAATCATAAAAATGTTGTCTTTTTTGGAGACGGAGCTCTTGAAGAGGGCTCTTGGCATGAATCCGCTGAATTTGCAAAACTTAACAACTTGAAGATTGTATTTGTTTGTGAAAACAATTTATATTCTGTCTATACACCATTACATCAAAGGCAAATAAACAATAAACTTGAAAGATTTGCTAAAACACATTGCATTAAAGTGTTTGAATGCGATGGTAATAGTGTTGAAGATGTTTACAAAGCATCACAATTAGGACTAGATTATTCTGATAAAAAAGACGAGCCAGTATTTATTTTAGCGCATACGTATAGACATAGAGAACACTGTGGTCCAAACTTTGATGATCATTTAAATTATCGTTCAAAAAAAGAAGTTAAGTATTGGTTTGATAATGATCCAATAAAAAAATATGAAAAATTATTAAAAAAACATAACTTAATTAATGAAATGTATATAAAAGAACTTGAAATGAAA
>MDTG01425244.1_pt1 | contig 11616 bp, 9 predicted proteins | sample 811421 | NCBI WGS metagenome assembly MDTG01 (sample SAMN05326645, study PRJNA326480) | marine metagenome | isolation source: seawater | place: Pacific Ocean: South East | collected 2011
ATAAAGCAAGATCCTGAGCCTGATTTTAAATTAGAATTCTCAAAAGGAACTATAACTTTTATTTCAAATCAAAATGAATCTATTTTTATAAATTATGCAGATATAATTTTGCAAAATGGTAAATTAACTTTTGATAATTCAGGTAGCGAAGTACTTTGGAGAACAGTTCAAAAAGATGATAGATTTAAAGGATACAATATTATTGGAAACGATTCTCAAGAGTTTAAGAATGATTTTAATAGAATACAAAAATATTTTACTGAGCAAATTTATCTTGCTATAAATAATAAAGAAAATTATTTATGCACAGGTCAAGATGCTCTAAAAACCCAAAACATTCTCGAAAAAATAAAACTTAAGTTATGACCTTTAATAAAAATGAGAAATTAGCTATAAAAAATGGCATAAAAACTATAAAGAAGCCATTTAAAAAATATAATTCAATAGGTTCTGAGGAGCTAAATGCAGCAAAGTCAGTAATTGAGAGTGGTGTTCTCTCTCAATTTCTTGGAAGATGGGGTCCTGACTTCTTTGGAGGACCAAAAGTTAAGGAGTTTGAAGAGAATTGTCAAAAATATTTTAATGTAAAGCATGCAATAACTGTAAACTCCTGGACATCTGGACTAGTTGCCGCTGTGGGAGCTATTGGTATTGAGCCAGGAGATGAAGTTATTGTTCCTCCATGGACGATGTGTGCAACTGCAACTGCAGTTCTTCACTGGAATGCAATACCTATTTTTGCAGATATAGAAGATGAAACCTTTTGCATATCACCAGAATCTATTGAAAAAAATATTTCGCAATACACTAAAGCTATTATGAGTGTTGATATTGGTGGACATCCTGCTAATACAAAAGAGATCAATCGCATTGCCAAAAAATATAATTTAAAAGTCATCTCTGATACTGCTCAATCACCGGGGGCGCTTGACCAAAATAAATTCGCTGGGACACTTACTGATATAGGCGGTTATAGCCTTAATTACCATAAGCATATTCATACTGGAGAAGGTGGGATATTAGTAACAAACGATGATAATTTAGCTGAAAGAATGTATTTAATCAGGAATCATGCTGAGGCGGCGGTTGGAGATATGAACATTGAAAATCTAAGCAATATGCTTGGTCATAATTTTCGTTTAGGTGAAATTGAATGTGCAATGGGAATTGAACAACTGAAAAAATTAGATTATTTGGTAAAAACGAGAAGATCAGCGGCAGAAAAGCTTACAAAAGAATTATCAAATCTTAAGGGTTTATCAACTCCAATAGTACGAAAAAATTGTACCCATTCATACTATATGTTCTTTATGAAAATCAATACAAAAATAACAGGAGTTTCTAGAGACAAGATATATGAGGCTCTTGTGGCTGAGGGAATGCAAGGATTAAGCACTAAATTCGCAAATTTACATTTACTTCCTTTGTATCAGAAAAAAATTGCGTATGGCACAAAGGGATTTCCTTGGAATTCCGAATTTTGTAAAAGAGATATCAACTACAAAAAAGGAATCTGTCCAGTTGCAGAAACCCTTCATGATGAGACATACCTAGGATTTGAAATGTGCAGATTTGAGCTCTCGGAGATTGATATATACAACATCATAAAAGCATTTAAAAAAGTTTGGAATAATTTAGAGTATTTATAAAAAGTCAAAATGTCATCTACTTATGCAATCCTTAGTGTCAAAAATAGTCCTATATTAAATTTCTTATTAGTAGAACTAAAAAAAAGAAATCATCTACCAAAAGCAATCATTTATGATAATAAGAACCTAGCAAAAGAAGAAATAGTTCGATATTGTGATAGAACTGGATACTCAATAAATGAACTTGTTTTCTCAGAAAACAAATTTAATTTATCTTCATTTAGAGTTATAAATCATAATAGTCTAGAAACAATAAACCTAATCAAAAAGTTAAAAATAAATTTTCTCGTAAATGCTGGTACTCCAAGAATACTTAAGAAATCAATAATTGAATCTACTTCAGGAGTTTTAAATTGTCATCCAGGAATACTTCCCTCATTTAGAGGATGTAGTTGCGTGGAATGGGCAATATATAAAGACCAACCTGTTGGAAACTCTATTCACTGGATAGATGAAAGTATAGATTCCGGACCATTAATAACAACCAAAATCACAAAATGTTTTAGATCTGATAAATATCAAGATATAAGAAAAAGAGTTTATCATGATGGATATTTACTTATGATTAATACAATTTCAAAATTGATAAAAACTCCAGATTTTTTATCAAGTAATGAGTTAAAAGGGAAATTGTACTCAGGGGGTACATACTATAAACCCATGCAAAATAATTTATTAAATCAAGTTAAAATAAAAGTAAAAAATAAACTTTATAAACACCAAACATAAAAAATTAATTAATTAATGGGAAAATTCATTTTAAATGATTCTGATGTTGTAGGAATTGTTGCTAATGATGCTGGAGCAGCAAATTTAATACTTGGTTGGGTAAAAAATAATAAAAAATTAAAATATTTTTTTTGTGTTTCCGGTCCTGCAAAAAAGATTTTTCAAGATGCGAACTTGTTACAAAAATGCTTAGGGCTAGATACTTTAATAGGACTTTGCGATGTTATGGTAACTGGTACAAGTTATAGAAGCGTTTTAGAACATAAGGCTAGATATAAAGGTAAATTAAGCAATATTAAAAGCATTGGGGTAATTGATCATTGGGTAAACTATAAAAGAAGGTTTATCAGAAATGGTCATGAAGTACTTCCAGATTTAATTTGGGTTTTTGATGACTGTGCAGAAAAAATGGCAAAAAGAATTTTTGAAAAAGTGCCTATTGAAAAACAAAAAAATTATTACTTAGAAGATATAGTTTCCAAAATAAAAAGCATAGAAAAGAAGGAAAATGATTTAACTTATAAAATTCTCTATATTCTTGAACCAATAAGAGGGAAGGGTGCAAAAAATGAGAAACCTTTTGAATTTAAAGTTTTAGATTTTTTTGCTAGCAAAATTAATCATCTAAAATCAAGCGATTCCATTGAGATAAGACTAAGAACTCATCCCTCAGAAATAAAAAGTAAATATAGTGAGTGGATTAAAAATCAAGAATTATTCGTATCATTAAGTTTTGGTAGTGGTCTAGAGGAAGACATTGCTTGGGCGGATGTCGTAGTAGGATACGAATCGTTTGCATTAGTAATTGCAAGTGCCTGCGACAAAAGATGTCTTTCATCAAAGCTTCCTAATGAAGAGAATTCTAGATTAATGATTAAAAATCTTGAATATTTAAGAGATTTAAATTAATCATTTAATAATATAATTCTAATATGAAATACTGTACAAGCTGCCTGCAACCCGATACTCGTCCAAATAGCTATTTCACAGAACAAGGAATATGTCCTGCTTGTAATTATTTGAACAAACTTGAAGATGTAGATTGGGATGAAAGATATTCACAATTAAAGGATTTAATAAAAAGTTTCCCAAGAAAAAAAGGTCAGCACTTTGACTGTATTATTGGAGTTAGTGGAGGGAAAGATAGTACTAGACAGGCACTTTGGGCTAGAGACAAACTAAAATTAAATCCGCTCCTTGTATGCTTCTCCTATCCTCCAGAACAAGTAACTGAAAGAGGGGTTGATAATCTTTCAAACCTAATAAATTTAGGTTTTGACACTTTAATAATGAGTACTGGACCTGAAACATGGCGAAAAATTTTAAGGCAAGGATTTCTAAATTTTACAAATTGGGCTAAAGCTAGTGAGCAAGCTATTATTGGTTCTGCTCCTAAAATTGCTATCAAATACAATATTCCTTTAATCCTTTGGGGAGAAAATCCAGGTTTACAGTTGGGAGATATGAAAACAATGGGAAGAAACGGATATGATGGAAACAATTTAAGGTATATGAATACAGTTTCTGGTGGAAGTTTAGATTGGTTATATGAAAAAGGTTTTACAAAAAGTGACTTAATTAATTTTGTATATCCCAGCGTCAAGGATTTTGAAGATAAAAATATACAGATTGTTTATCTTGGATGGTTTTGGAAAGATTGGTCAATTATAAATAATGGAATGTATTCAGTCACAAATGGCCTACAAGTAAGAAAAGATATTGCTAGAAATACTGGAGATTTAACTGGAGTATTTTCTTTAGATGAAGATTGGGTCACCTTGAATCAGATGATCAAGTATTTTAAATATGGATTTGGTAGAGCATCTGATCATGTGAATGAAGCGATTAGGTCAAACATTATTTCTAGAGAAGAGGGAATCAAACTAGTAGAAGAATTTGATGGATGCTGCGGAGAAAACTATATAAAAGATTTTTGTGAATATATTCAAATTACAGTTGATGAATTTTGGGAAAACGTATTTGAGTCCTTGAATAAAGATTTGTTTCATGTTAGCCAATCGGGTAAGATTACTAAAAAATTCAAGGTTGGCATTGGTTTGTGATGAAACTGAGAATAGGGATAGTTGATTATGGAATTGGCAATTGGGCTTCCATAAGAAATTCACTTAAGAAAATTGGATTTCGGGCTTTAGTCAGTGCAAATCATGCTGAACTAAAAAAAAGTGACTTAATACTTCTGCCCGGTGTGGGAGCCTTTAAACCTGCAATGATTGCAATTAAAGAGATGAAATTAGATAGTTTTATATATGAAAGGGTTAATGATGGTGTGCCCCTTTTAGGCATCTGTTTAGGAATGCAATTGCTTGGCAGATCATCTATTGAAAATGAATATACTGAAGGACTGAATATAATTTCAGAAGATGTTTATCCTCTCTATGAAAACTCATGCCACATTGGATGGAACTCTATTAAGAATGTAAATAAAGACTCTTTTCTAAATAATTTTGATAAAGGTGATTTCTATTTTAATCATTCATACGCTTTCCCCTCTAATTTAACTTATACAATTACTGAAACTACTTTTAAAACAAAAAATTTTTCTTCAATAATCAAAAAAGATAATATTGCTGGCTTACAATTTCATCCTGAGAAAAGTCAATCACTGGGATTAGAAATTTTGCGTAAATTAATTATGAGAATTACCTAATATGCTTAAAAAAAGATTAATTGGGGTGATTACGGTCTTGGATAATTGGGCCGTCCAATCAAAAGGATACAAAGATTACTTACCACTTGGTAAACCATCAGTCCTTGCAAAGAATCTTGACAATTGGGGAGCTGATGAAATTTTTATTCAAATAATAGATAGAACTAAAAACAACCTAGGGCCAGATTTTAATTTAATAAAGTCATTAGCCGAACTATCTTTATCCACTCCTTTGACATATGCCGGTGGAATTTCCTCAATTAATGATGCAATAAATGTTATAAAAAATGGTTGTGAAAGAATATCGATTGACTCTCTGATTCACAATGATCCCTCCGAAGTAGAAAAAATTGCATCTATACTTGGTTCTCAGGCTTTAATCGCAAGTATACCAGTTTCAATAAATCAAAATAATATATTTTGGTATGACTACAAGAAAAATTTATATAAGGAAAGATTTGAAGAATTAGAAAAAATAACCTCCCAGAAATTAGTTTCAGAAATATTACTTATTGATAAAGATAGGGAAGGCTTTAGAAATTCATTTCAGGAGGAAATTATAAATCTTTTCCCAATAAAAGATTTTCCACTTATTATTTTTGGCGGCATAACGGAAAGAGAACAAATTAAGAATTTTTTCAATTATGAATTTATTAATTCTGTGGCTATAGGGAATTCCTTAAACTATAAAGAACATATGATACAAAATCATAAAAAAGCATTAAATAATGAAAAAACTAGAACCGCTTTTTATAAAAATGATATTTTTTAATTTTTATTTAATTTGGAGATAAAAATTTGAAAATAAAACAATGCAAAAGATGTTTATATACAAGTAGCCACCCTCTAGGATTAACTTTCGATAAAAATGGAATATGTTCAGGATGCAGGATTCACGAGGAAAAAAACACCCTTAACTGGAATGAAAGATGGGATAAATTAATTAAAATTGTAAAAAAATATAAAAGTCAAAGCAACTCTAATTATGATTGTATAGTTCCTGTTACTGGTGCTAATGATTCATATTACATATTGCATTTAGTAAAAAACAAACTCAAGTTAAACCCACTTTTAGTTACTTATAATAAATACTTCAATACTCCATTAGGCATAAGAAATCTTGCCAACCTTAGGATTAAATTTGATTGTGATATATTAATCCAAAACGTTAATCCTAAATCAGTAAAAAAAATCACCCGAGAAACTTTTAGAAGATTCGGAAATATTTATTGGCATTGCTTAGCAGGACAAAGTGTTTTTCCTGTTCAAGTAGCAGTCTCCCATAAAATACCTCTAATTATTTGGGGTGCTCATCAAGGATTAGAACAAGTTGGGATGTTTTCTCATACTCATGAAGTAGAAATGACAAGAAGATATCGAAAAGATCACGATCTAATGGGTTTTGAGGCTGATGATTTGATATCAATTTTTAATAATCTCTCAGAGGAAGACATTTGGCAATACAGATATCCAAACGACTTCGAATTGAATGAAGTTGGGGTACGTGGAATTTATCTAGGAAATTATGTACGCTGGGATCCTAAAGCTCAGCATGAAGAAATGATAAAAAAATTTAACTTTAAAACATCATCCTTTAATAGAACTTTTGACTGCTATGACTTCGTTGATTGCTATAACTATATGGATATTCATGATTTATTAAAACTATATAAACATGGTTATTCAAAAGTTGCTGATCATGCAACTAGAGAGATAAGATTTGGCAGATTAACTAGGGAAAAAGGTATTGCTCTCGTGAATAATTATCAATTCAAGAAAACAAATTTCGAAAATCTCTTTGCGAATTGGTTAGGTATTCCTGAAGAAGCATTAGAATTCATGAAAAATCAATTTAGAAATAAACTTTATTGGAACGAATATGAATTAGGAGCATGGAAATTTAAAAATACTCAATATAAAAAAAAGAATTCAGGAAAAATTAAACTTGAAGGAGAAGAAAATTTTATTTGTACTGATTCTTTATCATTAGATAAAGATCAAAAATACATTACCATTGGTAAGGGATATCCTTAGTTTTAGTTTTTATAATTACCCCTATATTGTAAATTTAATCTAACAATAAAAATGCTTATCTAAAAAGTTATTTATTAAATAAGATAAAAAATTAAATATTTACAATTAATCTTCAATAAATTTAGTTATAATTTTATATTGAATAAATAAATTTTGGATGATATTTTTAGAAAAAATATTTAATAAATTACAATCTTTGATTAATTCAATTAAAAATAAAGTTAGTGAATTTAATACTATTTTTTTATCTTTATTAAAATATAAAAGTTATATCATTTTTATAAAATTAAAGGCGATAATCAAAAATATCTTACAATTAAAGTTTTTAGAAATAAAAAGAAATAGTTCCAAAAAAAATTTTAGATTAAAAAACCTAAAATTTTTAGCTTCATGGTCCCATAGCAAAGAGAAAAAAGATCATTCAAAATCTATACTAATTGATTGTATGTGGGATAATGCAAATTATTGGTTAAGGTATTCTTTCTTTAGAAAAGCGATGAAACTAAGCCAATATAATGAATATGCTATTTTTAGTGATTCTACAATTTCATCAGAAAAACTAATAACCGAAACATTTAAATTTATAAGCTTAGGATCTTCAAACTTAAGCTCTAAACCCAATTTAAAAAACATAAAAAAAGCATATTTACTTCTTAAAAATGTAAAAAATAATAGCGATTTTTTAAAGATTAAACTCCCATTTAAATTCCCAATCTCGATTTTATATGATGATATTTTGAAGAAACAATTAAGAGCATCTATAGATTTAAAAGACAAGAAAATTATTTATTATTTAGCTGAATTATTAACTTTTCTTGAAGAGACTGAAAATTTATTTGAAAGAAAAAACTTTAATTTAGTTGTTTTAAGCCATGGAATGGGATTTACATTTACTTCATTAGCTTGGATAGCCTTAAATAAAAAAATTCCAGTTTATATCTTATATGGTGATTTTAGTACAAAACGATTTTTCTTTTTAGAGAATCCTAGTGATTTATTTTCTTATCCAAGCAGAGTAACAAATGAGGAAATTAAACTTTTACCAAATAAATACAAGTTATTTTTAATATCAAAAGGCTATGACCTCATAAAAGAAAGATTTTCAGGGATTTCAAAAGATATAGGTGCTAAATATGCATACAATCGAATTTCTAAAAATATTGATAAAAATTTAATCTGCAAAAATTATGAATGGGATATAAAAAAACCAATCATTATGATTTATACTTCTGTTTGGTTTGATTTCCCACATGGATCAGGGCTTAAACATTTTGATGACTTCTTTGATTGGATAAAACAAACTTTAAAAGTTGTCTCAAATAATACAAATGTAAATTGGTTAATAAAACCGCATCCTTTAGAAGAATTTTTCCCTTACATAAAAGGTAATAATCTAAAAAATTTGGTAAACAGTCAAAATAAAAAACACATTAAACTAACACAAAAAAATTGGGCCAGCACTCAGGTTTTAAATTCTGTCGATGGGATAATAACCTGTCATGGAACGATTGGTCTTGAGGCAAGTATTCTTGGAATTCCAGTTTTAGTTCCTTACAAAGGCTATTATGGACATCTATCATTTGTTAATTTATCTCTCAGCAAAAAAGATTATTTCAAAAAACTTAACACAGATTGGTACTTGAAAAAACCTAGCAAAACATCAAAAGATAAAGCAGCTTTATTTAGTGCCTTATATTATGGAAGACCCAAGTGGCAAAAGTATCTTTATTCACCAGATGAAAATCAGGATAAAATTTATTTGGATATTAACGAAATGTTTTTAAACAATTCACAAACAATTAAAAGTGAAATTGTAAATTTAAAGAATTGGATTAAGTCAAAACATAAATATTACCAAATTTTTAAAATGTTAAATGACTATAAAAATAAATAATTTAATTTTAAAAAAATTTCAATATTTACACGAAATAAAACAAAATTATCTCATTCAAAAGAAAGAACTTTAATAAGTTCTAATTTTTATTTCCTTTGAATTTAAAAATAAAATATCTATTGTCTTGTTAAATAAACCATTAATAGCATCATCTCCAGAACATACAATTGGTTCTTCGTGAGCATTAAATGATGTATTTATAAGTGAATACTCACCAGATATTTCTTCCCATCTAGTTAGTAATTTCCACAGGAAAGGATCTTCTTTCTCGAATACAACTTGTGGTCTTGCTGTTTGATCTATATGTGTAACCGCAGGACATCTTTTACAAAAATCATCATTAGCATTTAAAGTTGCAGTCATAAACTTTAATGTAATGTCTTTTTCTGAATAATTAATAAAACTTTTTTGGGCTTGTTGATTTGTCATAACTGGTGCGAAAGGCATAAACTCTGTCCTTTTCATTCTTTTATTTAACCAATCATTTGCTGATCTATCTGATGTTTTATAAATAATACTTCTATGACAGAGTGCGCGAGGTCCAAATTCCATTCGGCCCCTAACCAAACCAACAACTTTATTTTGCTTTAGATGAAAAATTATTCTTTCTATTGGATCAGCATATTCATTGATTTCTAATAATCTATTTTGATTTAAACTTATATTAAAGTCTATATTTGGTCCTAAATAAACATTCTTTAAAGGTTCTATTCTTTTACCCTTTGAATGTTGAAAAGCTGCAGCTGCGCCAACGCATAAGCCACCATCATTCATTTGTGGTTGGACAAAAGCTTCACCTGTAAAACTGAGTTCTTTAATTATCTGGTTTACTTTTACATTTCCAAAAACTCCTCCTGCTAACATTATTGGCAATCCTTCCAATTTATATTCTTTATAAATTGACGAAAGTAATTTTACAAGCAAATTTTCTAAGTGATATTGAGCTGCTCCAGCAATATCTTCTTTAGAAAATGCTGAAATTGCATTTATCAATTCTTCACTATAGTTTGAATAAAAAGGCTTATAAAATTTTGATAGTTTAGCTTTAATCTCTCCATTCTCAAAATCTATCATTTTTTTCATTAAACTTATAGCTTTTTTTGGATCACCACTTGCTGCTAGTCCTGTAATTTTACCTTCATGCCTACATGGTTTAAATCCTAATAGTCCAGTTATTCGGCCATAAAAGAAACCTAGAGAATCAGATGAAGTATTCGTATATATTTTTTTTAATGGTTTTTGTAAAGTTCTATCAAATAGCCATACTGTAGTAGATTCAAAATCTCCACGACCATCTGCTACTAAAACTACACCTTTATCAAATTTGCTTAGTAGAGATGCACTGTAAGCGTGAGCCTCATGATGATAACAAGTATATATATTGTTAAAAAGATTTTCACTAAGATTTTTGCTTGACCAATCCCAAAATTCTTTTTTCTTAATTGAGTCTCTAGCTATTTCTACATTCACCCTTTCTTGGAAAACATCATAAGAACACTGATCTTGCTTTAATAATTCGGCTGATCTTTTTGTATAAGTTAACAAAAGTGCTTCATCAAAACCTTTTGACCAAGAATAAGCGATGCTATCAATATTTTCTAAATTTAATTCATTTTCATGCAGTATATAATTAATTGAATTATGTGGAAAATTAGAATCCATTTTAATTCTGCTAAAACGCTCCTCGCTTACAGCAGAAATTAAAACCCCATCTTTAAAAAGACATGCAGAAGAAGTTTCATCATTGCAAATCCCTAAGGTATACATTTATAAATAATAATCCTAAGATTAAATCCTACGATAAAGATTAAAAAAATTTGATTAACAAATCATTTAATATATTCTTTTTAATGATAAAAGGAATTGTCAATATTATTGTAAAATTTAAAAAATTACATGATTCTGTAAAAGATTGGTATAGATTCTTAAGTTTTTTTCGTTAATTCTAAAATACAATTTTCGAGTCTTTCACTATATGAAGGTCCTTCCATATCTACAAAGAAACGAGAATGAAATTTGTTTTTTAATAAAAATTTCTCTTTTTTACAATTCTTGAAACAGGATTTTAAAACAAACTCTAAGTCATCTAAATGCTCTATAGTCTTTATCCCAGGAGATCTTATGACCTCTTGAAAACAAGGAAGTGCCTTCCAAGTTTTAGATAGATCTCCTTCATCTTCCTCTTTAGGTATTAGACATATTGATTCCTTACCATGGCACAAAGCTTCTATTAATATTGTTGATAAAGGTGATACTACAATATCTGCCGCACCCAAAATATTATGCGTATGCATATAATCTGTTGAATAAAATTTATTGACACCACCTTTAATTACTAGCTTCATGAATTCAATCATATTATTATCTATGCTTATTACTTTTGATTTGTAATTAAGGATTTTTTTTGTGATTTCAACATCACTCAGCCAAGGATGTGGTCTGTAAAGAATTTTTAAACTATTATCAATATTTTTGCAAATCTTTTCTAGTTTTAATAAGTGTTTGAATTCATCGTTTCCTCTGCTAGAGCCAGCATATAGAATTAAAGTTGTTTTATAATCTAACTCATATTCATTTAATAATTCTTTTCTTGATTGACTATATTCTTCCTTAAAACATTGAAATTGAGCAGCACCTAATAT
>MDTG01080312.1_pt1 | contig 11615 bp, 7 predicted proteins | sample 811421 | NCBI WGS metagenome assembly MDTG01 (sample SAMN05326645, study PRJNA326480) | marine metagenome | isolation source: seawater | place: Pacific Ocean: South East | collected 2011
ATGGATAACAAAATTTTAGAAATATTTATTCCTGGACCAGCTGGAAGGCTGGAGGCTAAATATTATAAAAGTAAAAAACCTACGTCACCAATTGCTTTGGTTTTACAACCACACCCTCAATACGGGGGAACAATGAATAATAAAGTTGTTGTGGAAACATTTAATACTTTTGTAGAAAATAATTTTTCTGTTTGTAGAGTGAACTTTAGAGGAGTTGGCAAAAGTGATGGTGAATTTGATAACGGACAAGGAGAACTTGCTGATGCTGCAGCAGCTCTTGATTGGTTGGAAAGGGAAAATTTTGATAATTCACAGTGTTGGGTCTCTGGCTTTTCTTTTGGTTCATTAATTGCAATGCAACTTTTAATGAGAAGACCAGAAATAAATAGGTTTATAGCCATATCTCCGCAACCAAATGTTTATGATTTTTCATTTTTATCACCCTGCCCTACATCTGGTCTAATGATATATGGAAAGAAAGATGAATTAGTACCATTAGAACATTTAAAAGATCTTGATAGAAGGTTAAGTGCTCAAAAAGGCATCCAAGTTGATTTTCAATCTGTACCAGATGCAAATCATTTTTTTTCTAAAAATGAAACTGAATTAACAAAAAGTTTAGATAAATATATAAAAAAAGAAATTGCTATTTATTAATAATTTTTAATTACCACACCACCAGTGCATGCTTCTTTACATCCAGTAGTCTCAGGAAATGAGATAGGCAAACCTAAAAAAGATCTTATAGCAATAAATGCAAATGCTTGTGACTCTACAAAATCACCATCAATACCATAATCGTCGATAATTTTAATTATTAAATTTTTAAGGGTCATACTTTTAATTCTTTCAATCAAAAACATATTTTTTCGACCTCCTCCACAAACTAACACTTTCCACGATTTATTTCTATTCTTAGATAAAAAACTTAAGAGTCTGGATACAATTATTTTTCCTGTGAAATCGGTCAAAGTAGCAGCACCATCCTCTAAATTAAGACCTCTTACAAAACCCAAACTAAAATCTTTAGTATCGAAAGATGATATATTTTGGTTTTGATTAATATCAAAATTATCAAAAGCTTGACTTAATATTAAATTATCAATTTTACCTTTTCTCGCTATTTCTCCATTATTATCAAATTGTTTTGATGTTTTTTTTCTTATCCACTCATCTATTAAACAATTGCCAGGACCTAAATCTGTACTTAAAAAATTATTTTTATTGTATCCATTTATTATAGTTACATTTGCAATTCCTCCTATATTCAAAATGCAAACAGGTAAATCAATTTTTTTCTGTTTAACAATTAGTCTGTGAAAAATTGGAGCTAAAGGTGCACCTTCCCCACCATTTTCAATATCATTTTGCCTAAAGTTATAAATTACAGTTTTTTTGATTAATTGAGATAGTAAGTTAGCATCACCAATTTGTTTAGAAATTTTTTCTGATGAGTTATGATAAATTGTCTGACCGTGGAAACCTATAAAATCAACTTTTTTATCTGTTAATTCTAAAACTTTACCAATCACTTTAGCATGAAATAAAGTTATTTTTTTCTCAAGTTGATTAATTTCATTTTCATTTTTTTTTAGATCCTCTAATTTTAGAATTTTATCTCTTAAAAAATGAAGATTTTCATATATTTTTTGATCATATTTGAAATATTGATTTAAAATTTCATTATATTGATTTATTCCATCTGAGCTTATTATTGAGGCATCTACACCATCTCCAGATGTGCCACTCATTAAACCTAAAGCTGTAAATATTTTACCCATTCTTATTTTTTTTTAATAAAATTTGTATATTGTATAACTATAAGCTTATGAATAAATTTTTAAAAGAATTTAAAGATAGAGGTTTTTTCTATCAATGTACCAACGAGAACGAATTATCTAAGTTATTAAATAAAGAAAAAATCAAAGGGTATATAGGTTTTGACTGTACAGCTGAGAGTCTTCATGTTGGAAGTCTTTTACAAATAATGTGTCTGAGATTACTTCAAAAGCATGGTCATAAACCTATTGTTTTATTAGGTGGTGGAACCACAAGAATAGGTGACCCATCTGGAAAAGATAAAACAAGAACTATGCTAAGTGAAAAGGAGATTGAAAAAAATATTAATAATATAGAAAAAATATTAAAAAAATTTTTATATACTAAGGACTCTAAAATTAAACCAATTTTTGTAAATAATTACACTTGGCTTAAAGGATTAAATTATATTTCATTTTTAAGAGACATTGGGAAACATTTTACTATCAACAAAATGTTGAGTTTTGATAGTGTTAAAACAAGATTAGAAAGAGAGCAATCATTGAGCTACATGGAGTTTAATTATATGATTTTACAAGCTTATGATTTTCTTGAATTAAATAAAAAAGAAAATTGTTCTCTTCAAATTGGAGGGTCTGATCAATGGGGAAATATTATTAATGGTGTCGAATTATTAAAGAGACATTCAAATAAACATGTTTACGGCTTAACTACACCTCTCATTACTTTAGCTTCTGGTTCAAAAATGGGAAAAACAGAGTCAGGTGCAATTTGGTTAGATAAAAAATTTTTATCAGCTTATGATTATTGGCAATTCTGGAGAAATACAGATGATAGAGATGTAATCAAATTTTTAAAAATTTTTACAGATCTAGAAGTTGATGAAATTGATAAAATGAAAAGTCTTGATATTAACAAGTTAAAAATATTACTCGCCAATAAAGCTACTACAATGCTTCATGGTGAAAAGGCTGCTAGAAATTCTGAAATAGCAGCAAAAGATGTTTTTTCAGGTAATTTACTTGGTTCAAATTCTCCTTCATTTAAGATCAAGATAAAAGATCTTGATAAGCAAATGAATATTATAGATTTAGTTGTTTTGTCGAAGTTAGAACGCTCTAAGAGTGAAATAAGAAGATTGATCAAAGGTAGTGCAGTTAAATTAAATGATAAAATTGTTTCTGATGAAAAACTTATTATTGACAGTAAATTATTTACAAAAAGTTATTTAAAACTCTCTATTGGAAAAAAAAGGCACTTAAAAGTAGAATTAAATTAATTTTTTTTAATTTTTTCTAGAGTTCTAGTAATAAATCTTGGTGTTAATGTTTTTACAGGATTTACAGTAGTTTCAAGTTTTTTAGGTGGTCCTTTAATCTTAAAACTTACACCAAAAACACCCTCCCCAGTTTTAGAACCTACCAATATATCTCCAAGAACTGGTATAGAGCCAATGAATTTGTTTATAGTCGTTGCTGGTACTAAAGTTCCTCTTAAACTAATCAATTTATCTTTTTCAACATAACCATCCATCAAAACTGATATCGCAGGACCAATTGCATAAATCTCCTCAATTTTCATTAGATTGTTAACATTTTTGAAATTCATTTCAAATTCATCAAATCTTATTCCTTCTCCAGATAAAATATCAGCTATCCCTTGAAGAGAAGCTAGAGTTAATACTTTAGTTAATGCAGGTAACTCTTTTAATTTAAAATTATAAATTTTTAATGTTGATTGAGACTCTTTGCCATTGGTAGAACTATAGAAATCAATTTTACCGTCATCAAAACCTTTTATAAATTTATATCGTCTAACAATAGGCACAGCATGATCTGAAAATAAAGTTGTAATTTTATTGTCACCATTAGTGTTAATAGTTAATTTAAGCTTGTTATCTTCTGTAAAAAAACCTTCTAAATTACCATCACTAATTTTTTGTTTTTTAAAATTTAGATTTCCCCTTAAATTCGAGAGATAGGTATTCTTGTCTAGATAAACTTTATCTATTTTTATATCAATTTTACTATCTATATTTAAGATTTTAGATTGATTTTCATTATTGTCAATAAAGCTATTTATCAAATTATCTGCATTGAAATTTGATCCTGTCAAAAAATATTCTTTATTTTTTCTAATTAGTGAAATTGAATTTTTTTGTTTTTTTTTATCTAAAAAATCCAAATTAATTAGATCAAATTTTATTATTTGATTGTCTTTGTTAAAATTCAAATTTTTTATATTAAAAATATTTTCTTTTTCTTTAATAGAAAATAAATCGATGATTATTTGTGTGTCCTTCTTTTTTGTACCTTCAATATTTATTGAAGTTTCATTTCCTTGACTATTTTCATAATTTAAAAAATTTATTTTTAAAGGATTATGTTTAATTTTAATAAAAGTCTCAAATTTGATGTTTTCTCCAAATTTTGATAATTTATAAGTTACGTTATCAACTTTGTCTTGTAATTTAATTTTACCTTCTCCAATTATAGAAAGATTTTTTTTTTTGTACTTAATCTCCAATTTATTGTTACTAAGAGAAATATTATCTTTAACCTCTGGAAAAAAACTTCTTAAATTAAAATTATTTAAAATCGAAAGTTTGGCAAGTTTTATTTTTGAAACAACCTCTAGATCTTTTAACTTAAATTTTTTACTCAAGTTAAAAGAAAAAATATTTTTAGAACTAAAACTTAAGTTTTTAAAGCTAAAATTTTTAATAAATGGGCTTAAAAGATTGTCTAATTCTTCATTGTCTAAATCAAATTTTTGATGATCTATCTCACCTTTAACAAAAAAATAATTTTGATCATCTTTAATAGATATCTTATTTGAATTAAAGTTTAATTCATTCAAAATAAATTTAGCATCATTAACAATTAAATCATTTTCTTTTAAATTGAAAGTAAGATTAATCTTATCAACTTTATATTCTTTAGATAAACTAATCTTAGCATCTTTAATAAAACCTTTAATTTTATAATTATTTTTGATTTTACCTTGAGTATCAAATTCAAGTTTTATATCTGAAATTAAAAAACCTTTTTTAACGATCTTTTCTAAAATATACAATTCAGGCTCTTTATTGATTGACCTTATAAATGATATTAAATTTTTTATTTCCAAAGATTTAGTTGATATTTCTAAATTTTCTATTGAAAATTGATCATCTAACAATGCTCTTAATGAAATCCTTGTTTTAATATTTTCAATTTCGACAGATTTATTCCTGCTTATTAATTCTGGACCAATTGTTTTTGCATTTATTTTAAACTTTATAGGATCAAAGATAATTTTTATAGTATTTAATCTAATATCTAAATCTTTATCAATTTTTTTGATCTTGTTTATTATTTGATTGTTAAATTTTTTTGTTTCAATTCCAAATAGGCTTAAGTAAATCACTATAATAAGTATTAAAAAGAGTAATGTAAAAAATATTTTTGATATTATCTTCATTGTATTTGGTATAATGATTGTTCTAAAAATTCATCGATTTCCCCATCTAAAACTTTTTCTGGGTTTGTATTTTCAAAGTTGGATCTATTGTCTTTTACCAATCGATATGGTTGTAATACATACGATCTTATTTGATGACCCCATCCTATATCAGATTTTAATGCTTCATTATTAGAATTTTTTTCTTCTTTCTTTTTAATCTCATAATCGTAAAGTCTAGCTTTAAGCATATTCATACAAGTTTCTTTATTTTTGTGTTGTGATCTTTCATTTTGACATTGAACTACTATTTTAGACGGTAAATGAGTAATTCTTACAGCACTATCAGTTGTATTTACATGCTGTCCTCCTGCTCCACTTGAGCGATAGGTATCAATTCTTAAGTCTTTCTCATTAATTTCTATATTAATATTTTCATCAACTACTGGATATACCCAAATACTGGCAAAACTTGTGTGTCTCCTTGCTCCTGAGTCAAATGGAGAAATTCTGACTAATCTATGGATACCAGACTCTTTTTTAAGCCAGCCAAAAACATAATCACCTTCTATTTTAATAGTAGATGATTTAATACCTGCTTCATCACCTTTATGTTCACTGATCAAATTTGATTTAAATTTTTTATTATCTGACCATTTGAGATACATTCTTCTCAACATATCAGCCCAATCTTGACTTTCTGTACCTCCTGCTCCAGCATGAATTTCTATGTAACAATCCAAGAAGTCAGCCTCCTGAGATAAAAAACATTTAACCTCATTTTTTTTTACAGTTTTCCTCAATTCTTTAATATTATTTAAAATTTCATTTTTTATACTAAGGTTATTTTCTTCTGAAGCTAGATCGTATAAATCATCGAAATCTTTTAACTTTTTTATTGATGCTTCAAACGAATTAACTAGATCTTCAAATAATTTTTTTTCTTTAATTATCTTTTTAGATTTTATTTTATCTTGCCAGAAATTAGGATCTAGTATTGTCTTATTATGATTATCTAACTTAGAATAAATCTTATTTTTTTCAAAGATACTCCTTAATTCTTTGATTAATTTTTTCTATTTCTTTTTTTAAATCTATATATTTTTGTTCCATTAATAAAACTCTAATATATTAGTTGAGTCTAATCTATTATTATTTGTATATAAAACTTTTCCATCTACAACATTCTTTTTTTTATATGACTCTACAATAGTATTTTTAGATGAAAATTTAGCTTTTTCTCCTGTTATCGGGTCTACTACCATCATTGTAATTCCTTCAGCAACTTTAAAAGGTCTAGCATTTGATTTTTTAACAGCTTTCTCTACAAATTCTTTGAAAATAGGTAGGGCAGTTTTAGAACCTGTTTCATATTTACCTAATGGTTGGGGATCATCCATGCCAACGTAAACGCCTATTATTAAATCTGAGGTAAAACCGATAAACCATGCATCAGTATTCTCGTTAGTAGTACCTGTTTTTCCAGCTAAATTTAATTCTAATTTTTTTAATCTTTTTCCTGTTCCTCTTTGAATAACACCTTCGAGTAATGAAGTCATTTGATATGCTGTTTCGGACGAAAAAACTTTTTTATAATTATCTTTAATTTTAGGATATTGTTCACTCATAAATGATATTTGATCACAATTTATGCATGATCTTTGTTTATTATTTATAATTGTATTTCCCTCACTATCCTGAACTCTATCAATTAAGACTGGCTCTACTAATTTTCCACCATTAACAAATGCAGAATAAGCTGAAGCAAGTTTCAGTAAGGTCGTCTCTGCTGATCCAAGAGATATTGATAATAATTTTTCAGGATCTTCATAAATTCCCAAAGATCTTGAAAAATCAGCAATTTTATCTGTACCTAAATTTTGAGCAATTCTGACTGTCATTAAATTTCTTGATTTTTCAAGACCTGTTCTTAAGGTTGAAGGCCCATAAAATTTTTTTCCATAATTTTGAGGTTTCCACATCTTAAGATCAGATCCTTGATCCAATACTAGTGGAGCATCGAGAACTAAAGATGATGGAGTATAATTATTTTCTAAAGCAAGAGCATAAACAAAAGGTTTAAATGCTGAGCCTGGTTGTCTAAGTGCTTGAGTGACTCTATTAAATTCACTATTTTTAAAACTAAACCCGCCACTTAAAGCTAAAACTCTTCCAGTAAAAGGATCCATGACTAAAATTCCGCCATTTATTTTTGGTAATTGTTTTAAACTATAAAGATTCTTATTATTCTTTTTAACGTAAATAACATCTCCTTCTTGTAGTAATTCTGGAAATTCTTTTTTTGTCCAGGATACATCTTTATATTCTATGATACCCATAGTCTTATCTTTAGTTTCTATAACAACTGAAAATTGATCTATCTTTCTTACTATTGCTATCTCCCAAGCAATTGATTTTTCAAGTTCATGTTCTTTTAAGTTATGAGACCAATCTTTATTAAATTTTTTGTTTGTTATTGGTCCTCTCCAACCTTTTCTTTTATCATAAGAAATTAAACCATTTCTTAACGACTCATTGGCAACTTTTTGTAAATTTAAATTTATAGGAGTATTAATATTGAATCCTTGTTTATATACTTTTTCATAAGTAAGATCTTTAATAATTTTTTTTCTAACTTCCTCTATATAATATTGTGAGTCTTCTAAAAAAACTTTTTTCTTTTTTTTTAATTCAATATTTTTTTTCTTTAGTTCTTCATATCCATTTTCATCTAAAAAATTATTTTCAAATAAATTTTTCAGAACTAAATCTCTTCTAAATTTTGCTAGTTTTATATTTCTATAAGGATTATATTTACTTGGAGCTTTAGGTAATGCTGCTAAAAGTGCCGATTCTGCATAATCTAGTTCTTTAATTGATTTATCAAAATATTGTAAACTAGCAGCCGCAACACCATAAGCTCCACTACCAAGATATATTTGATTTAAATAAAGCTCTAATATTCTCTCTTTACTTAAAGCTCTTTCAATTCGAAAGGCCAATATAGCTTCTTTTATTTTTCTATTTAAACTTACTTCATTTGTTAATAAGAAATTTTTTGCAACCTGTTGGGTAATTGTTGATGCGCCCTCAAGTCTTTTAGATGTTAATAAATTTTTAATATTGTTAATAACTGCTCTTAAAATTCCCTTAGCATCTACTCCAGGATGATAAAAAAAATTTTTATCCTCTGCTGACAAAAAGGCATTTATTACATTTTTGGGTATAGAGTTGTAAGGAACAAAAATTCTTTTTTCTTTGGAAAAATCAGCAACTAAATCTCCGTTACCTGAGTAAACTTTACTAGAAACTGGCGGTTTGTAGTTTTTAAGAAACTTATAATCCGGAATATTGCTAGAAAATGTCCATAAAATAACTAGAGCAATTATAGAAATAACCAACAAAAAGCTAAAAGTAACAACAAAAATTTTTTTTAAAAATATTCTCATTTTATTTCCATTATATATCGTAATTTGGTAAAGATAAGGCAATAGAATTATACAAAATTTAAATATAATTGAGAAATAAATGAGTCAACTAACTAAAAAATTATGGAAAAAAATTTATATATTGACGCTTCTCGTCCAAGCGAAACTAGGGTTGTGCTTAAATCAGATAACGATATTGAGGATTACGAGTACGAGGGTATAAAAAATAACCTAATTAAAAATAATATTTATTTAGGTAAAGTAAGTAGGATCGAGCCATCATTGCAAGCGGCTTTTATAGACTTTGGAAGAGAAAAACATGGTTTCTTATCTTTCAATGATATTCAGTCAGATTACTATCAAATTCCAAAAAGTGATTTGGAAATCATTAAACAGGAAGAAGAAAAAGCCAGAGAAGAATTATCCAAGGAGGTAGAGGCATTAGAAAATGAAAATTTAGCTCAAGGGAAATTAGAAGTTGATGATCCTATCGAGAAAGAAATATCAGAAGATAAAGAAAATTCTGATAAAGAAAAATATAAAAAAAAAGACAAACAGTTCAAGTTTAAAAGATATAAAATTCAAGAAGTAATAAAGCCTAATCAAGTAATACTTGTTCAGGTTCTTAAAGATGAGCGTGGTCAAAAGGGAGCAGCATTAAGTACATTTATATCAATCGCAGGAAAATATATTGTTTTAATGCCTAATACACCCAAAGGTGGCGGTATTTCGAGAAAGATATTTAATCCAGCAGATAGAAAAAAAATAAGAAATATTTTAAATGATATAGAAATCCCCAAAGAAATGGGTTTAATAGTTAGAACTGCGGGAAGTAACAAAACAAAAAATGAAATTAATCATGACTTGTCTACACTGATAAACACTTGGAATCAGATTAAGAATAATGCAATAAATTCAATAGCGCCTTCCCTAATTCATCAGGAAAGTGACATCATTAAAAGAACCTTAAGAGATATGTTTGATGAGAATACAAAAAGTATAATGATAGAGGGTAATGAAGGTTACAAGAAAGCACAGAATTTTATGAAAATGATGATGCCTTCACAAGTAAAAAAAGTTAAGAAATATAGAGGGAAAGTTTCTTTATTCATAGAAGAGGGAATAGAGCAAAAATTAAATCAAATATTTGAATCTGAAATAAAATTAAGTTCTGGGGGGTATTTAGTTATAAACCCCACAGAAGCTTTAGTATCAATTGACATTAATTCTGGAAGCTCTATCAAACAAAAGAATGTTGAAAGTACTGCATTAGATACTAACTTGGAAGCAGCTGACGAAATAGCAAGACAAATAAAAATTAGAGACTTGTCTGGTTTATTAATTATAGATTTTATTGATATGTTGAGTTACGGAAATAGAAGAAATGTTGAAAGAAGACTAAAAGATAAATGTAGATCAGACAGAGCCCGAATCCAGATTGGAAGAATAAGTAATTTTGGTTTATTAGAGATGTCTAGACAAAGGTTAAGAGAAAGTGCAGTAAAATGGAAAATAAATCTTTCTGATGAATCTTTTGCTCAAAAATTATTGAAACTAGTAGAACTAAAAGCTGTATTAAATAAAGCTAAGTATGTTGACTTAAGAGTTTGTGAAAAAATTTCTAATTTTTTAAAAGAAAATTTTGTTGAAGACTTAACTTTTTTTGAAAAAAAAAATAAAGTGAAAATTGATATTATCACTGATAGCTCTTTGATAATACCAGAATATATAATTGATATAAAAAACAAATCTAAAAAAACATTGGAACTGATTAAACATATTGAAAATTTAAAAAGTTTAGAGGAAGTAAAAAAAGATAATAAAATTATAAACCTTAAAGAAAGAAAAAAGTTTAAAAGAAAAACTTATAATAATAAGAAAAAAAAATTTTTCAAAAAAGCTAAATAATTCCCTTTATTGGAGAAGAAGGATTTCCCATTAAGCTTTTTTTTATTCTTCCAGATAAATAAGACTGTCTACCAGCAATAACTGCATTTTTAAATGCTAAAGCCATGTCATATGGTTTTTGTGCTTTAGCAATTGCTGTATTTACCAAAACACCATCACATCCTAGTTCCATAGCTATTGTTGCATCAGAAGCTTGTCCTAAACCAGCATCAATTATGAGAGGTAATTTAGTTTGAGCTCTAATAATCTTAATATTTATTTTATTTTGTATCCCTAACCCTGAACCAATAGGTGCAGCTAGAGGCATAATTGCACTTGCTCCTGAATTTTCTAATCTCTTAGCCATAAGAGGATCATCATTACAATAAACCATTACTTTAAAGTCTTCTTTGGCTAAAATTTCAGTAGACTTTAAAGTTTCAATCATTTCGGGAAACAAATTTTTTTTATCACCTAAAACTTCTAGTTTTACTAATTTCCAACCTCCAATTTCTCTTGCTAGTCTTAAGGTTCTTAAGGCTTCTTGAGAACTAAAACATCCAGCAGTATTAGGTAGATAAGTAATTTTTTTTGGGTCAATATAATCCATTAAAATAGGTTTCTTTTTATCAGATATATTCACTCTTCTAACTGCAACAGTAACTATGTCTGCACCAGACATCTTAATTGCTTTGGCACATTCAGTCATGTTTTTATACTTACCAGTTCCTACTATCAATCTGGAATTAAAAGAATTTTTTGCTATTATTAATTTATCATTTTTCAATTTTAACCACCTCCGATAAAGTGAACTATCTCAATTTTATCATCTTTTTTAAGATTAATTTTGTTTAATTTTTTTTTATCTACTATTTCTTGATTCAATTCAATAGCCACTTTTTTCAAAGGTATTTTTAAATTATTTGCTAATTTAAGCAAACTGATATTTTCAATAACTGAATTTACTTTACCATTTAACTTAATTTTTATTTTTTTTACTTTTTTCATCGTATATAAAAGATAAATGAATAATAAAATTATTATTATTAATGGGCCAAATATTAATCTATTAGGTGAGAG
>MDTG01438336.1_pt1 | contig 11615 bp, 13 predicted proteins | sample 811421 | NCBI WGS metagenome assembly MDTG01 (sample SAMN05326645, study PRJNA326480) | marine metagenome | isolation source: seawater | place: Pacific Ocean: South East | collected 2011
GTGTTAGTAGATTGATTTATACTGATATAGATAGGGATGGTATGAAACAAAGCCCAAATTTTGATGAAACAATGAAAGTTGCAGAAATGTCAAACTGTCCAGTGATTATATCTGGTGGAGTTTCATCAATGGATGACATCAAGAAAGCAAAGAATTTAGAAAATGTTGAGGGTATAATTGTTGGTAAAGCTATTTATGATGGTGATATAAAATTAGAAGAACTGGTAAAAGAAGATGCTTAAAAATAGAATTATACCTTGTTTAGATGTTAAAAATGGCCGAGTTGTTAAGGGTATAAACTTTGTTGATCTAAAAGATGCAGGAGACCCTGTCGAACAAGCCAAAATTTATAGTGATGGTGGAGCAGATGAAATTTGTTTTTTAGATATTACCGCTTCTAATGAAAATAGAGATATTATTTACGATGTTGTGGAGAAAACTTCAAAAAAATGTTTTGTACCATTAACTGTAGGAGGTGGTGTTAGAAGTGTTGAAGATATTAACAAATTACTTAATTGTGGGGCTGATAAAGTTTCCATAAATACTGCTGCAGTTGAAAATTCAAAAGTCGTTGTAGATAGTTCAAAAAAATTTGGGTCTCAATGTATTGTAGTTGCAATCGATGCCAAAAAAAATGGAGATAGGTGGGAAGTATTCACCCATGGAGGAAGAAACAACAGCGGTATTGATGCTTTAGAGTATGCAAAAGAAATGGAAGATAACGGTGCAGGAGAATTATTGGTAACTTCAATGGACAGAGATGGTACTCAAGTTGGTTATGATATTGAATTGATGTCAAAAATTTCATCTGAGATTAATATTCCTGTTATTGCATCTGGTGGTGTGGGTAATTTAGACCACTTGGTTGATGGAATAAAGCTAGGCAAGGCCAGCGCAGTTTTAGCTGCTTCAATATTTCATTATGGAAAACATTCGGTACAAGAAGCTAAAGAGTATTTGGACTCAAAAGGAATACCTGTTAGGATTTGATTCAAAGCTATGATTAAAAGTAAATTAAAATTTTTATTTATCTTAATTTCTTTTTTTATTTTTAAGCCACTATTAGCTGAAGAAAGTTGGTATCAAACTGCAGCAAATCTTCATAAAGAGTGGGCAAAAACTTATCATACAGTAAGTGATATTGAGAGATACACTAATATTCATAAATCGATTATTGGTAAAGATGTAGAGTTAAAACCTGGAATGGTTTTTTTTCCAGGTTGGAAAACTAGTTTATCAATGAATGTAAAAGTAAAAAATGGAGCAATGGCTAAGGTTATGGGTGCTGAAGATTTTGCTTATAATGGAAAAACTTTTTATTCTTTTACAGCTGATTATTCTAAATGTAAAAAAAAGGAAAAACAGAACGATTGTACTCATCATTTTGGAAGTGTTAGGACAGAGCTTACATCAAAAGATGATTGGACCTTTAGAGAAGGTACAGAGAAATGGATAAATTATGCATTCATGCCTGCACGAAACATGTTATTCCCAAAAAATCCACATAGAAAATTCACTGTAGGACAATGTCATCCAAGTGGACATAAAATTACATGGATGATGACTATTCAAAATGCAAATTTGATTTTTACTCATGAATTTTCAAGTTTTAAAAATAATAATGAATGGAAACCTAGTAGCATGGAAAAGCGAAGAGTTCTTAAAAAATTTAAAGTAAACGAAAATTATGGAACTGATAGCTGGACAGCGGTAAGGATAAACTTTAAAAATTCAAAAAAACCAGATGGCAAACTTAAAGTTTGGATAGATGGAAAACTTGCATATGATTATGAGGGCCCAACAAATTGGGGCAAAAAAAAACATAAAGGCAAGAGAAGAAACGTATGTTATTTTAAATTTGGCTTATATGCTAACGCAAACTTGAAAGCAGATCATAAGCATGAAACTGAAGGAATGATTGTTTTTACAGATTATATGGCAATGGCGAAAACAGAGAAAAAACTTGAGGAGATGTTATTGAAGGATAAATGATTATGAATATTTTTGATGATTTAATAAATTTAGCTAGAGATAGAAAAAACAAATCCAAAGAGGGCTCCTATACAAATAAATTACTCAGCAATAAGTCTTTATGTAAAGAGAAAATTTTAGAGGAAATAAATGAACTAATTGAAGCTGTAGAAAAAAATACAAATAAAGTTCATGAAGCAGCAGATGTTTTTTATCATTTAATAATGTATTTAGAGGCAAATAATATTAAAATTGAGGAAATTATGCAGGAATTGTCCTCTAGAAAAAAATAATATCTAAAGAAAATATTAATATAATCTATAACTATTCTTCGCTTTTAAGAAAATATATACTTTTTTAAAAATGAGCCATAAATTCTATAAACCTGCAAAATCAAGACTGCAAAGAAGTGAACTTGCAGTACCAGGTTCTTCACCAAAAATGTTTGAGAAAGCCTTGAACTCTTCTGCTGATTATATTTTTTTAGATTTAGAAGATGCAGTTTCACCAAAAGATAAAGTTTCAGCACGATCAAATATAATTAAAGCTTTGAATGAAATGCATTGGAGAGAAAAAGGAAAAACGATCTCTGTGAGAATAAACAGTTTAGACACACATTACATGTATAGTGATTTAGTTGAAATAGTAGAACAAGCGGGAGAAAATCTTGATACAATTCTTTTACCAAAAGCAGGAACTGAAAGTGATGTTTATATGGTTGACTGTTTATTAACACAAATTGAAACACATAAAAAATTCAAAAATAAAATTGGAATTGAATGTTTAATTGAAACAGCTTTAGGCATGTCTAATATAAAAGAAATTGCGAAATCAAGTGAGAGGCTTGAAGCTTTGCATTTTGGTGTTGCAGATTATGCAGCAAGTTTGAGAGCCAGAACAGTGATAATTGGAGGATTAAACCCAGATTATCCGGGCGACCAATGGCACCATGGTTTATCAGAGCTAGTTATGACGTGTAGGGCTTATGGTTTGAGAGCAATTGATGGTCCATTTGGAGACTTTAATGATCCTGATGCATACATTGCTGCAGCAAAACGAGGAGCTGCTATTGGTATTGAAGGAAAATGGGCAATCCATCCATCTCAAATTGAATTAGCCAATAAAGTCTTTTCTCCACCAGAGGTGGAAGTAAACAAAGCAAAAAGAATTTTAGAAGAGCTTGAAAAAGCAGCGCAAGAAGGAAAAGGCGCCGCTCAGCTTGATGGAAGAATGATAGATGCAGCTTCAGCAAGGATGGCAGAAAATATTGTTAACATAGACAAATTAATTAATAATAAATAGTTATGGATATTCACGAGTATCAAGCAAAAGAAATTTTATCAAGTTTTGGAGTAGCTATACCAATAGGGGGTATTGTTTATAGTCCTGAAAATGCAGAAAATAAAGCAAGAGAAATTGGAGGCTCTAAATGGGTAGTAAAAGCACAAATTCATTCAGGCGCAAGAGGGAAAGCAGGTGGAATAATAGTCTGTAACTCTCCTTTAGAAGTTGCTCAAGCTACAGATAAACTTTTAGGAAAAAAGTTGATTACAAATCAAACAGGACCTGAAGGAAAGATTATAAATAGAATTTATATCGAAGAAGCAACAGATATTGAAAAAGAATTATATTTGGGTCTAGTGTTTGATAGAAGTTCAGAAAGTATAATGGTTGTAGATTCCACAGAAGGAGGCATGAGCGTTGAAGAAATAGCAAAAGAAAAACCGGAGTCAATAATAAGATCTAAAATTGAAGTAGCTGTAGGCATACAAAATTTTCAAGCTAGAGAGCTGGCATTTGGTTTGGGAATCGATCCAGAATTGATCGCTAGAGCATCAGATACAATAATAGGCTGTGCTAAAGCATTTAGTGAACTTGATGCAACTATGGTTGAGGTAAATCCACTAGTAATTTCTAAACAAAAACAAATTTTAGCATTAGATTGTAAAATGAGTTTTGATAACAATGCAATGTTTAGAAGGAATAAGGTATCTGAATTAAGAGACAAAACTCAAGAGGACGAAAAAGAAGTTTATGCATCTGATAGAGGTTTAAATTATGTAAGTTTAGATGGAAATATAGGAAATATTATAAACGGTGCGGGTCTTGCAATGGCTTCTATGGATATGATTAAATTGGCAGGAGGAGAACCTGCAAATTTCTTAGATGTAGGTGGTGGAGCAACTCCTGAGAAAATAGTTAAAGCTTTTAGACTAATTACTATGGACAAAAAAGTAAAAGTAATTTTAGTAAATATTTTTGCGGGTATTAATAGGTGTGACTGGGTTGCGGAAGGTATAGTTCAAGCCTTAGACAAAGTTGAGGTTAAAGTGCCTTTAGTGATTAGATTGGCTGGAACAAATGTTGAAAAAGGAAACAAAATTTTAAAAGATAGTAAAATTAATTATATTGAAGCTAACACTTTAGAGGAAGCTGCAAACAAAGCTGTTGCAGCATTAAAATAAAATGTCTGTAATTATTCATAAAGATACAAAAATTATAATTCAGGGCTTTACTGGTAAAATGGGTACTTTCCATGCTGAGGAAATGATTAAATATGGTTCTAATGTTGTGGGAGGTGTAACGCCCGGAAAAGGAGGACAAAAGCATTTGGATAGACCAGTGTTTAACACGGTCAAGGATGCTGTCAAAAACACAGGAGCGACAGCATCAATATTGTTTGTGCCACCAGCCTTTGCAGCAGATTCTGCAATGGAGGCAGCAGATGCAGGAATAAGAACTTGTGTGGCAATAGTTGATGGCATTCCTTCTCATGACATGATTAGAATTAAAAGATATATGAGAAGATATTCCAGGACAGAAAAAATGACATTGGTTGGACCAAACTGTGCTGGAATAATTAGTCCTGGAAAATCAATGCTAGGAATAATGCCTGGCCATATTTATAAAGAAGGGCGCGTTGGTATAATTAGCAGATCAGGGACATTAGGTTATGAAGCCGCTCAACAGATGAAAAATTTAAATATAGGAATTTCGACGAGTGTTGGTATTGGTGGAGATCCAATTAATGGTAGTTCATTTAGAGATATAATTGAAAAATTTGAAACTGATGATGAAACTGATGCAATTTTAATGATTGGGGAAATAGGCGGACCCCAAGAAGTTGCAGCAGGTGAATTTGCAAAAGAAAACATGAAAAAACCAGTAATTGGTTATATTGCTGGACTTACTGCGCCGAAGGGAAGAGTCATGGGTCACGCTGGAGCAATAGTCTCAGCCTATGGGGAGAGTGCGATTGAAAAAGTTGAAATTTTGAGAGAATGTGGAGTTACTATATCAAAAAATCCTTCTGTGATGGGTGATACTGTAAAGTCAGTTCTAAAAAAAATTTAGATGAATTATAATGATAATAACATTTTTGCTAAAATTTTAAGAGGTGAAATTCCTTGTAATAAAATTTATGAAGATAATTTTGTTTTGTCTTTTTATGACATCAATCCTCAAAAAAAAATTCATGCTTTGGTGATTCCAAAAGGAAAATATATTGATCTCGATGATTTTAGTAATAATGCAAGTTCCGAAGAAATAGTAGGTCTGCTTAAAGGGATCAATATAGTTGCAAAAAAATTGAAAATTTCAGTTGATACAGGAAAAGGTTATAGAGCATTAGCAAATATTAGTGATGACGGCGGACAAGAAGTACCTCACCTACATTTTCATTTGTTTGGTGGGGAAAAAGTCGGTAAAATGGTTGAGTGACTCAGGTTATTCAAAGAAATTATTTAGAAATAAACTCTATTAAAGATTTAGTTGAAAATAAATTAATCAAACCAGAGTGGTCTATTAGTCTTGTTAGTCCAAGTAATTTTCAGATCAATAAATTCTTTTACAAAAATATAGGTAATAAACATAGATGGGTAGATCGTTTAGTTTGGCCTGATAGACAATGGATAGAATATTCATCTAACCGAAATGTAAAGACTTATGTTTTAAAAGTTAAAGACGATTTTGCAGGTTATTTTGAACTAATATTCCATGAAAATACAAATGAAATTGAAATAGCATATTTAGGTGTTTTAGAGGAATATCATAACAAAAAACTAGGATCTTTCTTATTATCAAATGCAATTAAAAGATCTTTTGAAAAAAAAATTAAAAGGACATGGGTCCATACTTGTACCCTTGATCACCAAAATGCATTAAAAAATTATTTAGCCAGAGGTATGAAAATTTTTAAAAAAGAAACTATTTCAATTTAATTCACAGATGGAAGATTGAATAAATTTTTATTTAAATTCTGATTTTTTTTATCCTAAAAAGATATGTGATACTTAAATTTTGATATATATCTAATATTTGCCATCCTATAAGATTATAACTTTTCTTATCGAAAAAAATATTTATTTCATTTTCATTTTTTATTATTTTAAAATTAATAAATTTATCATTTACGATTCTTTCATTTAAATTTATTATTTCATTTATTAAGAATTTTTTATCCAAAATATGTTTTAATGGTGTTCGCTGAATTGGATATTTATAAAAACTACTATTTGTTTTAATTACGATAGATTTTCCGTTAGAAATTAATTTTTTATTATTACTAAGATTATAATCACAAAAAATTTTTTTTGGATATTTAATAGTGCAATTACCTGTTTCAATTTTACCATTTATATTCTGTTCAAAATCAAAATTTAGATTTTCAATTTCAGATAAGTTCTTTATTATTTTTTGTTTAAGTGTTGCAAAAGCATTTGTTGAAAAAAAAAAAATAATTAAAATTATTAGTATTTTTTTCATTAAAGGACATCTCTTTTGCCAACATGGTTTGCTTTACTGACAAATCCTTCTGATTCCATCATATCAATAATTCTTGCTGCTCTATTATAACCTATTTGTAATTTTCTTTGTAAAAATGATGTTGATGCTTTTCCTTCAGACCTAACGATATCTAATGCAGTTTGATATAAATCATCTTTCTCCTCATTATCTTTCAATTTTTCACCAGCCTCTTTTTCATCAGCAAAATTCAATATTTCATCCACATAATCTGGTTCGGCTTGCGTTCTTAAATAATTATTTATGCTTTCTATTTCGTTATCAGAAACAAATGGTGCATGGATTCTAACAATTCTATTAGCTGATGACATATAAAGCATATCCCCTTTACCTAATAATTGTTCAGCCCCCTGCTCGCCTAAAATAGTTCTACTATCAATCTTAGATGTTACTTGAAAAGAAATTCTAGTTGGAAAATTAGCTTTTATGGTTCCCGTGATGACATCTACACTAGGTCTTTGAGTTGCCATTATAATATGAATACCAGCTGCTCTTGCCATTTGAGATAATTTTTGAATATAATTTTCTATTTCCTTGCTAGCTACTAGCATTAAATCTGACATCTCATCAACAACGACAATAATATATGGCATCGGAAGTTTATGTTTTGCGTTATACCCATCAATATTTCTAACTCCCTCTTTGGTCATTAATCTGTATCTACTTTCCATTTCTTTTACTACCCACCCAAGTACAGAGGCAGCTTTTTTAGCTTCAGTGATTACAGGACATAGCAAATGTGGAATTCCTTCATAAGTTGAAAGTTCTAACATTTTTGGATCAATCAAAATAAATTTGCATTTTTCAGGTGCAAGTCTAAAAAGAAGAGATAAAATTATTGTATTGATACAAACTGATTTCCCAGAACCAGTTGTGCCAGCAATTAATAAATGTGGCATTGATGTCAAATCACCAATAATTGGTTTGCCAGAAATACTTTTACCTAGAGCGATAGGTAATTTTATTTCTTTTTTTTTAAAATCTGAATTGTCCAAAATCTCACTTAAGTAAACATTTTCTCTTGAAATGTTGGGTAATTCAATTCCAATTGTATTACTTCCAGGAATTGTTGAAATTCTTGCTGACTCTGAACTTGTATTTCTCGCTATATCGTCAGATAGATTTACAATTTTTGAAACTTTAACCCCAGCAGCTGGTTCAAATTCATTTAAAGTAACAACTGGACCATGGCTTACTTTTTTTATTTTACCATTCACACCAAAATCCATAAGTATTTTTTCTAAAAATTCAGGATCATTTTTTTCATCTTTACTTAAATTTTCTTTCCCCTTTTTAGATGGTGTTTTTAGTAAATCAAAGCTTGGTAGTTTAAACTTTGTTTTATCAACTTCTTTTAATTTATCTGCTTTTATAAAAGGTAAATCTTCTTGAATTAAATTTTTAATTTCATCTTGAGGAATGTATTCGTTTATAATTTCAGTCTTATCAGTATAATTTGAATCTTTGTTTTTAGAAAATAAACTAAAAATTTTTTTTAAAAAATACCAACTATTTTTAAGATTAAAATTAATACTAACTAAAAATAAAACTACAATTAAAATAATTAAAACATAATAATTAAAGCTTTGGTTAATATTAATCAAATCTTTTAAAAAACTACTACTAATATAATTTTCTATGAAACCACCATTTCCATTTATAAAGAGTGAAAAAGTATTATTATAGAAATGACTAAAAAATAATGTCCCAAATAACGAATATAGAATTATAAAAAATATATTTTCTATAATTAAGAATAAATCTTTTGTTTTAAATATATTTATGCCTGTAAAAAATAATGTAATTGAAATTAAATATGAAATAAGTCCGACAGACTGAAAAAAAAGATCTGAAACAAAGCTTCCTTGAAAACCTAAAAAATTATTGATTTGAGTATTTTCTGGAAAAATGAAATTTGGATCTTCCGGTGAATAAGAAATTAAAGCTGTAAAAAGCAGTATTCCTGTTAACAAAACAATAACACCTAAAATTTCAATCAATCTATTAATTACAAATTTTAGTGCTGAATTAGCTAATTTTTTTATATTCATATTTAAATTTAATGAATCAAATTTACCACTTTGTATCATCTAATTTTTACTGTTAAAATTAATTTGTTATGAAAATTGGTATTATAGGTGATGGCTTGATAAGTTTAATTTTGGCCAATGTCATAGCCTTAAAAGGTTTAAAAGTAGTTATTTTTTCAAATAATAAACCTAAAAAATATAGTCAAACAAGGACGGTTGGCATTACAAAATCTAACATTGATTATATAAATAAAAATATTGTTAACATTGATAAAAATTTATGGAAAATCAAAAAAATCAAAATTTTTTCTGAAAATTTTAATAAAGGGGAAATATTAAATTTTACAAATTCTAAAGAACAAACTTTTGCAACTATAAAAAATAATGAACTTTATGAAATTATAAAAAAAAATTTAATTATTAATAAATTCATTAATTTTAAAAAAAATTTTGATTATAAAAAAATAATCAAAGAAAATTACAATTTATTGATTAATTGTGAATTAAATAATCCAATCACAAAAAAATTTTTTTCAAAAAGAATTGAAAAAAAATATAATAGCTTTGCATATACTACAATTATAGAACATAAAAAAAGTATTAAAAATGATATAGCTTTTCAAATATTTACAAATAATGGGCCAATCGCTTTTCTGCCAATTTCTTACACCCAAACATCAGTTGTTTACTCATATAAAACTAGAAAAAATCTTAGTGAAATATTAATAAAAAAATTAATTCACAAATTTAATCCTATATACAAGATCACAAAAGTTGGAGCCATTTCTAAATTTGCTTTAAATTCTTCAAACCTAAGAAATTATTACAAAGATAATATTTTAGCTTTTGGTGATTTGTTACATAAAGTTCATCCTCTTGCAGGGCAAGGTTTTAACATGTCATTGAGAGATATAAGGTGCCTTTCAAACCTAATAGATGATCATTTAAATTTAGGATTAACATTGGATAAAACAATTTGTTTTAAATTTGAAAGTGAAATTAAGGATAAAAATTTTATTTTTTCGACAGGAATTGACTGGATTTATGAATTTTTTAATTTCGAAAGTAAAATGAAAAATGAATTGTTAAGTAAGTCATTAAATATTTTGGGAAAAAATAAAATTTTTAATTCTTTTTTTAAAAAATTTGCTGACACTGGTTTAAATAATTGATTTTATTGTACAGTATTATTATTATATTGGTCGTAAGTATAAGTACTTAAAATTTCTGTAATTCTTGATTTTCTTATATTCAAGTTAGAAGCTTCAAGTAATACTTGTTTTTCTTCTAGACTGAATGGTGACGCTATTGCCAAAGCGTTAATAGTTTCATCTAAACTTTGTTTTTCTAAAGCTTTCCAATTAATTATAAAACCCCTTTTTTTGAATAATTTTTTTAAATCTTTAAAGATTACTTCTAAATCAGAAAATTTTAATTCCTCTTTTTTTTCATCAAGATCGTGTAAAAAATTTTTGAAACTTACATCAAATTGTCTATATTTTTTATTTGATTTTATTTCATCATTAATTTCAAATCTAATGATACCCTTTAAATCTATTAGATAACGTCCATCTTCTGTTTCTTTAAAGCTTATTATTTTTCCCAAACACCCAATTCTATGCAAAGCAGGTGAATTATTATCTTTAAAATTTTCAGTTTGTTTAGGCTGTATCATACCAATGTATTTGTTTGATTTCATGCTGTCATTTATCATATCAATATATCTAGGTTCAAAAATATTTAGAGGTACACTTGTTTTTGGAAAAATAATAAAATTACTTAAAGGAAAAACAGGTATAATTTTTGGAAGATTCATAATTTAATTAATAAATATGTTTATAATATCAAAAAAAAAATAAAAAATGAATTAATGATTATTTGGTTAGCTTCATATCCTAAAAATGGTAACACATGGTTAAGAACGTTAATAAGTGCTTATTATTATACAAAAGATGGTTTATTTTTAGGTGATCAGCAGTTAAATCATATTCCACAATTTCCAGTTAAGAAATACTTTGAAGGATTCAATTATAATTTAAATCTACCAGGAGACACTTCAAGATTTTGGATTGCTGCTCAAGAAAGGATTAATAAGGATAAAGAAATCAAATTTTTTAAAACACATAATGCACTGGTAAAATTAGGGCAAAATAATTTCACAGATAAAAAAAATACATTGGGTTGTATCTACATCGTGAGAGATCCTAGAAATGTTTTAAATTCTATGTCAACACATTTTCAATTAGATAATGATAATACTCTTAATGTAATGTTAGACGAAAATAATTTTACGTATGATTTTAAAAAAAAAAAAGATTTTAGTGATTATCAATTTATTAGCTCATGGGAAAAAAATTATAAGTCGTGGAAAAACAATAATTTAATACCAGTTAAATTTTTAAGGTATGAGGATTTAGTAAAAGAAACATTTTATGTGTTTAAAGAAATTATAGATTTTATTGATAATGTTTCGAATAATAAAAAAGGATTTAATAGAGACAAAGCTAAAAATGCGGTTAGTAGTACATCGTTTGAAAATTTAAAAAAAATAGAAGATAATCATGGTTTTAGTGAAGCTATTATTGCGCGTGAGAATAAAAAAAAGATACCTTTCTTTAACTTAGGACCTAAAAATGACTGGAAAAAAAATTTTGATAGAAAATACCTTGATAAACTTAATACCATTTTTGAAAAAAATTTGATTGAACTAAATTATCAATAATTTTTAATCGCTTGAAATAAAGATTTACATTCTTTATATTGATTTTTTTGCGGGCATAGCTCAGTGGTAGAGCGTCTCGTTGCCAACGA
>MDTG01011933.1_pt1 | contig 11614 bp, 8 predicted proteins | sample 811421 | NCBI WGS metagenome assembly MDTG01 (sample SAMN05326645, study PRJNA326480) | marine metagenome | isolation source: seawater | place: Pacific Ocean: South East | collected 2011
GGCGACGTGTGGATTGCCGGCTCCTACGACCCCGATTTGGATCTGGTGTACTTTGGCACCTCGCAACCGAAACCGTGGGCCGCGCCCAGCCGCGGTATGTCGGTGAATGACGCGGCGCTCTATACCAACTCGACCCTGGCACTTCGCCCTCAAACGGGCGAATTGGTGTGGCATTTCCAGCACATTCCCGGCGAGACTATCGATATGGAAGTCGGTTTCGAACGCATTCTGGCTGACATCGACGACACGCCTACGCTACTCACCGTAGGCAAAGATGGCATCTTGTGGAAGCTAAACCGCGCGACAGGCGACTACATGGACCTGCTCGACACCATGGAGCAAACGATTTTTGAGGTCGACCGCAGCACGGGCGAAATCGCCTACCGAGAAGACATCGCCTCCGCCGGAATCGGCGACACATACACCGCCTGCCCGGGCATCTATGGCGGTCACAACTGGCAATCTGCCACCTTTGACGCCAGCCGAAATTTACTGTTTTTGCCCGTACACCAGTTGTGCTCGGACATGACACCACGAGAGGTAGATCTCGGACCGGGTGGTGGTGGCTACGGCGCCGATGTGGCGACCTACCCCATGCCGGGCAAAGAGGGAAAAGCCGGTGCACTGCTGGCAATCGATGTGCGCACAATGGAGGTCAAATGGCGCATCGAGCAGGAAGCGCTTTTCCTCAGCGGCGCGCTATCGACTGACGGCGGGTTACTTTTTATCGGTGATCTTGATCGTCGTTTTCAGGCATTAGATACCGACACCGGCGAATTGCGCTGGTCTACTCGCCTGCCTGCGCCAGCTCACGGCTATCCCATAACCTTTGAGGCCGGCGCAAAACAGTTTGTCGCCATACCGACCGGGATTGGTGTATTCCGGGCGCTGACGGCGGTCATCTTCCCTGGCATTTATCAGCCCCCAGATGGTCAGGCGCTGTTCGTCTTCAGCTTGCCCGACTGAGGAATCAGTCAATACCCGAGCGCCCGGCCTCCCGAATCATAGGCTGATACTCAGCGAAGGCCGGCGGCTCCACCCTAGAGCCCGTTGTGTAACCGGCATCCACTGTCAGCGTCATACCGCTGGTGTAACCGGACTCATCGCTACCCAACCACAATGCCGCGTTGGCAACATCCTGAGCGAGTCCTGCGCGACCTTTCAGAGGTGACGCCTCGGCGAGTGCCGCAATGGTCTCGTCCAACTTGCTGTGGTCGCCCGTCATGACATCCGCCACCATCGGCGTGGCCATGCCGGCTGGCGCGATGCAATTCACTCGAACGCCAAATCCGCCGACTTCGGCGGCAAGGTTTCTCGTCATACCCACTACCGCGTGCTTGGCAGCGGTGTAAGCGTGGGGGCCTAACCCACCCATGACCCCGGCGGTGCTGGACATACTGATGATGGAACCCGTACCGGCCTCTTTCATGTGTCGGCTGGCGTGCTTCATACCGTAGAAGACGCCATGGACCATAATGTCGATCGTGAGTTTCCACTCGTCGGCAGGCATGGTTGACATTGGCCCCACAGCGCCCACGATGCCGGCGCAATTGAACATGACGTCGATTTGTCCGAACTCGGCTACCGCTGCCTCGACCAATGCCTCGACCTCGGCCTCCATAGTGACATTGCAGTGGCGAAAAATCGCATGGCCTCGTCCACTCAAAGCCTCGGCGAGGCTCTCTCCGGCATCGTCCTGAATATCGCCCAGCACGACGCGAGCGCCCTGCTCTACGTAGGTCTTTGCCGTCGCCGCACCGATGCCACTGGCGGCACCGGTGATGACAGCGACCTTTCCTTCCAGCCGTTGACTCATTGCCCTCTCCGTAAAAATTTGGGCCCGCTCAAAGGCGGGCCCAGCGCAGTTTGCTTATTCACTATCAGCGCTCACTACGCTCAGTTGCCAAACTCGTATGTGGCTTCAACACCAAAGGTGCGCGGGGCCCTTACTGCTGCATAGGACCATAATCCTGCCACGTCATAGCCATGAGTGTAGCCGTCCTCGTCCGACAGGTTTCGGCCGAACACGGCAAAGCGCCAATTGCTCGTCTCGAAGTTCACCGAGGCATCCAGCAAACCCTGGTCGTCATTCTCAAGCTCGGGAGAGTTGGTCACATTAACCCAGTGCTCGCCGAGGTAGTGATACGCACCACGGATCCATGCACGGCCATAAGCGGTGTCCCACTCATAGGTCGCATCGATTGTTGCCGTCATATCAGGCGCGCGCCGGAACTCAAGATAGCTGAGGTCTACCGTCTCCAGCGATACCGCATCGGTGTACTGGAAATTGTCGTACTCGGTATCGAGCCAACCCACATTTGCCCTAATGGAGAGCCCTTCACCAATCAGCGCCTGCAGTTCCAGCTCGAGACCTTGAATGGTCGCTTCCGAAGCATTAGTCACAACCGTCTTCTGGCCTGTGCCGGTATCGGAGGGCAGCTGCAGTTCCTCCTGCTTATCTTCATAGTCCATCACGAAGTACGACGCATTAAAGCGAAGTCGGTTGTCCATCCACTCTGATTTGATACCGACTTCAAAGTTATTGACCGTCTCAGGGTCATAAGGCTGCGTCGCCTCCTCAACCGAATTGACGCGGCCGTTGAAACCGCCCGCACGGTAACCGGTGGAATACGTCGCGAAAGCCATCAAGCTATCCGAGAACTGATAACGGAGCCCCGCTCTGGGCGTGAATTCACTCCAAGACTCTTCGTTCGTCGCGTTGACCATACCAGTCTGGAAGGTCTCTTTGTCGTCTTTGGTATAACGACCGCCGAAGTTCAACGTCAGGCTATCTGATACACGCCAGTCCACGTCGGCAAATACGGCCTGGGACTCACTTTCCTGACGGGATTTTTGCAGCAGGTCCAGAATGGTGCCGGGCACGACAAATCCAACCCAACTGCGGAGCGGGATCTCGTACTCGGAATCCCACAAGTAGCCACCCACGACCGCATTGATCGAACCGCCGTTATCCCAAGAGAGACGCACCTCATGAGTAGTCTGCTCGTAGGTTGCGGGTCTGTCTGTACCGTAGAGGAATTCAGGCGTGCCGTCCCAATTTGAAATGATGGTTTCGTCGGACTCATAGGAGCCGAAGATGTAATCAATCTTGATCGAATCCGTTGCCTGCCAGCGCGCTTCAATAATATGCGTGTCAGCATCGAAGGTCGCAAGCATTTCCGCCTCTCGGGCTTGGCCAGGCGCCGACGCGGCAAATGCAGCACCGCCGGGGTCAGGCGGAATGTAGCCCACGTTTGCCGTCTTGTAGCGGCTGCCGGTAATGGTGGAGTCCTGACTTGGTGAGCAGTAGCCGTAAGCCGAGCAGAACAGGTGGCGATTTTGCCCCGTATTCAAAAGCGGCGGCGTGTCTTGATCAGTATCTTCAAACTGCCCGGTGTATTCGATCTCAAGCGAATCCGTTGGTGTCCACAGTGCATTGAAACCAAAAGATTGATAGTCGTTGCGGCCGACATCGCGGCCCACGTAGTCGTTGTCGTAGTAGCCTTCTTGCTGATCCCGTTTTGCTACCGACAATTTGACCGCGAGATTATCCGTTACACCGAAGTTGAAGATACCGTCAGCGTAGTACGTGTCGTACTTCTCGTAGCCAACGCGCAGCTTACCTCCCAGTTCACCGGTTGGCCGCGAGCGGGTAATGTTGATCGCACCGCCAATCGTATTGCGCCCGAACAAGGTGCCCTGAGGACCGCGAAGTACCTCCATGCTCTCGAGGTCAATGCTCCGCAACAAACTGCCCGCATTGGAACCAATAAACATGTTATCGACGACGACTGCCACGGCCGGATCGAAGTTCTTCTCAACATCGGCCACGCCAATGCCGCGGATAAAAATCGCCGCGACGCCGCCCGGGCCCTGAGCGGTATCGTCGATCACGATGTTGGGCGATATGTTCGCCAGATCTGTGATGTCGCGCGCAAACTGACCTTCAATCTCGCTCTTGGTAAGCGCACTCACGGCAAAACCGACGTCCTGCAGGTTTTCCGTTCGTTTCCGCGAGGTGACGACCACTTCCTCCAACACCCCACTCTGCGCAAGCACCGGCGTAACGGGCAAAGCTGTCGCTGCCGCCAGCACCGCAACACTCAATAACCGTTTATTTGAATTGACTCTCATGGCAATACCCTCTTTTTTTGATTCAGTGGCTCGCTTTGTCAGCCTATCTCGACCTTCGCAACGACCCATATTGGCTTTTCAGTTTTATTCAGCTTCCGGCGCACTCAAGGTCGTGCCCGGGAATGGATTGAAATAGTGGATGGAAACTTCTCTTTCCAGGATTTTCCAGCTGCCCTCACGACGCTGAAAACGATCTTTATAGGTCGCGCCGACAAACGTCGCCTCGGTGCTGTCCGTAAGTAGCCCCATGCAGTCGACGTCACACATCCCCGTCGCGTCATCAGCGCCGCTGAACTCGATCACGAGATTAGAAGTCACGTGCTGTGACTGCGCCCAGGCGGGCCACAGTACTTGATGAATGGCTTCGTGGATGCCGTCATGACCACTGAAGTTACCGAAGGGAGGGCCGATTTTCCAGATACACTCTTGCCACCAGATCGACAAAAAGCGCTCAAAGTCCCGCTTGTCAAAGCCATGGCAATAGTTGCTCACCAGCGCTTCGATTTCATGCCTCGACTCTAACCGGTCGATACGAGACGCCAACTCGCCGCCCATCTATCTGCTCTCCTATCTCAGCGAACCGAAGTATTGGCCGCTATTATTGTTGTTCTGCGATCTTTTCGATCGTCATTGCAGGTCGCGTGGTGCTACCTTGCTTGTTGCTAGCAAGCCAGATTCCCCACAACCGGTCAAGTCCCGATCGCTCAAATCGCAGCGCGTTTTTTGGACGTGGCGCGTCGCCCTGCCGCCGTGGGGATAACCCACTGCAGGGGCGCGATCGCTGACGACCCCAGCACACTCGGCGCTATAGGCTCGTACCGCGTATTTCGCTGCTGCGGATAACGACCGCAGGCGCCAATGGCGCCGCGCATTGCCTCCGCTGACCACATCTGACCATGAGCTGCACCCGCCGCACGCGTAATGCTCTCGTTGATCAGCACCCCACCCAGATCGTTAGCACCTGCCGACAGCATCTCGATCGCGCCCTCATGGCCCAATTTGACCCACGAAGCCTGCACATTGGGAATCACGCGCCCCAAGGTCAGTCGAATCACGGCATGCATCAGGCGCGCCTCACGCCATGTGGGACCAGGCCTTGCCTCCCCCTTGCGGAAAATCGGCGCACCCTCCGCCACAAACGGTAGCGGCACCACCTCACTGAACCCACCGGTGCGTTCCTGCAACGCAATGATCTGCTGCCAGTGGCGCACCCAGGCAGCGGGTGTATCCACATGCCCAAACATAATCGTGGCAGTGCTGAATAATCCCTGCTCGTGGGCTGCAGCCATAATCTCCAGCCATCGCTCCGTCGAAACCTTATCGGGACAGAGCACGCGCCGCACGTCAGCATCCAGTACCTCCGCCGCCGTCCCGGGCAGCGAGTCGAGGCCGGTCGCCTTTAATAAGCGTAGATACGTGTCGACAGGCATATTCAGAGTTTGCGCGCCCTGGTCAATTTCCAAAGGTGAAAACGCGTGGATGTGCATCTGCGGCGCAGCATGCCGAACGGTTTCCACGATATCGAGATAGGTCTGACCGGTGTAATCGGGATGAATGCCACCTTGTAAACAGACCTCTGTGGCGCCCAACTCGGCAGCCTCCGTCACACGACGATGGAGCTCGTCAGCGTCAATGTCATAGGCCACACGACCCGAGGCCACTTCACCACCGCCCTTGGAAAACGCGCAGAAGCGACAGCTGTATTGACACACGTTGGTGTAATTGATGTTGCGGTTGACGACATAGCTGACTGTGTCACCCACCTGGCTTTGGCGCAGTTGGTCCGCTGCCTGACACACGGCTTCTACATCGGCATCGCGAGCGCTGAATAACGCCAGTGTCGCCGCCTCATCGATTGCCTCCTCGCTCAGGCAGGCATCGAGTATGCCGGTAATACCGGCGTCGACACGGCCCGACGGCGTCCTCGAAGGAACGGGTACTGCAGTCGACACACCCGCGCGCCAGTCATCATCCCGGACCAAACCTTCGGCATCCGCCCACTCCAGCACCCGCCGCCGCACTCGCGAATCGATCCACTGAGGGGATTGCAGATACTTCGGATAAACCGTGAGTCGGGGTACAAGGTGCTTGCCCTTAGCCTGCGTCGCGGCGCGCAATGCATTGAGGCTCGGCCAGGGCGCCTCCGGATTCACATAATCCGGCGTCACGGGCGACACGCCGCCCCAATCGTTAATCCCCGCGTCAATCAACTGGCCTAGCTGACCGGGACTGAGATTCGGTGGCGCCTGAATACTGATCTCCAGCGGTAACAGCAAGCGCGCCTGCACGACCGTCCACAGCAACTCTTCCAGACCGGCGTGATCTGCCTCGGCCATGAGCGTGCCGGGCTTGGCGCAGAAGTTCTGAATAATCACTTCCTGAATGTGCCCGTAACGCTCATGCAAGCGCCCGATATTCTCGAGATCGCGGAGCCGTTCCTCTCGCGTCTCACCAATGCCCACCAACAGTCCTGTTGTCATCGGCACGCGAAGAGCCCCTGCCCGCGCGAGGGTCAGCCATCGGCGGAAGGGGTTCTTATCGGGCGAGCCAAAATGCGGGCCACCACGCTGGCACAGCCGCTGCGCGCCGCTCTCCAACATCAACCCCATGGAGGCCGACACCGAGCGGAGCTTTTGCAACTCGCTACGACTGAGCGTGCCCGCGTTGATGTGAGGCAACAAACCCGTCTCGTCGAGAATACGCTGTGCCACTGCAGCGACGTAATCGATGGTGCTGCGATACCCCCGGGATTCGAGCCACTCGCGAGCCACTCGGTACCGCAGCTCGGGCTTTTCGCCCAGAGTCAACAGTACCTCACGGCAACCCGCTGCCGCGCCTTCTCGCACCGTGGCAAGAATGTCGTCGAGCTCCAGATACAACGTATCGAGCTGGGAGGGTGTTTTGGCAAAGGTGCAGTAGTGACAGACATCGCGGCACAACTGCGTCACAGGAATAAAGACCTTGGGGCTGAAGGTCACGCTGTGGGCATAATGCTGATCACGCAGGGTGCGCGCGTGACTGCTACGCACGTCGTCCATGGCAACCACGTCTCCCCCATCGGTTAGCGCGACAATCATCGACGCTCCGTTATTGTCATTATGTACCGCCCCCATACGCTCCACTTTACCGCCTCACAGGACCTTTTGGGTAGCATCCTTAAACAAACTGCCACCGTAACGCTGCCACCAGCCGGCTGTGTAAGTGCCGAGCCGCGCAGCTTCGGTCTGCAGTAACTGAAGGTCCCCAGGCACATCAATATCCATCGCTAAGCCCATCGTGCTCACCTCACGGAAATGCAATCCAGCAGATGTGATGGCGGCAAGATGTCGTGCGTAACTATTCTCGCCAAATGCCAGCGGCAGGCTCTGCGACTGCCATCGCAGCAGCGCGTTCGTCCCTGTCTCCGAGCGATCAGGGGACACTACCGCGAATTGCGATGTAGCCGCCGACGCCAGTGACGCGAAGTCACTGGCATCAACAAACGGAAGATCACCGGGAACAAACAGCAGGGCGTCGCTATCCACTTGACCCGCTACCCACTCCAATGCGCCCACCAATCCCCCGCTGTGCTCATCGGGCTCCCGCCACACGCGGACCGGTGCGGGGAGTTCCTCAAACTGTGCCCAGCCGTCCCCGCAAATCACATGAACGGCCGTGATGGCCGGACTCGCGGACAGCGCGGCGATGACATCCAGCGCCATGGCCTCGACCAGCGCTTCCCGCGCCTCATCCGCGAGAGCCGTCTTCAGTCGGCGCTTGGCATCGCTAAGTGTCTTGAGTGCGATGATCGCTTCAAGGTGCAACGCTGCATACCTCGAGCAGCCACGGGGCAAGGCCTTCACCTACACCGGGTTCTGACATCACGGTGGCTGTCACACGAACATCGTATGAATCGGGGAGCGTGGCGACGAGCTCACGATCTGCGTCGTCCCAAACCCAGGTGTCTACAAATCCGGGATAACGCTTCGCCAACCATTGTGTCCACCCCGGCGCGGAAGCCGGCAGACCTAACTCCGTCATGATTTTGGCAGCGGGGCCTTTCAACGCGCGTCCGCCGATAATGGGGGAAACTGCCACGACCCGCCGAGCCCTCTGGCGCAGTTCGCTCGACATACCCGGGATGTCCAGAATCGGACCGAGGCTGAGAAAAGGATTGGAGGGGCCAAGCACGACATCGATGGGGCCATCGGCACAGGCTTCCAAGGCCGCCAGTAGCGAAGGACTGGGACTGGCATCCTCGATACCCTCATACACCACATCCCGCAGTGCGGGCTCACAGCGCCGACCGACAAAGTATTCCTGAAATGCGAGTTGCCCCTCCTCCGTCACAACCCGTGTCCGGACGGATTGCTCGGTGGCGGGGATGACAGTCATGCCCTCGGGGACACCCAGGCGTTCTGACAAAACCTGCGTCACGACAGCCAAATCGCAGCCCTTGCGCAGTTGCTCGGCACGCAGCAGGTGCAGCGCCAGATCCTTGTCCCCCAATTGAAACCAGGATGGCCCGGCCATGCCCTGAATCGCATCAAGTACCTGCCAACTTTCGCTCTCGCGACCCCATCCCCTGGCGCGGTCGAGCTTGCCCGACGTGGCATACAGCACGCTGTCGGTATCAGGGCAAATCAGCAGACCCAAGTGCTCAAAGTCATCACCAGTATTGGTCACCACGACCATGGGTCGTTGCGCGGTGCAATTCGAGAGCGCGGCCGCGAGCCTCGCGCCCCCGCCCCCGCCACTGAGTAATACCAGCGGTACCTGAGAGGGTTTATCAACGGCAGAGACCATTAACGGAACATGTCCTGCTGGACTGCCCGAAGCAGTGCTCTTGAACTTGCCTCTTCGTTCACTCGCAGCGGGCAGCCCTCTGCCCACACAACAGGCTTGCCCTGATTCGTCTCCCCTTGAACCAGTGACGCGGCGGCCGCCAGCGCATCGGCCATGGCGGGTGCCGTGACCTGCATAGCGCGCCCATCCAGATCTTGCTCGCCAACTTGATCCCACACCGGTTCCAAGCCAGCAACGCCGATGGCGAAACCCACCGTGCCCATCCGCCAGGGACGGCCAAGGCTATCGTTGATCACCACGGGAACGTGGTACCCCAACGCACGAGACACTGCCTCGGATACCACCCGAGCACTGGCATCTGGATCATGAGGCCAGAGGAGTACAGCGTCATCACCGCTCGCGGCCTCGACGCCCGTATTCGAGGCATCGATGCCGGCGTTGGCGAGAATGTGACCAGTGCGATGCTCCGTAATAATCAAACCCGGGCGCACGCGAATCACTGACTGCGATTCTTGAAGAATGAGTTCGACAATGCGTGGGTCCTTACCTGCCTCTTCTGCAAGCCGCCGGGCGTCCTCTGAGACCTCAACTTCTTGCAAGTAAACCAGACGACCTTCGGCTTTCGACACGACTTTTTGTGCGACAACCAGAACGGGCACACTGCTATCAGCGCGCAACGCCTGCCTATTGATGGCGGCCACAATGAGCTCTGCCAGCACATCGCCGGCCTTCACCGCAGGAAAATCCTCCAGCGGAGTCAGATGCAGCGCACCCCAGGTCACGGGATCAGTCGATACCTGTCAGGCGAAGACCCGCATGGGTTTTGTACTGCTTGTTAATGTTGATCAAGACGGAGGTCAGCGCTTCGGCTGCCGCGGCATTGTGGATCAGCCCGGCGTGGAAGCCACGCATACCGATTGCCTCAATCAGATCAATCACCGTCTGTCGGGCGGTTTTCTCGTTACCCGTCACCAGGACGTCGCAGGGTATTTCCATATCCGCCTGTAGATGCGCCGCCGCGACATTCTGAAAGGCACTCACAACCTGCACGGCTTCACCCAATAGCGTCTGGGCAATCATGCCCGCACTGCCCTCGGGAGGTAGCTGCACTCTCGCCACACGCGGGGGCACCAACGGCACCGTGACATCGACCAGTACCTTTCCCTGCACTGCCTGACAAATGCTCTCCAACGTCGGCGTGTGTGCGCCAAACGGCACGGTGACGAACACGATATCGCCGCGCTCTGCAGCCGCGATATTGTCCATGCCCTCGATGGTGGGCTCAGCAACACCCCGACTCGCTAACTCCGCTTTGAGCGCGTCGGCAGCTTCAATGGCCTGATCCGCTTTTCGTGAGCCTACCCAGATGGCATGTCCTGCCTTGGCCAGCCGCAGGGCCAGACCGCGCCCGAGATCACCTGTGCCGCCGACGATACCGATCGACGGAGATGTGTTGGAAGACATATGTTTAACCTCTAATGTGGAGTGATCGTTGACAAGGTTCAGGGCGTTGGCGATAGTGACGCTCGCGACTTGCTGAACACAAGTAAGTTTAGCTCAGACTGGCTCAAGACAAGAGCCGAGCGATAAAAAAAGCGGTGAATCGACCGCACAGACCGTGAGTGTACTGGAGTATCAGCCGCCTGGCAGGGGCGGCAGTGAGCAGGAGAAAGTTATGAGTACGACGCATGCCGCCGATTATGACGTGATTGCTGTAGGCGCCGGCTTTGCCGGTATTTCGTTGAGCTACCACCTTCGGGAGGCGGGCTTCAACGTGAAGGTGTTTGATCGCGCCAGCGACGTGGGGGGCACCTGGGCCTGGAACAAGTATCCCGGCGCCGCTACTGACAGTGAGTCCTACTACTACTGCCTGACCTTCTCTAAAGAGGTTCTTCAGGAATGGTCCTGGAGCAAACGCTATTCGGGCTGGGAGGAGACACAAAATTATCTCAAGTTCGTTATGGATAAGTTCTCGCTGTGGCCCATGTTCCAGTTGAGCACTGAAGTCGAGAGCGCCGAGTTCGACAATGACATGGGGTTATGGAACGTCCGCACTCAGGGCGGGGAGATCCACACCGCTAAATATTTTGTCAGCGCTATGGGCATGATCTCACAGCCCGTGCTGCCAAACATTTCAGGACAAAACCGCTTCACGGGACCCATTTTCCACTCTTCCCGATGGCCTGAAGGCCTCGACGTAGCGGGCAAGCGCGTCGGCATCATTGGTGCAGGCGCCACAACGGTACAGATGCTACCAGAGGTTGCGAAATCCGCTGCACAGGTAACGGTTTTCCAGCGTACTCCCAATTTTGTCTTACCCGCCATGCAGAAAGATATGACGCCAGAGTGGGAAAAAGAGATCAAAGACAACTACGACGAAATTATCGCTAAAGCCCGCAACCACATGTTCGGCATGGCGTTCGAACAACCGCCCGGGCGCAACGCGGTGGACACGCCGCCCGAAGAGGTACAGCGTATCTTTGAAGAGCACTGGAAAGGCAGCTTCCGCTGGGTATTTGAAACCTTTGACGATCTGCTGGGCAGCGCCGAGGCAAACCAAATGGCCTCCGATTTTATTACCAGCAAAATCAAAGAAAAGGTCAACGACCCCGAACTGGCCGAGCTACTGACACCCAAGGGGTACCCGCTATTTGCCAAGCGCCCGCCTCTGGATCACGGCTACTACGAGGCCTAC
>MDTG01032678.1_pt1 | contig 11614 bp, 12 predicted proteins | sample 811421 | NCBI WGS metagenome assembly MDTG01 (sample SAMN05326645, study PRJNA326480) | marine metagenome | isolation source: seawater | place: Pacific Ocean: South East | collected 2011
CCGGAAACTCTCAGGCAAAAGGACCGTACATATTAACTCTGGAAAGAGAATTATTCTCGCCGAAGGAGCAAATCTCTCAGGCAAATAGACAGAGGGGGTTTGGATAGAGTTAATATGGAAATTAAAAAAACACGCTTATACGAACTTCATAAAAAGTATGCTGCAAAATTCGTAGAGTTTGCAGGTTACCAAATGCCAATTCAGTATAAAGATGGAATTATACTGGAGCATAAATTCACAAGATCTAAATCAGGAATATTTGATGTTTCCCATATGGGCCAACTATTTATTTTCGGCTCAGATGAACTGACTGAATGTTTGGAAATGATTTTTCCTTTAGATCTTAAAAAATTAAATTTAAACCAAAGTAAATACTCTTTTTTAATGAATGATAAGGCTGGGATTTATGATGATTTAATAATTACAAAGAGAAAAGATGGTTATTTGATAATATTAAATGCAGCTTGTAAAGACCAAGATTTTAAAATTATAAAAGAAAAAATTAACAATAAATTTGATATGCATTTAAGAGAAGATCTATCTCTAATAGCTATACAAGGCCCTGAATCATATAAAGTGTTAGAAAAAATTATTCCTAATTCAAATAAACTTAAGTTTATGAATGGAAATGATTTTAAATTTGAAGGTATGAATATTTATATAACTAGATCAGGTTACACAGGCGAAGATGGATTTGAAGTTTCCATTAATAATGAAAAAGTGGAAAAATTTGTTAATTTATTGATAGAAAATGGATCAAAATTAATTGGATTAGGAGCGAGAGATACTCTTAGATTAGAAGCTGGGCTTTGCTTATATGGAAATGATATAAATATTAATACTAGTCCGATAGAAGCAAACTTAAAATGGGCAATATCAAAAAGTAGAATTGAAAGTAATTACCCAGGTTCAAATATAATTAAAAATCAAATTCAAGAAGGAGTTACAAAACTTAGAGTTGGTATTAAGCCTGAAACAAGAGTGATAGCAAGAGGAGATACTAAGATTTTTAATGATGAAAATAAAGAAATTGGAAAAATTACTAGTGGTACTTTTGGTCCAAGCGTAGAATGTTCAATAGCTATGGGATATGTAGAAAATAGTTATTCTTCTTTAGATACAAAAATATTCTTAGAAGTAAGAGGAAAAAAAATTCCTGCTAATATTTGTAATTTACCATTTTATAAAAAAAACTATATGAAAGGAGAAATAAATGTCTGAAGTTAAATTTTCAAAAGAACATGAGTGGATTATTTTGGAAGGAGAAATTGCAACTATAGGAATTACGAAACATGCAACTGAAATGCTTGGTGATATAGTTTTTGCTGAACTTCCTGAAAAAGGTTCAAATGTTGAAAAAGATAAAACTGCAGGTGTAGTAGAGTCAACAAAGGCTGCGAGCGATGTTTATACACCAGTTAGTGGAGAAGTAACTGACACAAATCAATCTATTGTTGATGATCCATCAAAAATAAATACTGATCCAGAAGGAGAAGCTTGGTTTTTTAAACTTAAAATTAAAGATAAATCTGAATTGGAAAGTTTAATGAATAAAGAACAATACGATAAGTTTGCAAAGGAGAGCTCTAGTTAATGTTACATAACTCACAAAAAGATTTTATACAAAGGCACATAGGTCCATCAAATGAAGATCAATTAAAGATGTTAAAAGAACTTGGTTACCACTCTTTTGATGATCTAATAAAAGACACAGTACCAGAAAAAATTTTATTAAAAGATAAATTAAGTATTGGAGAACCTAACTCAGAATATGAAGCTTTAAGGAAATTGAAAGTTATATCTAAAAAGAATGAAATTTACTCAAATTTTATTGGTATGGGTTATTATGGAACTTATACACCTAACGTAGTTATTAGGAATATTTTGGAAAATCCAGGATGGTACACATCATATACTCCTTATCAACCTGAGGTCGCCCAAGGAAGGTTGGAAATGCTATTAAATTTTCAACAAATGATTGTTGATTTTACGGGAATGGATATAGCAAATGCATCTTTATTAGACGAAGGAACGGCCGCGGCAGAAGCCATGGGATTGAGTCAAAGATTAGATAAAAATGATTCAAAAATAGTATTTATTTCAGAAAACTGTCACCCCCAAACTATTGAAGTTGTTAAAACTAGAGCTGAGCCAATGGGATTAGAGGTTATTATTGGAAAAGAAGAAAAGGAATTAGAAAATTTAAAAGATAAAATAGTTTGTGGAATTCTTCAATATCCTGGAACTCTCGGTGATATAATAGATCCAAGCGAAAGTATTAGTAAAATTCATAAAAGAAATGGAAAAGCCATTTTAGCATGTGATCTTTTAGCTTTAGCAAAACTTAAAACTCCCGGAGAACTTGGCGCAGATATTGCAATAGGAAGTTCCCAAAGATTTGGAATTCCAATGGGATACGGAGGTCCACATGCAGCCTTTTTTGCAACTAAAGATGATTACAAAAGGTCAATGCCAGGAAGAATAATTGGTGTTTCAGTTGATAGACATGGAAACAAAGCTTATAGGCTATCGCTCCAGACAAGAGAGCAGCACATTAGAAGAGATAAGGCCACAAGTAATATATGTACTGCTCAAGCATTATTAGCCATAGTTTCTGCAGGCTATGCTATTTATCATGGACCAGAAGGTATAAGAACAATTTCTGAAAGGGTTTCGCAATTAGCAAATAATTTTGCTGATAAAATTAAAAAATCTGGATACGAATTATACTCAAAATATTTTTTTGATACAGTAACAATTAAAACAAAAGACAAAACTGAAAAAATTTTAAAAAATGCTTTAGACCAAAAAGTAAACATAAGAAAAGTTAATTCTGAAATGCTAGCAGTTTCATTTGATGAAAAAAAAAATGTTTATAGAGCCAATCAGTTACTTAAAATTTTTAATTGTACAGAGTCTATCATGGAAAACCCAACTGAAAGTCTTCCAAATTTACCAAAAAATTTATTAAGAACTTCTAAATATTTAGAACACCCAGTTTTTAATAGTTATCATTCTGAAACTGAAATGTTGAGGTATTTAAAAAAATTAGAAGATAAAGATATTGCTTTAAATAGATCTATGATTGCACTTGGCTCTTGTACGATGAAACTCAATGCAGTAGCTGAAATGATACCGATCTCGTGGAGAGAATTTTCTGAACCACATCCTTTTGTACCAGTAGAACAAATGGATGGTTTTAGAACTCTTTTTACTGATTTAAAAAACTGGTTAAGATCTATAACAGGTTTTTCAGGAGTCTCATTGCAACCAAATGCTGGTGCACAAGGAGAATATGCTGGCTTGATGGTTATTAGAAAATATCATCTTGAAAGAGGTGAAAAAAATAGAAATGTTTGCTTAATTCCTAGTTCTGCTCATGGAACAAATCCGGCAAGTGCACAAATGGTTGGAATGAAAGTTGTTGTTGTTAATTGTGATAAAGAGGGAAACGTTGATTTTGAGGATTTAAAAAAGAAAACTGAAATTCATTCAGCAAATCTTGGAGCTCTTATGATTACATATCCTTCTACACATGGAGTTTTTGAAGAAAAAATAACAGATATTTGTGAACTAATTCATAAGCATGGAGGTCAAGTTTATATGGATGGAGCGAATTTAAATGCGCTTGTAGGGATAGCAAAGCCAGGAAATTTTGGTCCCGATGTTTGTCACATAAATCTTCATAAAACATTTTGTATTCCACATGGTGGAGGTGGACCTGGAATGGGACCGATTGCATGCAAAAAACATTTAGAAATTTATTTACCAAGTCACCCAGTTATAAAAGATTGTGGTCCTGCAACAGGAATAGGGCCAGTTTCTGCTGCTCCTTGGGGCAGTTCTAGTATTCTATCTATTTCATGGATGTATATAAAGATGATGGGCTCTGAGGGATTAAAATTAGCAACACAAAATGCAATTCTAAACGCAAATTATATTGCTTATAAATTAAAAAAATATTTTCCTATTTTATATAAAGGAAATAAAGGAAATGTTGCTCACGAGTGTATTATTGATATTAGAACAATAAAAAATGAAACTGGAGTTACAGAAGAAGATATTGCAAAAAGATTAGTAGATTATGGTTTTCATGCTCCAACAATGTCCTGGCCAGTTCCAGGCACAATTATGATAGAGCCAACAGAAAGTGAAAGCTTATCCGAGCTTAACAGGTTTTGCGATACATTAATAAAAATTAAAAGTGAGATAGATAAAATCAACTCCGGAGAGTTTGATAAAATTGATAATCCAATAAAGAATGCTCCTCATACAGATTTAGAATTAGCTTCAAACGAATGGAATCATAAGTATTCAAGAGAGGAAGCGGCATATCCAGCAAAATTTCTTAGAACAAGTAAATTTTGGCCGCCTGTAGCAAGAGTAGATAATGTATATGGAGATAAAAATATTTTTTGCACTTGCCCAAGTATGGACGAATTTAAAGATGACGCGGCATAATTATTAATGAAAATTGCTGTTGTTGGCTCAGGTATTTCAGGTTTAAGTGCTGCTTATTACTTATCAAAAAAACATGTTGTAGATTTATTCGAAAAAGAAGATCATTTTGGAGGTCATTCTTATACAATAGATATTTTATTAGATAAAAAAATATCAGTAGATATTGGTTTTATTGTTTTTAATAATTTAACTTATCCAAACTTAATTAAATTTTTTCAAGAAAATAAAATTCAAGTTGAAAAAAGCAATATGTCATTTTCTGTTTCAGTAAAAGATACTAATATTGAATACTGTGGAAAAGGCATAAGTGGTATTTTTAGCAACATTTCAAATATTTTTAATATCAAATTTTTAAAAATGTTTTTTGATATAATTAACTTTTATCAAAAAAGTGAAAAATTAAAAATTAATAATACAAATATAACTTTGGGCGAATATTTAAAAACACAAAATTTATCTAAATATTTTATTGATTTTCATCTTATTCCAATGGTAGGAGCAATTTGGTCAATGCCGCCTAATGAGGCAAATCAAATGCCACTAAGGTTTTTTTTAAAGTTTTTTCAAAATCATGGACTTTTTAAACTAAAAAATAGACCCCAATGGTATACAGTTACAAATAGAAGTCGATCTTATGTAGATAAAGTTTTAACAAAAATAACTGGAGAATATTTTAAAAACTATAAAATCAATAAAATTAAGAGGTTATCAAATTCAATAGAAATCTATTATGGAGAAAAAAATGAATTTTTTAATTACGATAAAGTAGTTATAGCTACACATGCAGACGACGCATTATCATTAATAGAAAACCCTACAGAAAATGAAAGTAAAATATTATCTAATTTCAAATATAGAAATAATTTAGCTATAATTCATACAGATGAAAATGTAATGCCAAAAAATAAAAAGGCATGGTCATCATGGAATTCATTTGTTGATCCAGAAAATTTAGATAAAAGTTCTTTAACGTATTGGCTCAATCTTTTACAGAATCTTAAAACAGATCAAAATATATTTTTAACACTTAATCCAATTAAAAAAATTTCAGAAGAAAAAATTTTAAAAATAGTAAATTTTACTCACCCATATTTTGATCAAAAAGCATTAGATATTCAAGAAAAATTAAAAACCATCCAAAATGAAAAAAATATTTTATTTTGTGGAAGTTATTTTGGTTATGGTTTTCATGAAGATGGAATAAAATCATCAATTGAAATGGTAAAAGTTTTAAATGATTAGCAATTCAAAAATATATGTAGGAAGTGTAATTCATAGACGCTTTAAACCAAAGAATCATTATTTTAAATATAAAGTTTTTTCATTACTCATAGATTTAAATGAGCTAGAGGATATTCAAAATGAAATTAAAATATTTTCATATAACAGTTTTAATATAATAAGTTTTTTTGATAAAGATCACGGTCCAAGAGATGGATCATCTGTTATAAAATGGGTCAAAAAAAATGTAAAAAATATAGGAATTGATAATCAAAAAATACAAATTAAATTATTATGTTATCCAAGGATATTTGGATATGTTTTTAATCCCTTAAGTGTTTTTTTTATATATGATGAAAACTCAAATTTAATATCAATTTTATACGAAGTTAAAAATACATTTGGCGAACAGCATACTTATATTTTTAAAATTTCAGATCAAAAAATTATATCTAATGACTGTATAAAAAAATTTCATGTTTCACCCTTTATTGAAATGGATTGCCATTACTTCTTTAGAATACTAAAACCATCTGAGAGAATATCAGTTGTCATAGATCAAAGAGATAAAGATGGCAAACTTCTTTATGCTTCTCAAGACGGGAAAGCAAAAAAATTCAATAATAAAAATTTAATAATTTCCTTTTTGTCTCATCCTTTGATGACTTTTAAAGTTATTTCGGCGATACATTTTGAGGCATTTAAATTATGGTTAAAAGGAATTAAGTTTGTTAAGAAAAAGATAAAAATAAAAAATAATATAACAATTGAACAAAAATGAATTTTTATAACTTTTCAGACATGATTGTTTTCAAATCCTTGAGATTTATAAAATGTGGAAACTTAAAATTATTAAATCATGATGGTAAAAAGTATGAGTTTGGAAATGCTAATGAAAAATTAAAAGTTGAAGTCAAAATTAATAAACCTGGATTTACTTATCAAATCATTAAGAGTGGCAGCGTCGGTTTAGCAGAAGCTTATATGAGAGGTGATTTTGAAACTAATAATTTATCAGATTTAATAGAACTATCTGCAAAAAATATAAATTTAATTTATAAATTTACAGGCTTATTTGATATTTCTTTTTTAAATAATATTAAAAACTTATTTATAAATAATACTAAAAACAGAAGTAAAGAAAATATTTCAAAACACTATGATCTGGGAAATGACTTTTTTTCTCTTTGGTTAGATAAATCATTAACATATTCTAGTGCAATATTTGATGAAAAAGAAAATGATTTAGAAAAAGCGCAAATTAATAAATACAAAAAACTAACTGATTTAATAAAACCTAATAATGGTGATAAAATTTTAGAAATAGGATGTGGATGGGGAGGATTTGCAGAATTTATTGGAAAAAATTACGATGTGAAGCTTGATTGTATTACAATTTCAAAAAAACAGTTTGATTTTGCAAAAATGAGAATCCACAATTCAGGACTTAATGAAAAAATTAATATTGAAATGAAAGATTATAGAGACGTAAATAACAAATATGATTCAATAGCGTCTATAGAAATGATAGAAGCTGTTGGAAAAAAATATTTATCAAACTATTTCAAAACTATAAAAAATAATTTAGCAAACAATGGTACTGCAGCAATTCAGGCAATAACAATAGATGATGCCTTATACCCAAGATATAAAAATAAAGAAGATTTTATACAAAAATATATTTTTCCTGGTGGTTTTTTGCCTTCTAGGCAAAGTTTATATGAACTATCAAATAAAAATGGGCTTAATATAAATAATTATAATTCTTATGGTAATCATTATTCAAATACACTTAAAATTTGGAGAAGAGAATTTTTAAAACAATGGGAAATGATTTCAAAACAAGGGTTCGATATAACTTTTAAAAGAATGTGGAATTTTTATCTTTCATACTGCGAAGCTGGCTTTAAATCAAAAAATATTGACTTAATTCAATTTTCAATGTGTAACAAATAGCATCTATGAAAAATATAATTTTATTGTTATCTTTACTTTTAACATTAAGTTGTACAGGAAATACTATGAAACCTACAGATTTTAAAGACCAAAAACCAAGATTAATCATCGAGGAATATTTGTCAGGCAATGTTAAGGCTTGGGGAATTTTACAGAATAGGTCTGGTAAAGTAACAAGACAATTTTCAGCTGATCTAAACGGAGCGTGGGATGGAAAGCAGTTAATTTTAAATGAAAAATTTATTTGGAATGACGGTGAAATTCAGAACAGACAGTGGAAAATTAATAAAATAAATGAACATAATTACGAGGGAACAGCCGAAGATGTTGTTGGAAAAGCCATAGGTTATTCTTACGGACCTGCTTTTAAATTTGAATACGTTTTATTAGTTCCGGTCAAGGGCAGGGAGATTAAAATTACATTTGATGATTGGATTTTTATGCAGGATGAAAAAGTTGCAATTAATAGAGCTACAATGACAAAGTTTGGAATAAAAGTTGCAGAGTTAACAGTTATTTTTGTAAAAGATTAAATCTTTTGCATTTTTGTAAGCTTTTTTATTAAATATAAATATACTTTATTAGGTAAAATCTTAAGTAATTTTAAAATAAATGTAAGTTGTTTAGGAAAATCAATTTCAAAACTTGAACCACTAGTCAAACCTTTAAAAATTTTTTCAGCAGCAAATTCTGGTGATTTCAAAAAGGGCATTTTGAAATCATTTTTGTCAGTCATAGGTGTTTTTATAAAACCAGGAGAAATTAAAGAAACTCTGACATTGTGTCTTGCAAAATCAAAGTAAAGACTTTCTGCCAAATTATTAAGCGCCGCTTTTGAGGGTCCGTATCCTGTTGAATTTGGCAAACCTCGGTAACCTGCTATCGATGAAACTATTGATATATGACCATTTTTTTTATCTTTGAAGTATTTTTCTACTATTTGTATACAATTCAAAGTGCCAAAGAAATTTACTTTAAATACATTTTCGATTTGTTCTACATCAATATCCTTTTCTTTTTTTGGATTCCAGGTACCTGTTGAAAATAAACAAATATCTAAATTTTCATATTTATTTTTAATTTTTTCAAAAATTTCCTTGCAACTATTCTTGTCAGTTACATCTAGTGGAAAGGGAGAAATATTTGAGTTAGTCGTTGACATTTCGTTTAGTAAATCCTCTCTTCTTGCAGATGCGGCAACCTGCCATCCCTCATTTGCAAATTTTAATGCAACAGCTCTTCCAATCCCACTACTTGCACCAGTAATCCATATATTTTTCATAAAAATATAATATAGACTTTTAAGAATTTTGTAAGATTTAAAGTGCGACAAGATGAGTATAGCTGAATTAAAAAATAAGAATAAACCTCAATGATATAAAGTTTAAAGAAATATTTAAATTTAACTATGGAAAGTTTAACTAAAAATCTTCAACTTGCTTTATTAGGAATAATCCTTATTAGCACGATAATTGCTGTTGGTATTGAAATAAAAACTATGTTTTTAAATCAATCAGTTGGACTAGCTGACTTACTTCTAATGTTTCTTTATCTAGAAGTACTAGCGATGGTTAGAGTTTTTTGGGATCAACAATCAATAAGTATTACTTTACCATTATTAATTGCAATTACTGCGCTTGCAAGATTTATAATTCTTCAAGGTAAAGAAATGAATCCGGCAGGCCTAGTATACGAAGCTGTTGCAATTTTACTGATAGCCAGTGCTATAGTTGTGCTTAGATTGAGACATAGCGAAAAGCTAGGATTAAAAAAAAGTAAAAAAAATAAATAAACCAATTTTTTTCAAATATGTTTAAGATTATAATTGTTTACGAATTAATTTTCTTCTTATTTTGGAATATTCTATATTATTCAAATTCGGGAATAGAAAATTGGTTTGAAGAAAAAATTTTGACAGCCATTTATGTAATTTTATCAACAATGGCACTTGGATTTACTGTTGTTTATATTGTTTATATAAGTGCAAAAATGTCAGGTATAATTAATAAACTTAAAAAGTTACAAGACCCAAGAAACAATATTTTATAAAAATGAAATTTGAACCCACTAGGGTTGCAGCCATTAATAAATTATCTAATTTTTTAAAAACAGGCATTAAAGATTATGCCAGATTAAGAAATTTTGATTTTGGTCCAAATAAACGATCTAATATTTCAAGTTTATCTCCTTATATTACACACGGGACAGTTAATGAATTATATATAATTGAAAATTCTTTAAAAAAAAATTCATTTGTAAAAATTGAAAAATTTATACAAGAGATTCTCTGGCGTATTTACTGGCGAGGATGGTTAGAATTAAGACCCTTAGTCTATACTAATTTCCTAGCTGATTTGAAAAAATTAAAAATTGATTTTAAAAATAATAAAAATTATTTAGATGCAATTGAAGGAAATACAAATATTGATTGTTTTAATAAATGGGTAATTGAACTAAAAAAATATAACTATCTTCATAATCATACAAGAATGTGGTTTGCAAGTATTTGGATCTTTACACTTAATTTACCATGGCAACTTGGGGCAGAATTTTTTATGAAATATCTTTACGATGGAGACTCTGCATCTAATACATTGGGATGGAGATGGGTTGCAGGAATTCAAACCAAAGGAAAAAACTATTTAGCAAATGAGTGGAATATTAAAAAATTTACTAATAATAGATTTGATAATATTAAAATATCTGAAAAAGCTAATCCTATTACAGATGAAAGATTATATTCAATTGAAAAAAAAAAATTAATAAATCCAGAAATAATAACTGATAGATTTCTCCTTATTTTTGAAAACAATTTATCTTTTGAATATTCAGATTTTAAGAATAATAAATTTAAAAAAATATTTTTAATTTTGAATGAAAACGAAAGTCGAGAAATAAAATTAAGCGAAAAAGTCATTAATTTTAAAAAAAAACTAATTGAAGATCAAAAACAAAGATTAGAAAAAAACTCTATTGATTGTGAAATTATTAATGTAAATCAAATAAAAAATATAAATGACAAAATATATGCTTTATATCCGTTTGTTGGAGAAGATTTAAACTATATAAATTCAAATAGTTTTGAAAATATTGAATTTTTATATAGAAAGGTTGATCAATATTCTTGGCAATATTGTAATAAAGGATTTTTTAATTTTAAAAATTATATTCCAAATATGATAAAAAAATTTATTTGTTAGTTATGCCTAGAGCATCTTTTTGAACAATATTTAACTCTATACCAATTTTCTCTCCATTTTTTTCGCCAAACAAAAGATTTTTTACAAATAATACAGATTTTAGATGGAAGATTTTGTTTTTTCATTTAACTGTTTTTTGTTTTTTAAAAATAAAAAATACGCAACAACCTCATAAGTATAATGAAAAATTAAGAATAAGGGTTTAATAGAAAAGATTTTATGAAGGATTTTGTATTTAGGTATTTTTGACCAAACCACTAAAAAAGCTTTAGCTCCACCAATGACTTTTCCATTATTAATTACGTGAAGGCGTCTTAGCAATTCTTTTTCTGACTTAGAAGTTATTTTTAACGCTTCGTCGTTATTAGTAATGTCTATCCATTCAAAACTACTATCTGAAATTTTTTTATAATGATTAATTTCAAATCTGCAAATATTACATGAATTATTAAAAAAAACTTTAATTGGCATATGTATTTTTATTTATAAATTTCTCTGCTTCTGAAAGAATTAATTTTTTTCTTTCTATTTTCATTTTATCAAATATTCTTACCATCATAGATAATCTTGGATTTTTCAAAAAAAAATTTCTATTTTTATTTATAAATCTCCAATAAAGACCATCCATAATATTACACCATTCACCTTTTTTAAAATCCATCATTTTCATAAAATAACTTGATCCACAGATATATGGTTTAGTTGCAAATATTCCTCCATCACTAAACAATCCCATTCCATATACATTTGGAACCATTACCCAATCAGAGGAATCA
>MDTG01062635.1_pt1 | contig 11614 bp, 6 predicted proteins | sample 811421 | NCBI WGS metagenome assembly MDTG01 (sample SAMN05326645, study PRJNA326480) | marine metagenome | isolation source: seawater | place: Pacific Ocean: South East | collected 2011
ACATTTTAAACATAAAATTGATTTTGTTTTTCTTAAAAAAAATTAATCGGGATATCCTTCACCTTAGACCTAAGGTGAAGAATGTCTCGTCGATGAGTTGTTGCTTTGATTTTATTGAGAATAAAATCAAAGCATTTGTTAATAAATCTGGGATCCATAAGGATATGGGTACTTTTTGAAAAACAAACAACACACGACAAACCTTTTTCCTTTTTTTTTATAAAAAAAAAACCAGCTTTAAAATAGAAATTTTGAACAAAAAATTGATTTTGTTTTTCTTAAAAAATATTAGTTGGATATATTCAACATTGATATAATTTGATTGACTTACATTTCAATTAAAAATGTAAGATTTTTCGTACGTGAAAACAATACTAATACACAAGGAGTGTTTATTAGTCTAATGGTACAACAGATGTATGTTAGTCTAATGACACACAAGGAGTGTATATTAGTCTAATGGTACACCGGATGTATGTTAGTCTAATGACACACAAGGAGTGTATATTAGTATTGTTAATTTTCACGTACGAAAAATCTTACATTTCAATTAAAAATGTAAGTCAATAAGATTTTATCAAAGTTGTTAAAATTCAACCATACATACCTTTTTTTTACAACCAATCACCTTTATTACCTTTATTACCTTTTCTATATTTTTTACTATATTTATTTTTATTTTTATATTTATTTTGTTTATTTAATTTTTTTTTATGACTTTTACCACGATTTCCTTTTTTTTTTTGAGTTGCTTGTAGAAATTTATCTGGTAATTTTTTTTGAAAAGCCATTGGGACAGTATCTTTAAATAATTTACTACATACTGATAATATATGATTTGGAATAGCAGTCACTAAATTCATTTTTGGGGGAGACCCTTTAGTAAACATAAATAATTCATCATACATAACTAAAGTAGGATTTCCGGAAATAAAACTCTCCATACTAGGTTTAGTAAATACTTTTACACTTGGAAAAATAGAAATGTATTTTTTATTACCACAATATCTAGCAATATTTGTATGATTACCAATTAATAATGACATTAAAATATTATCTTTTCTAGATTCAAAACGATATACTTCTTTTTCTAATCGTGCTGGTCTAAAAAATTTTCCATCTTTTTTTCTAGGAGCTACAATATCTCGTAAAATTCTTTCTATTAATTTAGCCATAATTTTAACTCTCCTAAAACTATTATAATTTAAGTAATGATCGCGGCACCACCTTTTAACACTTCTTTCTGCCTTAAAATCAGCACCACTTTTTAATTCATTTTCTATATCTTCATTAACTAATTCTTGTAAATCTGTTGTTTCCATTGCTTCTTCAATCCCTTTTTCTTGTGGTCCTTCATTAGCCTTTATTGACTTAATTTGTTGTTGTTCTGTTTTTATGTTTAAATTTGAAATGGTTTCTGGAACATTAGGTACTTTATTTTTGGTTTTACTTTTGGTAGTTTTTCCTCCTTGTAATTTTTGTTCTTTAGCATCTTCTTTGTTATGTATATTATAATTCTTATTTTTATCTTTATATTCTCGAAAGGCTTGATAAGCATTTAAAAGAGTAAATAAGTCGCCATATGGACTAGTAAAAGATTCCCTTATTTTTTGATATTCCTGTTTTGCCTCTCGTAATATCTTAGGTGATTTTTTAGCATAATCTTTTTCATTAAATTGTACCATAAATTTATCCATTTTACCATCTGCTAAAATTGCCATACAAATTATATCAATTACACTTTTATGACACCTATAATAATAACTAGCAATAATACTTCTAGCATAAGTTGGTTTAACGGCTCTAAATTTACTAATAGCATAACCAATTGCTGTCATTTCACCTTCATCTGAAATAGAAGTAATTGCTCCAATAGCTTGTAATGTTTTAAGTGCTGAATTAATAAATTTATCTTCAGGAGGGGATATAAATTCATTGAGTAAATTTTTTAAATCGGCTATATTTTTAATATAATCTAATCTGAGTAAATCTAAGATATCTGATGTTAAATCAGATTTTTGAATATCAGGGGTTGGGTATTTCTGCATTTTTTTAAAATCTGATTCAGAGTATAAATGATAACATTTTCCAGGTTCTACTCTACCACATCTACCTCGACGCTGCATAGAAGAAGATTGTGGAATTTCTTCTTCCACTAAACTACGCATCATTTCTCGTGGATAATATGAGTCTAAAAACTCATATCCGGAATCAATAACATAAACGACTCCATCTACTGTTAAACTAGATTCCGCTACATTAGTAGAAACAACAACTTTTCTAGTATAGGGACGTCCATTGTCATCTGTGATAGATAAATACGCCATTTTATCAGTTGCTAATTCCGATTCCTTATCAGTAATTCCACTCGCTAATTTAGTACAAAATGGATTAATTTCTGATTTAGGATGAGATTTAGTTTTTTTACTAGAAGTACTTATAGTATATTTATCTGTTTCGGTGTAATACATTGATTTAATATGACTTTTTACTGAAAGAGATTTTTTAACTTTCTTCAATTCTTGGGCTAAAGAAGAACAGATAACAGAAGCATCTCCACCCGATTTACCAAAAACTAAAATATCTCCAAAAGTGCTAGTCATTAAAATATTAATGATTCTTTCTACAGCAGTTTTACGCCAATCTTTTGGTTTTTTATCCATCCAATAATCTGTAATTGGATAAGTTAGTTCTGCTCCAACATCTACTTCTCCAAAAGAAAATTTAGGTTTTGGAAAATAGTTGCGAAAGGTTTCTAAATTAATAGTTGCACTCATAATAACAACTTTTAAGTCTTTTCTAATGATTGTAGCTTTTTTAAGTAATAATAGTAATTGATCGGTTTGAACACTTCTTTCATGGGCTTCATCAATAACAACGCATTTATAATCCTTTAAAAGAGGATCACTTCCGGTCATTCTAGAAATAAGACTTCCAGTGGTGCTAAAAATTAATTTACTAGTTTTTCCATTTTTATGAGTCATATTTTTACCACGAAAGAAAAAACCAACTTCTTCTCCAACTTTAACATCTAAACACATAGCAGCAAAACTAGCAGTGCTTTCTGTAATAATTTGTTTAGGAATAGTGCAGATAACTGAATCTTTATAATCTAAAGCATGTAGTGCTATTTTAGGAATAAGAACTGTTTTGCCAGCTCCAGTTCCTGCTTTTGCTAAAGTAATTTGATTACTCTGGATACATTGTAATACATTATCTTTATAACTATGAACAGGAATACTTGTCCAGATTTTAGCTAGATTACTATAAGTTGCTGGAATTACTTCTCCTTTAATATTTTTTGAAATATGTTGATATAAGTTTTGATAAGGTTTCATAGTAAGTGGATTGATGTTAAAACCATTAGGATCATAAATGCCAAATGGAATAGTTTTGTCTAAAGTATATTTAATACTTTTTGTACTACTCTTTTTACTACTTATTCTTTTACTTTTACTAGATGATTTATGTTTACTAGATAATTTATGTTTACTAGATGATTTATTTTTACTAGATGATTTATTTTTACTAGATGATTTATGTTTACTAGATGATTTATTTTTACTTGTCATTTTAATATTAATAAATATAAATATAAATTATTTAATTGGGTATTTATTTTAATTATATTTTAAAAATTAAATAAAATTTGTATAAATTTTAATGGTAAAACTATTAGCTCGTTTAAATTAATAATAAATTATATTTAAAAATAAAAAATCCGTTTAAAATATAGAAATTATCAATAATAAAATATATAATTTTAAAAAACAATATAAAGATTCTTAAATAATACTATTCATAAAATCATCAATCATGTCTTTGACAACCAGTCTAATCCGCCAATCCGAATCTAATTTCAAACTCGCACAAAAGTTAGTCACTTCTCTAAGTGAAGCATTCAACTTCTCCTTTGAAGATGGATGGGCTAATGTATGCAATACCAATATTGACGCTTTAAAGCGTAAGTTTAAAAAGGATAATAAAAAGAAGAATCCTTTTTCCTCTATTAAGAATGCTAGAACTAGTTTTAGTTTTTATACTAAAGATAATCGCGAAAGGATTTCCAAGGAAAACCCAAAAGCAACTTTTGGAGAACTTTCTAAACTTGTGTCTGCCGAATGGAATAAACTTACTGACAAAGAAAAAAAAGTTTATAAAAATAAAGAAATTAAAGATAAAACCAGATATCAGAAAGAACGCGAGGAACTTGCCAAGAAATTGGAAAGTGAGGCCCAAAACCAATCATCTTCTGAAGAGGTTGTAGTTTCTCCGGCTCCGGCTCCGGCTCCTGCTCCAACTAAAGGTAAGGCTTCTTCAAAATCTAAGGCCTCTAAGCCTTCCAAGTCTTCTAAGTCTTCCGGCAAGGAAAAAACTACTCCTTCTAAAAGTTCATCACCTAGTTCTTATAATGTATTCCAAAAGAAGATGCGTCCCCAATTGAAAACTCAGTTTCCTGACCTTTCTACCAAGGAAATCACTAGCAAACTCGGTGAAACTTGGAGGGGCTTGAGTGATGCTGAGAAGGCGACATATGCCTAAGTCAAGCAATTAAATATAAATTTAATAATATAATAAATTAATAAATAAAATGCAGTAATTATTGATAAACATCTAAATAGTTGTTTAAAAATGTAAAAATTTTTTTGTCTTTTCCTTATTTTAAATTTTTTTTTATCATAAATATCTTTTGATAAATAGTTATGAATTGATTTATTTTTAAACTGTTCTAAATTAAATTTATATACTAAAATATTGGAATCTTCAACACCAGAGTTATATAAATTTATTATTTTTTCTTTATCAGCATAATAAAAACGTCTAAACATTTCAAGCAAACTGCATGTATGAAGGTCATAATAATAAAATCTATAAATATCTACATTATTACTATCTGAATATTCTACAAAATTATATATAATTTCATTACTCATTCCAACAAAAGTATCTGATAATGTTGTATTACCACTTATATTATTAGTGACAAATGGGATATAACAACACATACACAAATGATCTATTAAATCAGATTTACTGTTAAAATTACCAACAGTTTCAAATCCAAAAGGAAAACTATAATACATGATATGAAGTCTATTACTACATTTCAAATGGCAATCTTCTGGTAGTAATTCTTCAAATAATGGCTTTATTATATCTGCAATTTCACTTAAACTAAATAAAATATTATCAGATTTTCCATACTTGTTTTCAAATAATTTTAAACTTTTTTGACTAAAAGTTTTTCCGGAAATACCAGATAAATATAATGCTGTTGCTATTGCTCCTGCACTCCATCCCAAAAATATATTATCTTGAATATTAATTTTTTGTGCTACTAAACTATCATATATTCCTAATAACCACCAAACTTTAAAGCCTCCACTATTAAGAATAAATACTTTTGGCTTATAATCTATATTTTTACTAATATATTGTTTATTAATATTTTGCTTATCATTATTTAGTTGTCGATTTATCATATTATACATTTCAGTATCTATTTTATTATTGTTTTTAGTATTTATTTTACTACCCATTAATAATTATTTATATTTTATATTTTTATTTTTTATTTTTTCTATAAATATTATAAAATATTTTTATATAGTAAACTAGTAATCTTATGACTTCTAGGAAAAGTAATAGGAAAAGTAATAAAAATAGGAAAAGTAAAGTTAATAAAAATCATTTTTCAAATATAATTGTGGGAGGCGGCATCTCTGGATTATATACCGCTTATCATATTTTAAAAAATATCAAAACTACTAAAAATAAAAAAAAAGTTCTTGTTTTAGAATCTAGTAATCAATTAGGTGGAAGAGTTCAAAGTTATCTTGATAATAAGAGCAAGATACAATATGAAAAAGGTGCTGCTAGATTTAGTATGAAACATAAAAGGCTAATAAAACTTATTAAAGAATTAGGTCTTAATAATAAAATGTTTCCTATAACAAATGATGTTTCTTATCTACCATATCCAGATAACTTATATTCGCAATATCAAGAAAAATATCCAACCTTTGATGATTTGATTGATGATTTGACCTACCATTTAAAAAAAAAGAATGTATCAAATAGTAAATTATTAAATATTAATTTACTAGAAGCATTTGATGCTTATTTACCAAAATTAAAAAGTGTCACATCAAAAAATAATATACCCGTCTCTAAATTCGCAGAAGCTAGATATCAATATTTTAGTGAATTATATCATTTTAATGCCGTAGAAGCATTGCGAACTTTTAAACAAGATTTTAATTTGAAGGTACAATATTTTGTTTTAGGTGGAGGATTAACACAAATCATTAATATTTTATCGGATAAAATTAAAAAAATGGGAGGTGTCATTAAAACTAATTTTCATATTTCTGATATTCAAGAAATAAAAGATAATTTAAATATTAATTCATATGCTAATTCAAATGCTAATTCAAATACAATTGATTATTCTAATTCAAAAATATATAAATTAAATAATACATTTACTTGTGATAATTTAGTATTGGCTTTAACTACTCAAGCATTACAGTCTTTACATTATATTAAAAATAATAAAACTCTATTTACTACTATTAAAAGTGTTAATTGTCGCCCTTTATACCGTATTTATGCTAGATATCCAAAGGGGAAAAATGGAAAGGTTTGGTTTCATGATATAGGAAAAGTTTCTACTAATTTACCTATTAAATTTATTATTCCTTATCAGGAGGAAAAAGGAGTAATTATGATAAGTTATACTGATGATAAATATGCTGATTTTTGGATGAAAAAAAATATAGAAAGTACCCCTGAAGATGATATTTTTCAAAAAGAACTAGATAAACAATTGAACAAAATTTTTCCTAAACAACAGATACCTAAACCAATTTGGGTTAAACATTATTATTGGAAATGTGGTGTAGGTTATTGGACTAAAGGAAATAATAGCCAAATTTTAATGCCACAAATACTACATCCTAATAAAAAAGAAAATTTATACATTACTAATGAAAACTTTAGCCAATTTCAAGCTTGGATGGAAGGAGCTTTACAAACTAGTGATTTTGTTATAAAAAAAATATATAAAAAAGATAAAATTAAAAAAAAAGTAAGTAAGAAAAATAGTAAGAAAAATAGTAAAAAGAGTAGTAATAAAGTAGGTGGATCTAAAAAAAATAAGAAAAGTAACAAAAAGACACCACCTTCAAAAAAAGGATATACAATAGAAGAAGTTCGAAAACATAGAAATACAAATTCTGCTTGGTTAGTTATTAAAGGGAAAGTATATGATGTCACACAGTGGAGAAAAAAACATCCAGGTGGAGATGTAATAATGCAAGGAGTAAAAGTTGATGATGCTACATCACTTTTTGAAAATAGAGGACATAGCGATTTTGCCAGAAAAAAGTTAAAAGAATTATTTATTGGAAAATTAATCAAGAAAAAATAAAAACACAAGGAAATAATTAGAGATTAAATATAAATTTAAATATAAATATAAATTTAAATATTTAAATTGTATAATTTTATATTTTTATATTTTTATATTTTTATATTTTTTTTACGTAAATTTAATAAAAAAGAGTAAGTACAATATAATTTATTTTTAATAAGTTATTTAATTAATATAAAAAAAAAATTGATTTATTTTAATATTAATTTTCTTATACAACATTAATCATGGGTTTAACAGTTAACTCATTTCTTAAAAAAAAACTTCAAGGTATTGATAATGGCATTATAGAACAACACTTATCAGATTTTAATATTGATAAAAGTAAAAAACAGCAAGTATGGGTTGTAGATGTATCACTATTTCTTCATAGAATTCTAAGAAATGATAATGATGACAATCAACATATTAGCGGTTTTTTAAATTTAATAGCCAAACTTAGAAGTTTTAATATTCATCCTATTTTTGTATTTGATGGAAAACCTAGCAAACACAAAAAGAAAAAACTTAATTCAAGACGTAAAAATCGTGAAAAAAGTTGGAAGAAAAAAGAAGAGTTAGAAAAAATTATTGCTAATTCTAATGAAGATTTGAGTAGTTCAATAGAGTCATTACCGGAAACCCTGCAACTAGAAATAAAAAATAAAATTATTGAGGAGGAAGATAAAAATAATGATACGCATGAAAATATTAACCCTCAAATAATTGAAGAGATAACACAAGAAATTGTGAAAAAAGAACAAATAAAATTAGCAAAAAGATGTGTAAAAAAAACCGAAAGCCATTACGCAGATTTAAAAGAGTTATTTAATTATTTTAATTTATCTTATATTCACATAGAAGATGAAGAAGCAGATACGATTTGTTATAGTTTATGTTTATGTCAGGATTTAGATTTTGAAGTTGATTGTATCTTAAGTAATGATATGGATTTTTTGGCCTATTGTTATGATAAAAATCCAGATAGAAAAATTAAATATCCATCTTTAATTAGAGATTTTAATTTTAAAAATGATTATGTAAAAAGATATGATTGTAAAAAGATTCAAAAGAGACTAAAATTAAGTAATCAGCAATTTACAGATTTTTGTATTTTAATGGGTACAGATTATAATAAGCCTTTGGGTATGGATTTCACGTCAGATGCAATTTACGATTTAATTTATAAGTATCAATCGATTGAAAATATATTAGAATATTTTAAAACTTTAGAACAATATAAAAAAATTCTTGACAGTTTACTATTTAACCCTGATAGACCAGAATCTAGTATTCAAAAATTTATTTCTCTGACCAATAAAGATGTAGAAAAAGAAAACATAGATGAATTAACCAACTATTTAAAGGATAAAGTATCTAATTTAAAAAAGATTGATACTAAATTTAGTTATCAACAATCAAGAAATATTTTTCAAAATAGTATTTTAATAAAACAAAAAGATATTCATAATTATGATAAGTCCCTTTCAAATTACTTAGGAAATTATACAGATAACTTTGATGAAAAAGTTAAATCAGGAATTAAATATATAAAAGGGAAATGTATTTCTTTAAAATACAACTTAATAGATAAAAAAGTAAGGCAAATTTATCAGTTTTTAAATAACAATAGTATTAAATGTAAAAAATGTAATAAAAGAAAAAACAGCAGAAAAAATTATCATAATAATTTTTCTAATTGGAAAAATAAAAAAAATAATAATTTTGAAAATATCAATACTGGAAATATCAATACTGGAAATATCAATACTGGAAATATCAATACTGGAAATATCAATACTGGAAATATCAATAATATTAGTGATTTTATTGATAATCGTAATAATAATACTAGTTTTAATACTAGTTTTAATACTAATTTTAATACTATTAGTAGTATAGATAGTATAGATAGTATAGATAGTAATAATACTATAGATAGTATAGATAGTAATAATACTATAGATAATACTAATACTGTCAATTCTAATTATATAAATATTATTAAAAAAGAATCTAATAACTTGTTTAAACCTTCTTCTACAAATAATAACTATATTGGTATTAATAATTTAAATGTAAGAAATAGTACAATATCCCCAATACATCAAAATGAAAATGATATTTTACAAGAAACATTATTTATACCAAATCAAAATGATGAATTTATTTCTATATCAATAGATAAAAATAGCAATAATATTATAGAATCAATGTGTTTTGTTTAATTATATTTCAAAATTTTTTATTTTTTTAAAATTTTAAATTTTAAATATTAATATCTTTTTTAAAATATTTATATTTTCTAATTTATTTCATGAAATCTAACCCAACTTGGATTAATTTTTATATCTTCGGGTTTGACTTTTCTTTTTCGCACATTCCTTAGTTTTTTTTTAGATTTACTTTTATTTACGACATCGGTATTAGGTAAATTTATATCATTGTTGATTTGTGCGTTTGTTATATTTTGTTTTATAGTTAAATGTTTAACTTTATTATGTGGATTACTAAATAACTTATTTATTTGACCTGGAGTCAATGTTTTATCAAAAAAATAAAGATTTGACATCTCTCCATCAAAATACCCATCATGATCCCAATTTGATTTTCCAATAAAAGCATTTTTTCTATTAATTTCTTTAATTTTTCTATTCTCTAAAATATTTGTATCATAGTCTTCCTCTAATGCAAGAGATCCATTTTTATAAATTATAATTTTATTAGGTTTATAATCAAGTGTCACTGCAATATGCATCCATTCTCCTTTTTTTACATTTATACATCTTCTTTCACTACGTTCTGAATTTTTCCTAATATCAAAACATAATTTTTGTTCCTTCTTAAAATTTGCTAATATAATATTATTATTATTTCTTCCAACTGCTATATCAAATATTCTAGACCAATATGTGAAAGAATTCCATTTTATCCAACCAGCAAAGGTAAAGCCATGATCAAATTTTGTAAAAATTTTTCCACTAAGGTCTATGTAACTTTTTGTCCTATGATTAAATTTTAAAGCATCTCTAATATTAATATTATTTTTACCCATATTATTACTAGTTTGTGTAAATGAGTTTATTAATCTCGCATATTTATTATTAGAAACATCTTCAATGTCACCCTTTAAATTAAGTATTGCTTTTGGAGTAGTATTTTTATGTTCGTACAAAATTTTAACATGTTCTTTGGTTAAGATTTCATCAAATATCTGAATATTAGACATAGAACCTTCAAAAAATAAATCATCTTTATTAGAATTATGATGTCCCCCAATATATAATTTTGCTGTTTTATAAAAAATATTTTCAGAGGTTATATTATCATAATTTTGATATTCTATAACGGTATCAACAGTTAATTTACCATCTAAATAAATCATCATATTATCAATATTAATTGTTTTACTAAAATCTAAAGAACATACAATATGATGCCATTCATTGTTTATAATTTTATCATTATCACTTGTTTTAATTTGAAGTAATTCTTTATTATTCTTTACAAACTGTAGCATAATATTTTTATCCTGGTTAATAAATAATCCCCATCCCATATTATTATTGGACCCGTCTTGAAAAGAAATAATACAACTATCTTTATCGGATGTATCTTTAACCCAACACGATATACTTAATTTTTTAAGATTTGGATTATTAGCACTATAAAACTCAAAGTTTTGTTTATTTTTTATATTAATAATACTATTACCATTAAATTTATAAGCCGAATTATTATTTCCTATATAATCTATATCTGCTTTTAATTCTCCTATAATATTGCCATGATTATTGTTAGCACTATCCCAACGTTGATTATTTAATTTATAATGTGCTATCGGTAGTAAAGTTTTAGTATAATTAGTTTGTTGAAAAGAGTTTTTACTATTATTTAAATCTAGTTTTAATATTTTATTATAAGGGTTATTTTCTTGGTCTAAAAATAAAATAATATAAACTAGTATTAAAAATAATATGGGTATTAAACTTTTAATAAATTGATTCATTAATTTATTACTTTTATATTTAATTCAGAAATTAATTATTAATTTTAATGTTATAATTATTGGTTAAAGAAAAATATTAATTAAAATATATTAAAAATAAGAATTAAAAAGAAGAATTAAAAAGAAGAATTAAAAAGAAGAATTAAAAAGAAGAATTAAAAAGAAGAATTAAAAAGAAGAATTAAAAAGAA
>MDTG01374740.1_pt1 | contig 11613 bp, 10 predicted proteins | sample 811421 | NCBI WGS metagenome assembly MDTG01 (sample SAMN05326645, study PRJNA326480) | marine metagenome | isolation source: seawater | place: Pacific Ocean: South East | collected 2011
GTATCATAAATAAGATCACCAATTAATATTTTATTTATTTTGATATTTAAAATATCATTTTTGCTTTTAATTTTTTTTGATAAGTCTTTAAATTTTCTTTTTGATTTTTCTAAAATATATTCATTAATTTTTGGTCTTATAAAATCATCTATTCCAAAAGATTTGTAAATCTTAAAAAATTTTCCAAATATATTCTTTGCTAAAAAATATTTTATTTTTAAATAAATGTTAGGTGATAGATTAGATGATATTAAAGTATACCCCTCATATGCTATTATCTTGCATTTATACTTATTTAATAAAATATTAACTAAATATGAACCCCAAATATGGGTGGAACTCCATCCATTAAATTCAATAAGAATTTTGTTATTATTATTTATTATATTTGGTTTAATAAAGTATTGTTTGTTATGCCTTATAAATTTTTTAAAATTATTTTCTTTCAACATTTTATCCAATTAAATTCTATTTAATAATTTAAAAATATATTTACCTAAAATTTTTTTATTTTTTTTTGAATTTGAATTAATTTTTTTATTTGAAATTTTTTTAGGGTCTTGATTAATCACATTTAAAATTTTTCTTTTTAAATCATTTGAGTCATTTTTTTTAAAGAAAAAAGTATTTTTGTATAAAATTTCTTTATTAACTTCTATATTAGAAACTATGACAGGTTTACCCAATGAAATAGCTTCATATACTGAAAATCCACCAGGTCCACCTTCAAATAAAGATGGTTGTATTAATGCAATAGAATTTTTGATTAAACTTAATTGTTTTTTTTTTTCTAAGTTTTTAAATACTCTAACATTATCTTTTAAATTTAATTTATTTATTAATATATTTATTTTTCTATAATAATTACAATTTTTATCTAATACCTGTCCTGTAATTACTAAATTTATTTTTTTATGATTTAAAAGTTTAAATGCTTTCAAAACAACTTCAAAATTTTTATGTTTCCAAAAATGATTACAAATAATTAAATAATCCTCATCAAAAAATTTTTTTTTAGATAAAGATTTTAAATTAAAATCTAAAAATGGTGTGAATGGTAAAACACTAATAGTTGCTCTAAATTTTTTATAAAATCTAAAAGCATCTCTTTTTGCTTTATAAGAATTTACTACTACATGATCATTATTATTTAGAATTTTATAAAATAATTCATTTCTTTGTATTATCTCTTTTTTAGAAAAAAAATTTTGTAAATATTTATGCTGAAAATCAAAAAGATATCCTATTTTATTTTTTTTATAATCTAAATTCATTGATAAAAAATTTATATTTGATTCTTTATTTAAAAATTTCTTTTCATACCTAAAATCAATACCTTTGATTTGTATTTTTTTTTTTTGAAAATATTCTCTTAATTCTCTAGAACCTATATGATATGGCCAATCGTACATTTCCTGTTTATTATCAAACATTTTTTTTATAAAAATTTTTAATATATGGAAAATTCTTTTAATAAAAGATAAAAAATTTTTATCTGGTAATAATAAAATATAATTGAATTTTTTTTTAGTATCATAAGTTAATATACTATCGATACAAATTTTAAGTAATTTAACACCACCATTCCATGAGCAAAAAAAGGCTCCTGGAAAAACAATTGTTTTTTTTTTACTCATTTAAGTATGAATTTTTTACCATAAAAAATTATGTAAGGTTTATGGTTTTCTATGCTTGTAGATTTCAATTTTCTTAAAAAATTTTTTTTACTAGTTTTGTTATCAATTTCATAGAACTCATCTAACTGCTTTTTTGTTTTTAATATTTTAGACCATTTTTCTTCACATGGATATTTTAAAGAATAATTTTCTAAACTAAAATTAAGTTTATACATTCTTTTAATTACTCGCTTGCACTGTACAACTTGAGTTAAGTGAGTTTTTTTTAACAAACTGTTTAAATCATAATTTTTTTTTAAGGAAAATTTTGTTACATCTATAATTTTACCATGATCAATTTTACTGTCTATTAAATGTGCGGTTACTCCATAACTTTTATCGCCGTTAAATAATGCATAATTTGCACATCCAAAACCTCTGTATTTTGGGGGACCTGGATGAAAATTTAATGATAGTAATTTTATTTTACTTAAAAATTTTTTTTCAAAAATATAATAACTTCTAAATGCAATTAAAATATCAATTTTTTTATTTTTAAGCTTATTAATTTTAATTTTTTCATTTGATTTTGTTGTCCAAATCGAATGAGTATTTGAAAATAAACTACATAAATATTTGTAAATAATTTCAGAATATATATCATTTTTTCTACCAAAAAATAAAACATTTAAATTTTTTTTCATTTTAAAAAATAGTTTATTTTATTAATTATATAATCTATTTCATTATTGTTTAGTTCTGGAAAGCTGGGCAAACATAAGCCATTTTTGCTTAAATTATCACCGTTTTTTAATTTAAATTTTTTTGAATAAATAGGCATTTTATGTATTTGAAAAAAAGTTGTTCTTGTTTCAATTTTATTTTTTTTTAAAAAATTTACTAATTTTTCTCTTAATTTTTTTTTTTTTAATAAGATTACTACTAGCCAATAAGAACTTTTTACATCTTTGGAGTTTTTTAAAATGAAAATATTTTGGTTATTTTTAAATCCATTTTCATATTTTTTAAAAATTTTTTTTTTTTTTATTAATATTTTTTTAATATTAAGCATTTGAGAATAGCCAATTGCTGCACATATGTTGGTCATTCTATAATTGAAACCAAGTATATTATGATAGTAAGGTTTATTTTCAGATGCAAGGCCTTGGGTTTTTAGCTTATAAATTAATTTTGCAAGATTTTTATTGTTTGTACAAACCATTCCACCTTCACCAGTAGAAATTGTTTTATTTCCATAAAAACTAAAGGTAGCTATGTCTCCAAAATTTCCCGCGTGTTTTTTATTAAAATATGAACCAAGTGCTTCAGCACAATCTTCAATTAAAAATATTTTTTGTTTTTTAGTAATTTTACATAACTCATGCATATTTGGCATATTTCCATAAAGATGGGGACATATTATTGCTTTGGTTTTTTTTGTTATTTTTTTTTTAATTTCTGATAAACAAAATTGAAAATTTTCAGGATTTGAGTCTACAAAAATTGGTTTTGCACCTGTATAAAGAATTGGATTAACTGTTGCCACATATGTAAAGCTAGGTACTATTACCTCATCATTTTTTTTAATACCTAAAGCCACTAATGCTAAATGAATGGCACAAGTTCCGTTTGAAACAGAAATAGAATATTTAATTTTAGTAAAATCTGAAAATTTTTTTTCAAATTTTTTTATATAAGCGCCCTTTGAAGAAATCCATGATGATTTAAGACATACATTAACGTTTTTTATTTCATTTTTTGAAATTAAGGGCTTATACAAAGGTATCATGAAAAATTAAATTTAATTATTACTAAATTTATATATATTATATTAAAAAAGGTATTTTACAATGATCAATGTATTAGTTCTTGCTGCGCATGCGGATGATGAAACTTTAGGTGCAGGTGGATATTTAGCAAAGTTAGCCATGAAAGGTGCAAAAATAGATTTAGTTGTCATGTCTGATTGCAAAATTACAGTAAGAAATAATTTAATAGATAATTCATTACATTTAAAAAAAGCTTCTAAAGTATTGGGTATTCAAAGAACTAAAATACTTGCATTTAAAGACCAAAAATTTGATACGTATTCAATTGCTGATCTTGCAAATTCTGTTTTAAAACTGAATATTAAACCTGATTTAATACTTACTCATTCTAAAAATGACTTAAATAAAGATCATAGGATTACATTAGAGGTAGCAAAAATTATTGGAAGACCAAAATCAAAACAAATATCAATTTTGAGCTTCGAGATTCCCAATAATAATACATGGAATGCAAGACCTTTTGCTCCAAATTATTTTGTAGATATAAGCAAAACAATAAAAAAAAAATTACTTGCATTCTCAAAGTATAAAAATGAAACTAAACCGTTTCCTCATCCTTTATCTATAAAAGGACTTGAATTAATAGCAAAATATAGAGGATTCCAGTCTGGATATAAATTTGCTGAGGCTTATGAGATTATTCGTGCTTATGAAAAACACTTATTTTAATTAGTAACAGCCAAACAACAAATTTGTTTTTTTATTATTAAATTATCAAGTTTAGATATCTCGTTTAATGTTATATCTTTTAAATTTTTTAAATCATACCCCTCGAGTCTTTCTAGGCTATCTCTCCACAATAAAGTTGACCAATAATAATCTGCTAAATCTTCTTTAGTAGGAAATTTCATTTCATTATTAATAATTTTAAGACTTACATTTTTTTTATCAAAATAATTATCTAGTATTGGCTTAAACTCCTCTTCAATTCTTTTTTGTCTTATTCGATATTCCTCTTTTGGTTCTAAACCTGTTACTTTTTTATTTATTTTATCAATCTCTATTGCGTTACCCGATCCTGGGCCAATAATTATTAGATTGCCATTATTATTTAAATAACTTTTAACTTTTTTTATTAGATTAATTGAGTTTTCGGTATAATAAATAGAATAAACAAAAAATATCCAATCAAATTTTTTATTTTCAATATTTACCTTATCAAAATCATTTACCTCAAATATTATATTTTCTTTTCTATATTGATTTTTGGCCTCTGAAATTAAATCTTCATTCTTATCTACAGCATAAATTTCACCTTTTTTATTTGTCATTTTTAAAAAAAGATTTAAAAAATTACCATTACCACATCCCATATCTAAAATTTTATCACCAGACGAAATATTTAAATTTTTTTCAATCCATTCATGTAAACTAAAATTACTAAATGATAAATGTGCTCTGATTCTATTATCTAATGAGTTCTTTGGTTCATCATAACTGAAGTTTTTTTTCATAAAAGTTTTGTAAAATGTATAAATAGTGTAAATTAGAAATAAATCCAGTAGAAAATATTATGAATATTATCAAAATGAAACTAAAAAAAAGAACTTGTCCATCTTGTGGTTCAAAAAAGAATACACAATTTTATAAAAAAAAAAATTTTTACAGAATTGATGCTATAGGTAAAATCTACGTTAGAGATAATATTTATGTGTCTTGTCAGGAATGTCTGCTAGTTTATCAAAATCCACATTTAGATCCAAAAGAGTTCAATAAAATTTATAAAAATACAGTTATAGGGAGTGCTTTTGAAATCAGTAATAAATCAAAAATTCATTATCATTATTTTGCTAAAAATGTTTCAAAATCAATTTTGTCTAAAAGAAAAAAATTACTTGAAATTGGAACTGCAACTGGAACATTGCTTAAAAATATATCTATTAATTATAAGTTAAAAAAAAAAAATATTCTTGGTATTGAGCCATCAAAGATTTTATATCAACAATTAGAAAATAATAAGTATTTCTCAATAAAAAATATCTTTTTAGAAAATTTAAAAGAAGATAAGAAGTTTGATTTTATTATAATGGACAATGTTTTTGAGCATTTAGATTATCCTAATAAAGATCTAAAGAAAATTTATAAACTTTTAAATGATAATGGATATCTTTATATTTCTATTCCGAATATAATGAAAACTAACTTTCATCTAACAGATCCGTTAAATCATACATGTAATTATAACGAATATACAGTAAAAAAAATATTTTCTGATAATAATTTTTCAATAATAAAATTAAATTCTCAAGGCTCGTGGCTTAACTTTTTAGCTCAAAAAAAAATCATTAAAAAAAATAAAAAGAGAGAAAAATTATTTGATAAAATATTAAATAAATTACAAAAAATAAAAAAACTTTTAAAAAAAAATGAAAAAATTTCACTAATTTTTCACAAAAAACTTAAAAAATTAGAAAAAGATATAAAGAAAAATAATTATAAAATTGTTTTATTTGGTGCAAGCAACTATGCTCTCGAAATAATATCTCGCATGGATATAAAAAAATATGTGATTTGTTTAGTTGATTCAAATAAAATTTATCATAATAAGACAAGATTAGGTTTTGATGTACGTTCTCCTAATGAACTAACAAATATTGAATTTGATAAAATTCTTATCGCATCTCACAAATTTGCTAAAGAAATGATATCCACAATTATGAAAATGAAAATCAGTAATAAAAAAGTTGTAAAACTTGGAATTCAATTAAGTTAAGTTATTTTTTTTCTAACAAATTTTAAGGGTCTCAAACCATCTGATGGGTCGGCTCTCCAATTTTTCTCTTTTTTTTTCAGATTTTGATGGTTTGATATTTCCATCTCCATCTGAAATTAAGCCAATATTTACGTTTTTTATAACCTCTTCTATTTCATTTGGTAACCAACAATGTCCATTTTGAAACTCTCTACCTTTTTCATCAAGGTCTAAATGAAATTCAATCAATTTGGCATCAAATTTATTTATGGCTCTATAAATAATAGCTGGTGAACATGTGTGATCTGACCATCCAATTTCATTGCTATAATTTGGAAAAAATTTTTTAGTTAAGATTTTTAAACTTTCTATACTTTTTAGATTAGCATTTTTATGAGTTGTTGGGTAGGCGCTATTACATCTCATTATAGAAAAGTTTTTAAATTTTTTATTTTTTAATAATCTAAATATTTTTTCAACTTCTTTTTGTGTTGACATTCCTGTTGAAAATATGAGTTTTTTTTTTGTATTTATACATTCATTAAAAAGATCAAGCCATAATAATTCGTAAGAAGCTATTTTATAAAAATCTACATAAGGCTTTAAAATTTTAACCGCATCCATATAAAATGGTGTACATCCAAATTTCAGTCCTTTTTTTTTCGCATATGAAGATAAAATAGGTAGATATTTAACAGGCAATTCCCATTTTTTTCTATCTCTATGAGTTTTATATTTTTTTAAAACTTCTTTAGAAAATAGTTCATCTATTTTAAATAGTTGAAATTTGATAGCATAACATCCAATTTTTGAAGCTATATCAATGAATTTTTTACATCTTTTTAAGCTTTGATTGTGATTTGAGGAAACCTCAGCAATAAATTTTATTTTTTTATTCATTTAATTTTTTTTTTATAATTTTACAAATTTTTTTTAAATCCTTTAATTGTAAATTAAAATAAATGGGCAATGATATAGAATTTTCATAATACTTTTCTGCATTATAACAATATCTTTTTTTAAATTTAAATTTTTTTTTATAGTAAGGTTGTAAATATACAGGTTGATAATGTATCTGTATCTTGATTTTTTTTTTTAAGAGATAATTAATAAAATTTTTTTTTTTTATTTTAAATTTTTTAAAATCAATTAAAAGTGGGTATAAATGATAAGAATGATTAATATTTTTTTTTACAAATGGTATTTTTACAAATTTTTGGTTTATAAATTCTTTATTATAATAATTAGCAATTTTATTCCTTTTTTTTACAAATTTATTTAATCTTTTAATTTGACTTGATCCTAAAGAACTTTGAAAATCAGTAAGTCTATAATTATAGCCCAAGTTAATCATTTGTTGATGCCAATATTTTTTTTTAATTACTCCATGAGATCTAAGTTTTTGAGATATATTAAAAATATTTTTATTATTAGTTAAAATCGCACCACCCTCTCCAGTGGTTATATTTTTCACGGCATGAAAGCTTAAAGATACAGCATCTGCATAACTGCATGCATATTTTTTGGAACCATTGTAAGAAGATCCCATCGCATGACAATTATCATTTACTAATTGAATATTATATTTTTTTTTTAATTTTAAAAATTTTTTCCAATCAGCAGGATGTCCTGCAAAATCAGTTATGATTACAGCTTTTACTTTCTTTTTTTTTTTTTTATAAAATATAATTTTTTTTTCTAAGTTTTCTGGGCATATGTTATAAGTGTCTTTATCTATATCAACAAAGTCAGGTATAGCACCACAATATAAAATGGAATTAGTGGAAGACAAAAAAGTAATTGGCGAGGATAATATAATATCTCCTTTTTTCCAACCTAGACTCAATCCTATTAAATGCAAAGCTGCTGTTCCATTCGAGACAACTGTCACATATTTGCTACCAAAATAAGAACCTAAATTATTTTCAAATTTCTTTACTTCTTGACCTTGAGTAATTAGCTGATTTTTAAGTACTTTTGTTACCGAACTAATGTCTGCTTTATTAATATTTTGTTGCCCATAATTATACATCTATATTTTATAAATTTTTAATCTTTTTCAAACAAATGTTCATTATCTTTTATTAATTGTTTAATTTTTTTAATACTCATAAAATTTTTATTATCTTTACTATTATATGAAAAAAAATTTAATTTTTTATGTTTAACTTTTTTGTATGATGGCAAAATAACGAAATAACTTTTGTACTCTAATGTATTTATCGAGTCACTACGTGTGATCATTTCCTCGTCAACTTTTTCTCCTGGTCTAATACCGATTTTAATAATTTTTTTATTAGGGTTAATTGCCTTTAGTACATCTAAAATTTTATAAGACGGAATTTTTGGAACAAAAATTTCTCCTCCTTTCATTTTTTTTAAACAAAATAATACAAATAATACCGATTCCTCTAAGGTAATGTTAAATCTTGTCATTGATTTATCAGTTAATGTGAAATGGTTTTTATTTTTATTTTGTTTGATAAATAGAGGTATAGCTGAACCTCTGCTTCCAAATACGTTTCCATACCTAACTACTGAAAATAAACATTTTTTTTTGCCTTGAAATATATTTGCAGAAGTAAACAACTTATCTGATGTCAGTTTTGTGGCTCCATACAAATTTGAGGGGGCTGCTGCCTTATCTGTGCTCAAAGCAATAACTTTTTTTATATTTAAATCAAGTGCAGCCTCTATAACATTTTGGGCTCCTAAAATATTTGTTTTAATAGTCTCAAAAGGATTATATTCCGAAGCGGGTACCTGTTTAAGAGCTGCTGCATGAATTAAAATATCAGGCTCAGTTTTTAGGGCAAATTTAAGTCTAGATAAATCTCTAACATCACCAATAAAAAATCTCATAATAGAAATATTCTTTTTAATAATTGGAATTTCTCTCATTTTTTCTTGTTTATATTCGTCTCTACTAAAAACTATAATTTTTTTTGCAAGATTTTTAATCAATAGAAGTTTAATAAATTCATTAGAAAATGAACCGGTACCACCTGTAATAAAGTAGCTTTTTTTTTTTATCATAATTGCAAGGCTTGAATTTTATTTAGAAATTTATCTTCATTAAATATCATTTTACCAAAATATAGTCCACAAAAATTTTTATTTTGAAAGCTCAATTTTTTAATTTCACGATTTAATAACATATCAATTTCTAAACTATACAGAGAAGGACCTTTAAAGGAATTTGGATATATTTTATCAGCAAAACCATCTCCTGAAAGTCCAATATTAATTTCATAAGGTAAAATTAATTTTTTATTTAAGTTTACTCTAAAAGAGATAGATGCCACACCTTTAAAATTAATAAAATTTTGAATAATTTTTTTTGATAATTTTACTATCTCATTTTGAATTTTTTTGGAAAGATAAATAGATGGACTTGATATTCCTATACCAAAAAATTTATTATTTTTAAGACCTACCCATTCATCAATAATGGAAATTTTTTTAAAATTGTATTTTTTAGATTTTAAAAAAAATATTGTTATATCTTTGCCCTCTATAAACTCAGAAAATAAAACCTTATTGTTATGACTTTCTTTTTTACAAAGATTAAAGTATTTTTTTTTTAGATTTTTTTTATTTACTAAATATACATTTTTTTTTCCTACTATAGGTGCATCTGGTTTCATAACCCATAATTTATTTTTCAAATTTTTGTAATCAAAAGTTTTTTTTAAAAATACTTTAATAAAAGGTAATTTTTTTTTTTTATTGAAGTTAGAAAAATAGTTTTTACTATATACACTATATGCTAAATCTCTATCTACTCTTTCACAATTAAGATATTTTTCTAATAAATATAAACTAATTATACTTGGGCCAGAGGATCTATAAATTACTTTGTATATTTTTTTTTTTTTTTTTAATTTTTGATATTATTTTTTTAATAAAATTAAAATTATAAATACTTCCTTTATATACCTTTCTACAAAACTTTGAACCTGAACTTAATTTCTTATTATCAATCCCAATAATATTTTTATAACCAATTTTATGAGCTATTTTTAATAAATTTTTTTGGTTTTTTCCAATACCCAATGAGATTAAATAATTATTTTTCATATAAATTAAATTTTATTTAACAACTTTATAAAATTAGGTGCACCGAAGTCTAATTTAATATTTTTATTCAAAAACACATTTATTTTCTTATTTTTTGTGTAATTATCAAATGATAATAAAAAATTTTTTTTTTTCTAATTTCCCGATATCTTTTAATCTTTGCTTTGTTTCATTATGATAGATTATGATTGGTTTTAAACCTATGCTCATAATTTCAAAAGCTGTTATTCCAAATCTTGTAAAAATTTTTTTTGATCTACACATTATTTCATTTATATTTTGTGGATTAATTAAATAATTTATTTTTAATTTTTTAAGTAAATTAATCTCTTTTTGACTACAATAAGGTCCTAAAATACATAAGGTTTTAATTTTAGGTAATTCTTTTATATAATTTAAGATTTCATGATTAAAAAAAAATGATCCACTTGTGACAAATAAATTATCATAAATTTTTTTATGTTTTTTTAATTTTTCATACAAAAGTTCCCTTTTTAAAATTAGATTGTTGATTTTAATTGATTTATTGTCTTCCTTTTTATTAAATTTTATAATGGGTAAGTAAATATTATTTATTTTTTTTGGAGAAAAATTATCAATTAAAATTACTTTTTTTTTAAATCTATTAAGTATCGAAGGTACTTTTGATAATTCTTCAGTCGGTAAATCTATAATAAATATTTCATCATTTGAAAACGATTCAATATTAGACTTACTTAATAATTGGGGGTTTCTTATTCCATCAATATTTATTTTTTTTGTGTCTTTTTTAATAAAAAAAAATTCTAAATTAGATGATGATGTCTCATTAACCTCTCGGTATAAGGTTTTAGATCTTATAAAATGTCCAAGTCCATATTTTTTTTCAACTGTAGTTAAAAAATTAATTTTTTTGTTATAATTTTTATTAACTTTTTTTTGCTCAACATGCAAATTTACATCTTTAAACTTTAAATAATTTTTTTTTAAAATATTTTGGGTTGTAAATTTTACATACTTTTTTTTTACTAATCTGAATAATAAATTTAAAAAATCTAAATCTGATTGAGTGTCTATAGATAATCTAATTTTTTTTCCAATTTCATATTTTTTTGGAATAAAATTCATTATATTGAATAAATTAGGTTTTTTATTTAACAAATAACCTGGATGTTCCTGATGTATTAATTCTTTTGAGAGAAAATTAACTTTTTCCCATGCTCTAGTTTTAAAAACTTTAAGACCTTCATGGACTAAAAGTTTTTTGCTTTTAATAAAATCAAATTTAGAATTTTTTTTTAAAGATCTATAAACTCTATTAATTAATGAATTATCAATTAAACAACAATCACCTGAAATTATTAAAGAATATTCATTATTAATTTTCTTACAAACTTGATTAATTCTATCTGTAACA
>MDTG01435111.1_pt1 | contig 11613 bp, 14 predicted proteins | sample 811421 | NCBI WGS metagenome assembly MDTG01 (sample SAMN05326645, study PRJNA326480) | marine metagenome | isolation source: seawater | place: Pacific Ocean: South East | collected 2011
TAAACATAGAAACTCTTTTTAAGCAAAGTTCAAATATAGCAATTGCATTAGTTTGCTCAAATATAAATGATCTTAAGTTTGCTCTAAAAGAAAAAAAGAAGAATAGGCATATTTTTATATCTCTTGCTCCAAATTATCCTCTTGGGTTAAAGTGGCAGGAAGGAATTGATTTTTGCAGAAGATCAATTAAGTCTAAGTCATTAACAATATTGGGTTCAGATGATCTTTTATCTTTAAATTATATAAAAAATTCTATGAATTATATAGAAAAAAAATCTTTTGATTTAGCTGGAATGATAAAGTGGAAAATATATGATTCAAATATGAGGCTTTATGATATGAGTTATGGGGTAGGCAAAAATATACTGCTGGGCGGAGGAAAAGTTTTCTCTAGAAATATTCTAGATCGTTGCAGCTGGGACTTATTTGATATCCACAAGAACTTTCATCTTGATGAGAAAGGATATGAAGTAGTAAAAAGCGCTGGAGGCAAAATAAAGACTATGGATGACGAAGACTTTATATTAAGCATAAAAGGAAAGTGGGAGATGCTTAACAAAACAGAAGTGTTTTTAAATGCTCCAAGTAGCGCTATAGTTTATAAAGATATAACTAATCAGGTCGAAAGTACTTTTGGATCCCTTAAGATTTTAAATTATAATGATATATTTAAATAAATAATATTGTATAATACTATATAGAGGAAATCAATAATGTGTGGAATAGGTGGAATAATAAAATCAAAGGGGCTGTCTAGTGCAAAGTATTTAAATATAGCAAAGTCAATTATGTATCATCAATCAAAGAGAGGGCCTGACTCAAATGGAATCTACGAGGACGAAAGCTGTGTTTTGATTCACAATAGGCTTTCTATAATAGATCTAAGTGAATCTGGTAGCCAACCAATGAGGTTTGGAGACTGGATAATTGTATATAATGGAGAAATTTATAACTATAAATCTTTAAAAGAAGAGCTTCTAAGTGACGGAGAGAGGTTTGATGGATCTTCTGATACCGAAGTTCTTATAAAACTAATATCAAAATATGGAGTTGAAGTAGCTTTGGGGAAATGCAATGGAATATTTTCTCTATGTGCATATAACAAAAGATCAAAAGAGTTCTTCCTTGCTAGAGATAGAATGGGGGAGAAGCCACTATTTTATCACGTAGATAACTATGGCAACATATATTTTGCATCAAACCCAGGTTCTATAGCAATATCGCTGAAGAAAAAATGGTCGCTAGACAAAGAGTGCCTATGGGAATTCTTTGCTATGGGAGGCGTGTTTTCAGAAAAAACACTTTTTGAGGAAATAAAAAGGGTGGACTCCGCTCAAGTGTTAAAAATAAAAAATGGAAAAATACTCAAGAGCTATTATTGGGAGCCAAAATATACGCCAAATTTAAATAGACTGCAATTGAAAGACTTAATAAGAGATTCAATAATGATGAGAACCGTTTCTGATGTTCCAGTATCTTTATTTTTAAGTGGCGGGATAGACTCATCTACCGTTGCCTCTGTTATAAAAAATATAGACGCAGTTCATTTGGACTCAAAAGAGCTACCGCAAGCAAAATATATATCTGATTTATTTAAAATGAACATGCAAGTTGTTAAGCCAGAAAGTCTTGATTTGGAGAGATCTCTTTTTGAATACTCCAAATTTTCAGGAGAGGCGACTATGGCAGGATTCATACCTTACGTTGTTAGTAAAAATATATCTAGCAAATACAAAGTTGCTATAAGTGCTAATGCAGCGGATGAATTATTTTTTGGCTACACCAGAATCCCAACTCCAAAAATATGTGACACCTTTTATGATAAATTAACTAAAAATAAAAGAATAAATATAAACTTAAGAGCATGCAATAATTTTGGCCAAATTCAAAATATATTTAGAGACCCAGATATATTTAGCGTTCCAATTTTAGGAAAAAAATATAATTCCGAAAAAATAAATTCTATGATAGACCTTGAAGTCTCAAAGCTTAAAGGGTTCCCATATAATTCTCGTTATAGATGGATAGAGCTTATGACATATGTAAAAGGTGATTTGAATAACACTCTTGACTTTGCAAGTATGGCGAACTCCTTGGAAGTCAGAGCTCCATTTTTAGACTACAGGCTTGTAGAGGCAGCACTTAGCCTAGATGAAACCTTTCATATAACAGAAGAAAACGGCAGAAAGGCGATTTTAAAAGAAATGCTTGCAGAAAGTGGTGTCGATAAAGAAATTTGGGATAGAAACAAAATTGGATTTAGTTTAAACGCAAATTATATACAAAATATAAATAGCCTAAGGATTTCTGCTTTAAATAAAGTTCAAAGCGAAGGGTATTTAAAAATAGACCAAGGAAGAATAAACTTGTCTGGGCAAAATTATCATGGAAGGGATCTGGAGTATTTGAAGAGTGCGGCGTTTGGGTTTTATTGTTGGAAAAAATTTTGGATAGACCAAGGGATAGTTAAGAAATGAGTATATTATTTTTATCACCACATACTGACGATGTAGAGCTTGGATGCGGAGGCGTAATAAGCAAGCTTGCTAAATCTAAAAAAGATGTTCATGTTGCAATATTTTCAATATGCGAAGATTCTGTGCCAGATGGATTTGACAAAAAAGCTTTAAGAAGCGAAAGCGAGTCTTCTCTTCGTAGTCTTGGTATAAAAAAAGAAAACATTCATTATTTTAATTATAAAGTTAGAGAATTTAATTACAAAAGGCAAAATATTTTGGACGACATGATAAATCTAAGAAGGCTCCTTTCTCCAGAAATAGTATTTACTCCTTCTACATTTGATGTCCATCAAGATCATGAGGTTGTATCCAAGGAATCTATAAGGTGCTTCAAAAATAAGTCTTCTATATACGGTTATCAACTTCCTTGGAATTGCGAAATAATTGTAAATAATTTTTCAATAGAGCTGTCAGAGGAAAATATTAAAAATAAAATAAAGTCTTTGGATTTTTACAAAACTCAAAACTTTAGGGCTTATTTTAAAAATGATTTCATTCTAAGTTCTTCTAAGTTTTTTGGAGCTATAAACGGCTTTGAGCATTCTGAATCGTTTCAAATTATAAGACAAAATAAGGGATTTCTGTAATGGGTAAAGAATTAAGTAGAGATTTTTATGACAAAGTTTTTAAAGATGGAGGATGTGATCAATTATATCACAAAGACTACCTTGAAACCCCATGGTCAATTACATGGAAAATAGTTTGTGATAAGCTAAAAGAATATGTTTTAGAAGATATAAAAATTTTAGATCTTGGATGTGGACCAGGACAATTTGCATGTTGTGCTTTTGACAATGGCATAAAAAAATACACCGGAATAGATTTTAGCTCAGAGGCTATAGATATGGCAAAAAATTCCATCATATCAAGGCAAAAGAAATATATTAAGAAAAATTTATTTGAAGAAAAAAATTACGATAAAGAAGAGAGGTCATTTGAATTTATATGTAACAGCGTATTTGATGAAGATATAAGCAAAATAGATTATAATTGCATTGTTGCAACAGAATTTTTAGAGCATATAAATGAAGATATAGAGTGCTTAAATTTAATAAAAAGTGGCACAATAATAGTCGCAACAGTTCCAAATTTAGATAGCGAGGGACACGTTAGATTTTGGCCACAAGAAATTAGTGTGGCTAAGAGTAAAATAATAGATAGATACTCTGTAGCTGGAGAGTTTTTGCATATAAGCGAAATAAAATATCCAATTCATAATTCGGATACCCAAAGTATAGATTACTTATTTGTAATTAAAAAAAATTAAGGTGAGGAATAAGTTTTGAATAAAGTAAACTTAAAAAGTATATTGTCATGGGCTAAAAAAAATGGATATAAGTTCAGCAAAGGAAGGCTATATAACGAAGAACTGCTTATATCTGGCCCAAAAAAAATAACGGATGCAGATTATGAAAGCATATCATTTTCAAGCACCCCAGTTAATTTAAAATCTGGAGTTATATTTTCAAGTTCTAACTCCGAATCATCTATTTTGACAATATTGACGGACAAGCCAAAGCTTTCGTTTGTAAAATGTATTTCAGAGTTATTCACGCCAGATCCTTGCAAGGTAATTGTTGGTGAAAATGTAGTTATAGAGGATATGTGCTCCATAGGAAATGATGGGTTTGGATACGTAAAAGATGAAGATAGCGGGGAATGGGTCAAATTTCCTCACTTTGGAAACATTGTAATAGGAGACAATGTTACGATAAAAGACTTTGCCACTGTAGCAAGGGGAACTCTTGGAGACACCATAATTGGATCTGGCACTAAAATAGACTGCAGAGTTCATATAGCTCACAATGTTGAAATCGGCAAAAATTGTATGGTAATCGCAAATGCAATGATTGCAGGAAGCGTATCTATAGGAGATGGATGTTGGATCGGACCATCTAGCTCAATAATAAATAAGGCAAAGATTGGCGATAACGTTTTCGTTGGAATTGGTGCAAATGTAATATCTGATATCCCAAACAATGCAGTTGTAGTTGGGAACCCAGGTAAAATAATTAGGTTTCAAAAATAAAGCAGGTCAGGTTGTTCTGCAGGAGTATTAACATGAAAGTCCCCTTGTTTGATCTAAATAGATTAATAAGTGAAAAAAAAGAAGAGTTGATTTCATCTTTTAAGAAAATGTTAGATGATAGTAACTTTATATTAGGAGAAGAAGTTTATGAGTTTGAATCTAAATTTTCAAATTTAATGAAGAGAAAGCATTGTATTTCTATGTCAAATGGAACAGATTCTTTGCAAGCTATTTTCATGGCATCTGGATTAGAGCCTGGATCTGACATACTAGTTCCATCTTTTACTTTTATAGCTTCTGCTTCATCAATACTTAGGGCTGGATATAATCCAGTTTTTGTTGATGTAAAGAAAAACTCTTTTCACCCATCATTAGATGAAATAAAAGATGCCGTAACAGCCAAAACATCTGCATTATTATTTGTGCATTTATTTGGGGAAAGGATAGACCTGAAAGAGATAAAGTCTTTTTGTGATAAAAAAAACATAAAAATATTTGAAGACTGCGCCCAATCATTTGGCACAAAGGAATCTAGCCTTAGCATTGCAAGCTCATATAGCTTTTTCCCAGCAAAAAATATGGGCTGCCTAGGAGACGGAGGGGCTGTTTTGACAGATGATGATGATTTGCACAAAAAACTTTTAATGGTAAGAGCTCATGGTTCAAAGATAAAATATCAATATGAAATTGTGGGCGGAAATTTTAGAATGGACACTATACAGGCTGGGTTTTTAAATATACTCTTAAATAATTCAGAAAAATGGATTGATAAAAGGATAGATAATGCAAAGTTTTATAACGAAAAATTTAAAAATATTGAAGAAATAATAATACCAAAAATTCATGAAAACCATTCTTTTAATCAATATACTATTATTTTAAAAAATAGAGATTGCCTTAGAAAATTTTTAAATAAAAATAAAATAGGAAACTCTGTATATTATCCGTACCCTCTTCATAGCAATAAAATATTTAATTCTAATAAAAATCTTTCAAATACAGATGATATATGCAAAAGTGTTATCTCAATACCAGTTTATCCTGGACTAAAAGAAAATGAGAGAGATTTAGTGGCAAGTAAAATTTTGGAGTTTTTTAATGATTCATAGAACAGCAAATATATATCCAAGCGCAAAATTGGGCTCTGGAGTAAAAGTAGGAGCATTTGCAGAGATAGGCAAAGATGTAAAAGTGGGAGATAATACCTCTATAGGTTTTGGCGCCTTCATACCTGAGAATGTTATAATAAAAGAAAATGTATTTATAGGACCATCGGTGGTTTTTACAAATGATAAATATGCACCATCGAAGGGTAAGTGGAGGGATCTGCCGCCAACTATTGTTGAGAAAAACGTATCAATCGGTGCTAACGCTACAATTCTTCCAAACTTAAAAATAGGAGAGGGTAGTTCAATTGGTGCAGGTTCAGTTGTCACAAAAGATGTAGAAAGCGGGAGCATAGTTGCTGGAAATCCAGCAAAAGTTATAGGTAGAAGATGAATAATTTTGGATTAATAGGGGCTTCTGGATATATAGCTCCAAGACATATGGCTGCCATAAAAAACAATGGTTGCAACCTTATTCTTGCAACGGATCCTAATGATTCGGTTGGGGTAATTGACTCTTATTTTTTAAAATCAAAATTTTTCAAAGAAATAGAAAGATTTGAAGAGCACATTCATTTAAGAAGAGGTACGAAAGAACAGGTTGACGCCATATCTATATGCTCTCCAAATTATTTGCATACTCCGCATATTATGCTCGGACTGAGAAACTCTTGTGACATAATTTGTGAAAAACCAATTGTTTTAAGTACAGATGAGATATGGAATATAAAGAAGGCAGAGTCTGAGTTTTCAAAAAAAGTAAATTGCATTTTGCAGCTTAGGCTTCATAATTCAGTTTTAGATTTGAAAAAAAATATAGATACGAAAAAGACATATGATGTTAATTTAGAGTATATTACATCCAGAGGAAATTGGTATCAAGAGTCGTGGAAGGGAGATCCCAATAAATCCGGTGGAGTTGCCATGAACATAGGAATACACTTTTTTGACATTTTAATATACTTATTTGGAAGCGTAATTAATTTCAATAACACAATAGATGGCAAGAATACTATGGCAGGATTTATAAAGCTGGAAAGAGCAAACGTATTTTGGAAGTTAAGTACCGACTACAATGAGCTTCCGGAAGATGTAAAAAAATCTGGATCAAGAGTTCATAGAGTTTTAAAGATAGAGGATAAGCTTTTTGATTTTAGCAAGGGCTTTACTGATTTGCATGATAAAAGCTACTCTATGATACTAAACAATAAAGGTTTCTCTTTAGATGACTGCTTGGAGTCGATAGACCTTGTTGAGAAAATAAATAATCATAGGAGAAATAAATGAAGTGCGGGTTAATAGGAGAAGGATTTGTTGGTTCTGCCCTCAGAAAATCAATGGAGCTTAAAGGGGTTGAGGTTTTTTCATATGATAAGTATAAAAAAATAGGAAGCTTTGAGTTGGCACTAAACAATGGAGTTATTTTCATGTGTCTTCCAACGCCATTTATTGTAGAAACAGGTTATGATTTATCGCCTATAGAAGAAAACTTAAGCAAATTAAGTAAAGCTAATTACGAGGGAGTGGTTGTTATAAAATCTACAACAAACATAGGAACTTGCAAAACCTTGTCTGAAAAATATAACTTAAAAATTTGCCACAACCCCGAGTTTTTAACCGAAAGAACTGCATTTGAAGACTTTCATAATCAAAAACATATAGTTATCGGATATGACAAATCAAAGAAAGATTTGTCTGAACTCTATAGTATGTATTCTGATAATTATAATGCAAAAATAAATACTTGCTCAACTATGGAATCTGAATCGATGAAGCTTTTTTGCAATAATTTTTATGCACAAAAGATAATGATATTCAACGAATACTATAGTTTGTGTAAAAAATTAAATATAGACTATAATAACGTAAAGTCTTTAATGCTTGAAAATAATTGGATAAACGAAATGCATACCGTAGTTCCTGGCCCAGATGGCAAAATGGCTTATGGGGGAAACTGCTTTCCAAAAGACACAATGGCGCTTCTAAAGCAAATGATAGACGAAGGGTCTATACACATGATGCTTAAATCTTGCGTAGAAGAGAGAGACTCGATAAGGAATGATAAACCAAATGTTATTTAATATTCATTTTTTTATGTAAATCTTTTTGCATTTTAAGCATATAGCAGTATTTCCATATTAACTTTGATATTTCTAACAAATCTTCATTTACTGAAAAGTTGGCAGAAATTCCATTTTTATCTATATTTTCCTTAAGATATTTTATTCTCTTTTCTGCTTGTTCTAATTTACCTTTTAATGAATTTATTACATCCATTCTATACGATACATAATCTTCAGACACACAAACCTCTTTATAACAATTTAAAAATATTAATAAAAAATGAAAATACTAATAACAGGTCACAAAGGATATATAGGGTCAAGGCTATATAAAAAATTAAGCTATAATAAAAATATATCATGCTTAATTGGAGTTGATTTAAAAGATGGAAATGATATAATAGACTTTGATTTTAATGAAAATTTAGACTTTATATTTCACATGGCAGCTCTGCCTAGCGTTCAACTATCTGTGGATAGGCCTTCTTATACTTTAAAGCATAATGTTCTTGGAACTTCAAAAATTTTGGAATTGGCAAAAAAAACTAATGCAAAGAGAGTTATTTTTTCATCATCTGCCGCAATATATGGAAACTCTGGGGTGCCAGAGTCTCCATATGGCATGCATAAACTTATGTCAGAAATGGAATGCAGGCTATACTCTAATCTTTATAATATAGACACTGTTTCCTTGAGATATTTTAATATTTTTTCCGAAGATCAAAAATACGGTGGAGCGTATTCTGCAGTAATATCTGCTTGGATTGAAATGCTGGACAAAAAAAGAAAACTTAGAATAGATGGCGATGGAGAGCAAACAAGAGATTTTATTCATGTTGATGACATAATATCTGCAAATATATTTTGTATGAACCACAAAGGTCTTTTCAAAGGGAATGCATATGATGTAGGAAACGGAAAATCTATTTCTTTAAATAGCATAAAAGGTATAGTGGACAAATATCAAAAAAGAGTATCTTGGGAATACTTTGAAAAAAGATCCGGAGATATAAATGAATCATGTGCTAATATAAACAATGGGCTGCAAAGCTTTGGATGGAGTCCAAATATTAATCCAATAGAAAAGTTTCATGAGTATTTTTCTAAAAATTTTAATTTATAAAAGGAGCATTTTATGTCGGAAATTAAAGGAAAGCAAATTAAAGATAATACAATTACTGGTGATGACGTAAATGAAGACACCCTGATATTAAAGTATTTTACTACGCACAAGTATACCTTAACAAGTAGTTCCGCCCCTGCTTTTGTGCGTTTCAATGCCGCCGGCTCTAATGGCTCGGGACAGGTCAACAATCGTTTTGTTGCTCCTACGGCTGGAAGGCTAGCCTATGTTTCATTCAGAAGCGATATGACTCCCGGTAATACTGAAATTGCTTTTTGTAAAATATCAGATGGCACTGAAGATTTTGGTAGCGGAGCGCCATCAGCAGATGTTATTCAAAATGTTAGCACTGCCAACGCTGTCGTTGTGTTCGATTTTTCTGGTAAAAATGGAGCATCTTTTAGTTCAGGGCAGGTATTAGGAATAAGGATTAATCCCAATAATAACCACGGCAATGTCGACCTTACCTGTGTTTGGGAGCTTGATTGGTCATAGATAAATAAAATTACTTATAATTAAAACAAACTACAAAGGAATACCTATGCTTTATATTTCTGAAAATTACTGCGAGTCTTGTGGTTGCGATCCATGTGATTGCAGCTGGGGCAACTATCTTTATTTTTACAATTACATTTTTTTAAAATATAGCTCTATAAATTATTAATAAGAAAAAATAAGGTGTTCTCTGTAATTTGGAATTTTCTATGAACTCTTATTTTTTAATAACCATAACATTAATGTTTGGAAATATTATGGGCTGGTATGCAACAAATTTGCAGTTTTTTGTTGAATACTGGGAAAGCAGGCCTTTTTTGTCACAAATATTATTTGGAATACCCGCAGGAGTTGCTTATTGGTACGCAACAAAAATGATGATGGCAATAAATCCAGAGCTTTGGAGCGCTAGATTTATTGCAGCAATAGTATCTTATACAATATTTCCACTTTTAACATGGTATCATCTTGGAGAATCAATGTTCACTTTGAAAACCATGTTGTGTATATTTTTTGCTTTTTGCATACTATTTGTTCAAATTTACATAAAATAGTATTTACATCACTTTTATTTGTTAGAAACAAAATTATTTAATTTTTGAGCAACAGAAAAAATTTCTTCTTCAGTCACACTAAATGATGACTCTGGAAGCTCAATTGGATCTTTGCCAATTTTTTCCCTTATAATATTATTCTCTATAGCAACTCTAAAAGAGTTTTCTTTTTTTTCTCTAACTAAATTATGTGCTAGATACAACAACTCTTGTCTTATTTGATATGCATTTTTTGACATTTCATTCTCCTTTTTGTGTATATGTCTGTATATAATACAAAGTATTTTTGTATTATATAAGTATAATACTCAAAATAAAAACTAAGTGGAGAAAAAATGATAACTGCAATGGGCGATGTAATGAGAAGGGCCTACGAAAAAGGTTGGATAACAACTAGGGATGGAAACATTTCTTTGAGAAGAAAAGGTAGTGATATATTTTATGTAACACCAAGTGGCTGGAGAAAGACAATTATTCATCCTGAGCATATGATAAAGGTAAAACTGGTTCCGGCAGGATTAGTGATCCTGGATGATCATGCAAAACCTTCTGGTGAGCTATCTATGCACTCACAATTACTAAGATTTAGAAAGGGCACAACTTCTGTTGTTCATTTGCACCCTACAAATATAATAGCCGCAATGTATGCCGGGTGGGACTTGCAAGAGTTGGCCTCTGAGTTTCCTGAAGTATCAAGATATACCAGAGTCGGCCCATCTGTTCCTGTTTTGCCAGTTACATCGCACGAATTGGCCACAGAAACACACGAGGCTTTTACTCAACAAAAGGTAACGGGCAATAACAAGCTGGAGTACGATATTGTCGGGCAAAAAAATCACGGCGTCTGCGCTATTGGTCCAAACCCATGGGATGCTTATGAGCACATAGAAAGGCTTGAGCATATATGCGAAATAGCATTAAAGAGTGGAGTTAGGCCAAGAAACCTTATAGCAAGCATAAAAATAGACGGACCATTGGCATAGGATTTTTATGAAGTATAAAGTATGCATAGTTGGATTTGGAGAAATTGGGTCTGCAGTATCAAAAGGCTTTAACGATAAGGGTATATCTCATAAAATTTATGATAAATATAAAAAAATAGGCAAAGAAAGTGATATGGCTAATTCTGATCTATGCATAGTATGCGTTTCCACTCCTAACATAGATGGGGCTATGTATAATCTAAATGAGATATATGAATGCTTAGACTACCTGCAAAGCAGTAGTTACGAAGGAGAGGTTTGCATAAAAAGCCCTTTGGTCCCCGGAACAACAAGTAACTTTGATAAAAAATATGATTTTATAATTTATAACTCTCCATATTTTTACAAAGATGCAAGCAATATAGCGATAGGAACAAGGTATTTGAATTCTTATTATGAAAGAATATGCAGGCAATATTTTTTAGGAGATGTAATTGTAGTCGGCCCCTCAGAATCCGAGTGTGCAGCTATTTTTCACAATTCATTCTTTGCAATTAAATCAATGATATTTGAAGAATTTTCCGATATATGTAAAAATAAAAATTTAGAATTTAGTATAATAAAAGAAGTAATGTTGAGAAATAAAAATATAAATATTTCAAATATTTTAGGCAAAAAAGATGAGTCTCAAAGCCTTAAAAGCTTTGATGACTTAAAGTCTTTGTGTGAATTTGCAGAAAGAAGCCTCTCTTGTAATAGAATAATGAAGTCTGCTATTTATGAAAATGAAATTCTAAAAAA
>MDTG01264633.1_pt1 | contig 11612 bp, 8 predicted proteins | sample 811421 | NCBI WGS metagenome assembly MDTG01 (sample SAMN05326645, study PRJNA326480) | marine metagenome | isolation source: seawater | place: Pacific Ocean: South East | collected 2011
ATTCCTAAAAATGATGAATTTTTTGGTGAATATATTGACGATTGTAATGATAGATTAAATTATATCACATCTTTTTCAGGATCATATGGTTTTGGACTGATTCTGAAAAAGAAAAATTTTTTATTCGTCGATGGAAGGTATTCTTTACAAGCTATTAAACAGAGTGGTAAATCTTATAAAGTAGTTACTTTGCCAAATAAAATGCCGCATGATATCTTAAAGAATAAAAAATTATTAATTGGATTTGATCCAAAATTATTTACTAAAAAAATATTAATCTCTTTATTTGGAAAAAATAATTTTAAATTTAAACCTTTAAAAAATAACTTAGTCGATGAAATCTGGAAAAGAAAGTGCGTCCAAAATAATTCAAATTTCTACGCTATGCCAAAGAATTCAGTTGGCAAAAATTATAAAAGCAAAATAAATAAAGTCACGTTAAATTTGAAAAAAAATAATGCAGACTACCAATTCATAACTGCTAGTGAGAACAATGCATGGTTGCTAAATATAAGAGGAGCTGATGCTAAGTATGCTCCGATCCCAACAAGTTACGCTTTAGTTGGTAAAAATAAATCAATCACATTTTTTTGTAATTTAAAAAAAGTTTCAAACTCTTTTAAAAATAATTACAGAAAGATTAAATTTGTTAATATTGAGTCAGTAGACAAAGTGCTTTTAGGGATTAAAAGAAAAAAATTTATCATTGATGTTAATACTTGTTCAATTTATTTTGAAGATATCTTATTAAAAAATAATAAAATTGTGAATTCTAAAGATCCTATCTATGATTTTAAAGCTATCAAAAATGAAAAGGAAATTAAAAATGTTAAAGCAGCTCATATTTATGATGGGGTAGCTTTAACCAAATATTTATTTTGGTTGAAGAATAATTTTTACAGAAAAAATATTACTGAAATAAGTGCATCAAATAAATTGCTGAAGTTTAGAAAAATTAATAAAAAATTTAAATTTTTGAGCTTTCCAACAATATCTGGAACTGGGCCTAATGGTTCAATTATTCATTACAAAGCAACTACAAAAACAAACAGAAAGTTAAAAAAAGGAGAGGTTTATCTAGTAGACTCTGGTGGCCAATATCAATTTGGTACTACAGATGTAACCAGAACTGTTTCTTTAAAAACATCAGATAAAAGAATAAAAAATATTTTTACTCGGGTTTTGAAAGGTCATATTGCAGTTGCAACTTTTAAATTAAAAAAAAATACCACTGGATCAGAAATTGATATTGCTGCAAGAAAATACTTGAAACAAATAGGTTTGGATTATCCTCATGGCACAGGTCATGGTGTGGGTTATTTTCTTAATGTTCACGAGGGGCCACAGGCAATTTCTCGAAACAATAAAATAAAATTTCAAGCAGGCATGATAGTATCTAATGAACCTGGCTACTACGAAAAAAATAAGTTTGGAATTAGAATCGAAAACTTAATTTACGTAAAAAAAAAGAAAAAAAAGAATTTTTTTGAAAATTTAACTATGGTCCCGATAGACAAGAATCTTATTGAAAAAAAAATGCTTAATAAAAAAGAAAAAGAATGGTTGAATGTTTATCATAAAAAAGTTTATAAAAATCTCAAAGGAGATATGAATAGTTTTGAAAAAAAAGAGCTTAAAGATGCTTGCTCAGCTATTTAAAATTTCATTCCATTCTTTCTCATAAATTATTCTAATTTTAAGATCTTTTGCCATATCTACTTTTTTTCTTGTAGGTTTTGAGTTTCCCACGATTAAAATATCTAATTTTTTTGAAATAGAACCCAAAACTTTCCCGCCATTACTTTCTGCTAATGACTTCGCTTCGGATCTGCTCATATTTTGAAAACCACCAGTAAACATAATTTTTTTGTTTGAAAATTTACCACTAGTATTTTTTAATTCATAATTTTTGACATTTAAATTTCTTATTAATTTTTTTGTAATTTCAGTATTTGTTGCGTTTTTAAAAAAACTTTCTATTGCGTCTATTTGTGTATCACCGATGCCATCCAATTCTAATAAATTTTTTAAGATTTCTGGTCTTCTTTTTGCGTCAAATATTTTCGAGAATTCTTTTACAGATATAAAAAAAGCTGCAAGGATCTTTGCATTTTCTTGACCAATGTGTCTTATACCAATTGAAAAAATAAGTCTTTCTAAACCTACTTCTTTTGATTTTGATATTGCATTTTTTAAGTTATTTATAGAGAGTTCTCCCCATCCTTCTAGATTTTTTATTTTTTCAAAATCTAAGTTAAATATGTCTGATGGTTCTTTTATAAGAGCTAAATCCCAGAATTGATCAATTACTTTTTTTCCTAACCCTTCAATATTAAAAGCTTCCTTTGAAACTGTATGTTTTAATTTTTCTTTTGCAATATAGTTACATTCATACCCTTTCACACATCTTCTGACCGCATCCTCCTTTAGTGTGTTTTTGCTTAGTTCTTTTTTTGTTATAGCTCCACACAAACATTTGTTTGGGAAAACAAATTTTTTGCTTTTTTTATTTCTTTTTGAAATATCAACTGAAACAACTTGAGGGATTACATCTCCTGCTCTTTGTATTAATATAGTATCTCCAACTCTAATGTCTTTTCTAGTTATTTCATCTTCATTGTGTAAAGTTGCATTTGATACAACCACTCCTCCTACAGTAACAGGTTCAACTTTCGCTACAGGTGTGATAGCTCCAGTTCTACCCACTTGAATTAAAATATCTTTTATTTTGGTTGAGGCTTTTTCTGCAGAAAATTTGTAAGCTATTGCCCATCTTGGAGCATTTGAAGTATTGCCTAATCTTTTTTGAAGGGTCAAATCATTTACTTTAAATACAAGTCCATCAATGTCATAGTCAAGCGAGGATCTTAAATTATCAATTTTTTTGTGTTGATTTTCTATAGCTTCAACACCATTGACTATTTCAGACAGCGGATTAATCTCGAAACCCCATTTACTTATTTTTTTCAAAAATTCAGATTGTGTTTTAAAATTTATCGGTTCAACCGCTCCAAAACCGTAAGCAAAATATTTTAGTGGAATTTTTGAAGTTTCTTTAGGATCTTTTTGTCTTAATGATCCGCCAGCAGCATTTCTAGGATTTGCAAAATTTTTTTTTATTTTTTGAAAATCTTTTTTACTTATAAAAATTTCACACCTTACTTCTAAAAGTTCTGGTAACTTAGTGTCTTTGATAGTTTTTGGAATATTAGTGATAGTCTTTAAGTTTTCTAAAATATCTTCACCGGTAACACCGTCTCCCCTTGAAAGACCCTTTGTTAAATAACCTTTTTCATATATCAGAGTAGCAGATATGCCATCAATTTTAGGTTCAGAAAATAATTCCAGATTTTCATTTTTAGAATTTAAAAAATTTTTAATTTTTTTAAGAAAATCTTCCATATCTTTTTTTTCGAAAGCATTGGATAGAGATAACATGGGCTTTAGATGTTTAATCTTTTTAAATTTATTAGAAGGAGGGGATCCAACAATTTTACTTAATAAATTCTCTTTTTTTAGAAATAAATATTTTTTCTCTAAATTTAGTAATTCTTTTTTTAAATTATCGTATTCGTGATCAGATATTTTAGGGCTATCGTCTTTAAAATAATACTTATTATGTTTTACTAATACCTTTATTTTTTCTTTAAATTCACTCAAAATTTTTGATTTGTTACTCATTGTAACTATTTAATCATTTTAATAATTTTTTTAAAAAAATTACTATCCTGTTTCAAATTTTTTTCTTTGTTGATTTTTTGAATTTCATAATTTTTATTCAGTATTTTATAAGATTGTTCAAACCATTTGCTGCTGTTATAATTATAACCTAAAATTTTAGCATAATTTTCGGCCTCTTCATTAAGACCTAAATGATAATTTACTTCTACAAGTCGATGAAGGGCTTCCTCAATAAAAATAGTTTGATCAAATTTCTCTACTATTATTTTTAACCTATTAATAGCGGGTATCCATTTTTGTGTTGAAATATAATACTTGGCTACAAAAAGTTCTTTTGCAGCTAGTTGATTTTGTATCAAGTCTTTCTTAAATTTTAAATCAATTGCATAATCTGAGTTCGGATATTTGTCTACAAAATAATCTATATTTTTGTCAGCTTCGATGAGTGGTTTAAGATCTTTTTTTTCGTCTCTAATTTGTTCATAATAAATAATCGCTTTTAAGTATTCAGCATATATTACATTTTTATCAGATGGGTAAGTTTTTAAGTATCTATTTAGATTATCAATTGCTTGATCAAAAAAATTAATTGCATAAAGCGAAAAGCTCGACATGATGGCGGCTTTTGCTGAAAGATTTATATCATCAAAATTGAGTTCAGCTTCTGAAAATTTTTTACTTGCAAAAAAGAATTCATTTCTATCAAAAGCTTCCAGGCCCTCTTTATACAGCTCATAAGGATTAACTTTTTCTGATGGTTCATAAACTAATTTATCTTTTGAACACGATTGAAATAACGTAAAAAAAAATATTAAAATAAAAAATCTTCGAAGCATAATTAAAATTAATAACAGATAATTTTAAAAATAATATGCTAAAAATTAAGCGTTAACTACCAGACCTATTGAAGAGTTTGAATTGGCTTTTTTTGTAAGGATTACATCTTTAAATTCTACAATTTCATAAAGAGATTTATCGCTGAATAGTTTTTTTAAAAATCTGTTAGTTAGTTCATGACCGCCATGTTCACATACAATTTTACCTAAAACTCTATGTCCAGATAATAAAAAGTCTCCAGCCAAATCTAAAATTTTGTGATTAACAAATTCTTTTTTATTTCTAAGTCCTTCAGGATTTAAAATTTTATTCTTATCAATAACAATTGCATTTTCTAGAGAACCACCCTTTGCTAATCCTGCGCTTTTAATTTTTTCGATATCTTCATATAAACAAAATGTTCTTGATTCTATAATTTGTTCTAAATTATCATTTTGAAAATTTACGCAATTTTTTTGATCGCCGATAATTTGATTTTCATAGTTCAGTTTAAAATCTATTTCAAAAGAGTGATTACTTGGTTCTAACGATATTTTTTTACCTGTATCATTTATTTCCAACTTACTTGAAATTTTTAAATACTTTCTCTTTTTAATTAGTTGTTTTATTCCAGAAACTTTTAATTTTTTTAAAAATTCTCTTGCTGATCCATCCATTATTGGAATTTCTTCATTATCAATCTCGATTAAAGCGTTATCAATTTCTGAAATATAAAGTGCTGCAAGCAAATGTTCAACTGTAGACACTTTAATTCCACTCGAATTTTCTAAAGTTGTGCAAAGTTTAGCTGAGGTTACATTTTTGTAGGTTGCTTCAACTAAGTTGTCACCTTTAATATCAGTTCTTTTAAATACAATCCCTTGATCTTCAGAATTAGGTAAAATTTTAATTTTTGACTTTTTGCCAGTGTGAAGGCCGATTCCTTCAAATGTTATAGGTTTATCTATTGTTTGCTGGTAAATTTTTAACATCGTCAGTTTATACATAATTTTAAGCTTACTCTTAAAACAACTAATGTTTCTAAAAATAACAAAAATTAGTTAAAAAAGAGATCAAAGAACCTTGTAATCAAAGACTTTTTTTCTTGAATAAATGGTACAGCTTCTTTTTTCCACCCATATTGAACAATTTTACTAGTATTTTGATAAATATTTTTAAAAGAGTTTTGATCTAAAAATAATAATTCAATAGCGTTTTCCTGAGAGAATGAATATTTGTAAAATTCTTTAAAGTTCTTAAAGCTGAGTTGATTATTAATTTTTAGAAAAACTTGAGCTTTGTTTTTTAAAAAACTATTGATATTAATATTTTTAATCATCATAATTTCAGATAATTCCTGAATTCTTGCGTTTGCAATATCAGTTATCAATTTTTTTTTTATTTTTCTATAGTTATGTCCTTGAAAATATTCTTCCTCTACAATTTCGTTATCTAAACTCTCCTCGGATAAATTACAATTCGTTAACAATTTTTTAACGTTTTCATATTTTAAACCTGTGATCTTTGAAATATCATTCAAAATTATATTTGATCCAAAAGGAAAATTTTGGAAAAATTTAAGAGAAGAGTTTTCAAAGAAAAATATTTTAGAATTTTGATCGTTTATTTCGATTTTAAAAAAAGTGTTCAAATTCTCTTTTTCAGAAATTAAATTTGCACCTTCTATGAAATTTTTAGATATAATCTTTTTAATTTTTAAATTACATTTATTTAATACATTTTTTAAATTTTTTAAGTCATTGTTTTTTATTAAAAAGAAAGAAAGTTCGTGAGAGTAAAAATTACCAAATAATCCTATAGGTAAATTATCTATTTTTTTTTTATCAAGAAAATGGTTTGAATTAAAAATATGAAGGATAGTTTTATCTTTTTCTATTTCATTAATTTTTGCTTTAAGTGAATTTAATAAATAGGTAATATTTTCTTTTACTAATTGTGATCCATTTAGTTTTTTAAACCCTGAAAAGTTAATTAAAGAACATTCAAAATTATCAATTATTAATATGACCTCTTTAAAAATAAAATTAATTTTTTGTTCGATCATTAAAATATTTTTTTGTAAAACATCAAAAATTAATTCTATGTCAGAGATCTGATGCTCTGTTATTCCTTGAATTGGAACAGAATTAATATGTGCTATTTTGCAGTCATCATTATCAATTTTATCAACTACAATAAATATAAATTCAAACTTATTTATCTCAATATAAAGACTAGGAGAATTTATTTTCATACTTTATTTTAAAATAAGTTGATTGTTAATTCTATAATCAAAAATTAGATATTTTTTAAAACTTGTCTGATCTTTAATTTCCAAAAAATTTTTAAGACCTTTTGTATAATTTTTTGCCGGTAACTTAATTGTTTGTTTTTTATTTGTTATTAAGTCCCACCTTTGAGTCTCAAATAAATAATATTTTTTAATTTGATTAATTGGAAAGTTGATGCTGATTAAATCATTATAAAAAATTTTAAAATTTTTATGGTCTCCAAATACAATAGGCAAATGATTAAATCTCTCTAATTCTTGAAAATTTATTATATTACCGTCTCTGGTAAAATACTTCTTCTGTTTTTTATTTTGTAAAATTGCAACTGGTTCTTTTTCATAAATTGTTATTTGTATTGAGTCAGGGTAAATCTTTTTAATTTCAAAACTTTTTATAAATTCTATTTCACTTAGTTTGCTCTTTACGCCTGACATATTTAGTAAAAAAAGATTTGTGTTATAGAGAAAATTTAATTTATCTATTACTTTTTCTTTCTCAATTATTAAGTTATTTTCTACGAAAATATTTTTAATATTTAATTTAAAATAATGTAAAGGATTATTTTGTAAACTATATGTGCTCAGCAATATGAGTAAAGCTAACGCAATTAAGTAACGTTTTTTCATCTAACAATACTTGCATCCAGTAAAATTTTTTCTACTAAATTTTTAAAAGATATTCCGCAGTAATTAGCTATTTCTGGGACAAGTGATAAATTAGTCATTCCAGGTTGAGTATTAATCTCTAACAAATAAAACTTGTTTTTGTAGAATTTAAAATCAGATCTTGTTACTCCTTTGCAACCAAGTGCATTATGCGCTTTCACAGCTAAATTCAAAACTTCCAAATATTTTTTTTTGGGAAGTTTTGCTGGCATTATATGCTCAGTTTTTGCCGACTTTGTATATTTAGCCTTGTAATCATAAAATAACCTTTTAGGTTTTAATTCGATAGCACCTAATCCTTTTTTATTTAAAACTGCAGCCTGTATTTCTTGACCACCGATAAATTCTTCAAATAAAATTTTATCGTATTTTTGGAACATTTTTTTTGAAGTTTTTTTTAGATGATCTATATTTTTAATAATTGTTACTCCTAAACTTGAACCTTCATTTACTGGTTTTACCACAAGAGGAAATTTAATTTTTTTTTTTAATAGGAGTTTTTCAAGAATATTTTTTTTTACATTTTCTTTTTGTAAAAAAAAATATTTTGGGGTCAATATCTTTTTTTTGATAAAAATTTTCTTTGAAATAACTTTATCCATACAATTGTATGAACTAATAACGCCTGAATGTGTATAAGGAATTTTCAAATACTCAAAATAGCTTTGTGCTATGCCATCTTCACCATATTTTCCATGTAATGCATTAAAAATTACATCAGTTTTAAGCTTATTTATTAAGTTAAAATTTTTAAACTTTGGATCAAAAGTAGAAACGATATAATTTTTCTTTTTAAGGGCTTTAACGCAAGCTCTTCCAGTATCTAAACTTACTGCTCTTTCTCCAGAGGTTCCTCCGAGCACAACTAATACTTTTTTAAATTTTTTTTTACTCACCTATAATTTTAATCTCCAATTCTAAATTAATCCCAGTTTTATCAAAAACAGTTTTTTTTACTTTTTTAATTAATTTTTCAATATCTGAAGATTTTGCATTTCCATTATTTACGAAAAAATTGCAGTGTTTTGATGAAATTGCAGCATCGCCAACTTTAAATTCATTACAACCACTTTCTTTTATTATCTCCCACGCTTTCCTTTCCTGGCTTAAATTTTTAAATGTGCTTCCGCACGTCTTTATTTGACTAGGTTGAGATAATTTTTTCTTTTCAACAAAGTTTTTTTGTTTTTTTAAAATATTCTCTTTTGATTCAGCTTTTCCCTTTAATTTTACAGAAGTAATAATAAAATTTTCGGGTAAATTCGTTTTTCTATAAAAAAAATCAATATTTTCACTTTTTATTTCCGATTCTTCACAACTATCAATGTCTATTACTCTTATCGAAACTAAAACTTTTGAAATATCTCCATCATAACAACCGCTGTTCATTATTACTGCTCCCCCAATCGACCCCGGTATACAAGACAAAAATTCTAAACCTCCTATTTTATTCTCGAGTGCAAAATTTGAAATTTTACGATCAAGAGTAGCTGAACCTGCCTCAATTATATTATTACCTATCAATTTAACATTTGAGAAACTAGAGCCTAGTTTTATTACGACACCTTTTACGCCTTTATCTCTTATAAGAGTATTAGAGCCAGCACCTAGTATAGTAATTTTAAACTTTATCTTTCTATTTTCCTCTAAAAAACTGATGAGTTGATTTTTGTTTTCTGGCTTAAATAAATACTCTGCTGGTCCTCCTAAATTAAACCAACTATAATTAGAAAGACTTATATTGTTTGCAATATTATTTTTAAATTTTTCTGTTAAAATTTTATTAGAATTCATAATCTTTTTTTAGTTGTCTCATCCATTTAGAAATTAAACCTGCCCCCATACCTATTATGAGTTCGTTATCAATCAAATTTTTTCCTAAGTATTTAGAGAGCTCAATTTGATTTCTAGCAATGATTACTTGAGTTTTAGACATTCTAGAAATTAGTCTTGCAAATTTTATTTCGTTGTAATTTAAGTCCTTTTTTTCACCAGCTGCATATAATGGGCATAGAATAACTAAGTGAGATTTAATAAATGATCTTGCAAACTCTTTTTTTAGAGATAGAACTCTAGAATATCTATGTGGTTCAAAAACTGAAATAATTTTTCTATCTTTGTAAACATTTTTCACTCCATCTAATATGGATTTTATTTCAGTTGGATGATGGGCATAATCATCATAAAAATCATTGTTATTTTTGGAAAATATCTTTGTCATTCTTCGTTGTACACCTGAAAATCTTTTTAAAGATTTTTTTATTATATTTTGACTAACTCCAATGTTTAAGCAAATAGTAATTGCTGCTGTAGCATTTAAAACATTATGCTTTCCTAATAATTTTAAATAGATATTTTTTATTTTTTTTGTTTTTTTTTCTGTATCTTTGTATACAAAATCAAAAATTGAATAGTCAACTTTATATCTTATGTTTGACACACGATAATCTGCATATTTATTTTCTCCATAGGTAATTATATTTTTATTCTTAATATTTTTTAATAAATTTTTAAGATTTTTGTTATCAATACAAATGATTGATTTTCCAGTTGGTGGGGTCTTCTCTATAAATTTTATAAATGAGGTCTCTAAATTTTTATAATTTTTGTAATAATCAATGTGTTCGTAGTCTAAATTTGTAACTATGGAATAGTTTATGGGAAGCTTAAGAAAACTACCATCAGATTCATCGGCCTCTAAAATTGCCCAATCGCCTTTACCCAGTTTAGCATTGCTATTCAAAGAATTAATTACCCCACCATTAATAATTGTGGGATCTAATTTTTGGTCAGATAAAATTTTTGATACCAAGGAAGTGGTAGTTGTTTTTCCATGGGAACCTGTGATTATAATATTTTTTTTTAACGATACAACATCAGCCAATATTTCCGCTCTAGAATAAATCGGTATTTTCTTTTTTTTTGCGTATTTTATCTCGCTATTACTATTTTTAATCGCAGAAGATTTAACCAGCAAAGTTGATCTTTTAATATTTTTATTTGAATGTCCAATAAAAACTTTTATTCCTAATTTTGAACAATTAATTGTATTCTTATTTTTGTTTTGGTCGCTGCCCTGAATTTTGAAACCCATATTCTTCATAACTTGTGCAAGACCACTCATTCCAATTCCACCTATTCCTACAAAGTGAACTAATTCCTTTTGACCTAAATTAATTTTTTTCATCAATAACTTTTTTTAAAACCTCATTAATATTGTTATAGACATTTTTGTCAGAATGTTGTCTTTGATTATAAATTATATTCTTCAATAAAGAATCATTGCTATAAATTTCTTTAATAAGAGTAAAAAGTTTATTTTTTAAATCTTTTTCTTCTAAAAGAAAAGTATTAAACTTTTTTTTATAATATTTTGCATTTTCTAATTGGTGATTATCAGCTGACGATGGAAGGGGCACTGATACAAAAGGTATATTAGCATTTGTAAGTTCTGCTAATACTGATGAACCAGACCGAGTAATAGCAAAATTAACTTTTGTAAAATAATCAAGAATATTGTAAGTGAAATTGAAAATTTCGAATTCAATATTATTATTTTTATAAAATGAAATGAGTTGCTCATTTTGATTAAATAAACAATGTTGGTAAATTTTTAATCTTATATTTTTAATTTTACATTCTCTAAAAATATTGGGTAATATCTCTGCAAAAATTTTTGCAGCCTGACTACCTCCAAGAACTAGTACATTTAACCTCTCATCTTTTTTTACATCTGCTTTATTCGTGTGATCTATAATCTCCTTATTTATAATATTTCCAACTTCATAAATTTTTTTAGAATATTTATCAGGTATTCCCTCAATATTTTTATCAGCCACAAGTATATTTTCAACAAATGGCATCAAATATTTATTTGTTTTACCGATAACTAAATTATTTTCGTAAATTATAGTCTTTATTTTTAAAAGTCTTGCGCTTAAACAAATAGAGAAAGATGCATATCCTCCCATTCCAAATATTATTGAAGGTCTATTGAATATTAAAAAAATAAATGACCTTAAAATTGAAAATAAAATTAAAAGTGTTGACCTTAAAAACTCAATAAAATTTTTTTTAATAAATGGTGAGGAAGGTAATACAAATTTTTTAAAATTATCATTTTGAGAAAAGTATTTTAAACCTCTTTTGTCTGTGATTA